>Ga0210400_10000966_pt1 | contig 29565 bp, 23 predicted proteins | sample IncBWH26MmetaG_FD_155456 | JGI IMG/M metagenome (GOLD analysis project Ga0210400, IMG submission 155456) | Forest soil microbial communities from Barre Woods Harvard Forest LTER site, Petersham, Massachusetts, United States - Inc-BW-H-26-M | ecosystem: Environmental > Terrestrial > Soil >... | reverse complement strand
CGGCGGGTCGACATCGGCGCAGATACCGGGAACCTCGGCGATGGGGCAGCGTGGGTGGAAGCGACAGCCGGAGGGCGGGTTGATGGGCGAGGGAATCTCGCCCTTGAGCTCGACCAGGCGCCGGGTCGACTCCACTCGCGGGTCGGGCACCGGGATGGCCGAGAGCAACGCCTTGGTATAGGGATGGCGTGGCGTGTCATAGATGTTGGCGCTGTCCGAAACCTCCACGATTCGGCCCAGGTACATCACCATGACCCGGTCGCTGATGTGCTTCACCACCGAGAGATCGTGGGCGATGAAGAGGTAGGTGAGGTTGAACTCTTGTTGCAGGTCCTCGAGGAGGTTGATGATCTGGGCCTGGATCGAGACGTCGAGGGCGGATATGGGTTCGTCGCAGATGATCAGCTTGGGCTCGAGCGCGAGGGCGCGGGCGATGCCGATGCGCTGGCGCTGGCCACCGCTGAACTCGTGTGGGTAGCGGTTGACGAAGTTGGGGTTGAGTCCGACCACGCGGAGGAGCTCGCGCACCCTGGAGACCTGCTGACCGGGGTGCACCATGCGGAAGTTGTTGAGGGGTTCGGCAATGATGTCGCCGACGGTCATGCGCGGGTCCAGCGACGAGTACGGGTCCTGGAAGATCATCTGCAGGTTGCGCCGCATCGCCCGCAGCTTCTCGCCACGCATCGAGCTCAATTCCTCGCCGTCAAACCGGACCCGGCCGGAGGTGAGCGGAATCAGCTGGGCGACCAGCCGGCCGAGCGTCGACTTGCCGCAACCTGACTCACCCACCAACCCCAGGGTCTCACCACGCCTGATCTGGAACGAGACCCCCTCCACCGCGTGAACCTTCTGGCCGAACCCGGCCGGGAAATGCTTGACTACGTCTTCGACCTCGACCAGCGGGGCCTCCTCAAGCACCCCGCTACCCCTGAGGTACTTGATAGCCGGAACCGGCGCCGGGGCTCACATCGACCAGGTCGGCCGCGCCCATCTCCTCATAGGCCCGCTTCATCTGCACCCAGCAGCGGGCCTGCTGGCCGGCGGCGACCTCCTGCAGGGGCGGTTCTTCGCTAAAGCACTGCTCGACGCGGAAGGGGCACCTGGGGTGGAAGCGGCATCCCCCCGGCGGATGGACAAGATCCGGCGCGATGCCCTCGATCGAGCGTAGGCGCTCGTGCGTCTTGACATCGACGCGGGGGATTGAACGCAGCAGGGCCCAGGTGTAGGGGTGCTGAGGGGACTCGAAAATCTGCTCCACCGGTCCTTGCTCGACGATCTGCCCGGCGTACATCACGATCACCCGGGTGCACAGACGGGCGACCACGGCCATGTTGTGAGTGATCAGCACGATGGCGGTCCCAAGGTCGCGGTTGAGATCGCGCAGCAACTCGAGAATCTGAGCCTGGACGGTGACGTCGAGCGCCGTGGTGGGCTCGTCGGCGAGGACCAGCTCCGGCTCGTTGGCCAGTGCCATAGCGATCATCGCCCGCTGCCGCATCCCGCCGGAGAATTGGTGGGGGTAATCACGCTCACGACGCTCCGGATCGGGGATGCGAACCTGCCGCAGCAGCGGGACCACCCTTGACCTGGCCTGCTCCTGGGTGAACCGGCGGTGCGCCCGCATCGACTCCTCGATCTGGAAGCCGACCTTGAGGACGGGATTAAGCGAGCTCATTGGATCTTGGAAAATCATCGCGACGTCGCTGCCGCGATAGTCCCGCAGCTCATCCGCGTCCAGCTTGAGCACGTCCTTGTCGCCGAAATAGATTTTTCCGCCGGTCACGCGCCCAGGCTCAGGGACCAGGCGCAGCAGGCTGAGCGCGGTCACCGACTTGCCGCAACCCGACTCTCCCACGATGCCGACGGTCTCACCGCGATGAACCTCGAAGCTGATGCCGGCAACCGCCGACACCACCCCGGAGGAGGTGAAAAACTGGGTATGCAGGTCCTCCACGCGTAGCAGCGCGGAGTTCGAGCCTGCGGTCAGCGGCGCATCCTCGGATCGATGGCGTCGCGCAAGCCATCGCCCAGCCAGTTGAAGGCGAGCACTGTCAAAGAGATGGCGATGCTCGGCGCCAGGATGATGTGCGGGGCAACCTGAAGGGACTTGTAACCCTCGCTGGCCATATCTCCCCAGGAGGGGGTGGGCGGAGGAACGCCCAGTCCGAGCAGGCTGAGGAACGCCTCGAAAATGATCGCCGCTGGGACCAGGTAGGTCGCCTGCACGATGATCGGACCCAGAGCGTTGGGCAGGATGTGCCGGAAAACGATGGTCAGGCTCCGGGTGCCCGAGGCCCGGGCCGCCTCGTTGAACTCACGTTCGCGGAGGCTTAGGGTTTGCCCGCGCACCAGGCGGGCCATTCCCAACCATCCGGTCACGGCGATCGCAACCACCAGATTGATCACGCCACGGCCGAGAAGAACGACCAGCGTCATAGCCACCAGCAGGTCGGGCACGCCGTACCAGACGTTGATGATGGTGGAGATGACGGCGTCGATCTTGCCCCGGTAGAAGCCCGCGATCAGACCCATGAAAATACCGAAGAGGGAGGCCAGCGCGCTGGCACCAATACCTACTTCCAGAGCCACCGTGGCTCCGCTCATGAGGCGGGAGAGGATGTCGCGGCCCGACTCGTCGAGCCCCAGAAGATGAGCCGGCGTGATCCCCTGGTAGGTCGGCCCCAGGGCCTGGCGCCAGGTTTCGTAGGGGGTCCAGAACGGCGCGATCAGCGCGTCAACGATCACGACGGCCACAATCACCAGGCCGATCACCGCGAACTTGTTGCGGCGAAGCCGGCGCCAGGAGTCCTGCCAGAGCCCGACCTGCTCGGGCATTTCCCAGTCGCGTTCGGCGATCCCCCCGGGGATGGCTGTTGCGGTGGCCATCAGTAACGGATCCTGGGGTCGAGAAGCGGGTAGGAGAGGTCAACCGCCAGGTTGGCGAACCCGACAATGACAGCGTAGGCGGTAAAGACCGCGACCGTGATGTTGTAGTCCCGGCTCAGGATGCTGTTCACGAACTCCTTACCCAGTCCCGGGATCCCGAACAGAAACTCGATCACCACGGACCCGGTGATTATCGCAGTAACCAGCGGCCCCAGGATCGTCACCACCGGGATGAGCGCGTTGCGGAGGGCGTGGCGAACAACCACGACCCGACCGGTGAGCCCTTTGGCCCAAGCCGTCCGGACGTAGTCCTGGCGGATCACCTCCAGCATGCTGGCACGCGTCAGTCGAGCCACGATGGCGGCGTACGGGAGGCCCAGTGCCAGCGCCGGCACCGGGATCTGCTCGGGCTTGCCCCATCCGATGTCCTCATAGATGGCCCCGCCGGTCAACGTATAGAGGTAGGTGACGGTGACGATGATCAGAAGGAAGGCCCAGACGAAAGGCGGGATCGAGTAGGTGATCACCGCGGCGGTCGAAGCGACGTAGTCGACCCAGGTGTTCTGGCGAATCGCCGCCAGCGTGCCAAGGCCGATCCCGACAAAGATTGTGAAGAGGATTGCGAAAAAGCCCAGGGTCATGCTCACTCCCGCCTCGCGCAGGAGTACCGGAGTCAATGACTCGCCGCGGTTGGAGGACAGCGACACGCCCATGTCGCCGCGGATGGCATGGGTCAGCCAGATCCAGTACTGCTGCGGCCACGGTAGGTCGAGATTGAACTGGTGAAGCAGCTGCTGCAACCGCACCGGGTTGGAGGGACGATCAGTCAGGAGCGAGCTGCCGGGCTGGAGGTGGATGCCGATAAAGACTATGGAGGAGACGGCGAGCGCCGTGAACGCGATCAGCACCAGGCGCTGCCCGGTATAGACCAGGGTTCCTCTCATTGGCTTGGCTCCTTCTCCTCGGTCGTGCGTACGAAAAGGGGCCTACTAGCGTAGGCCCCTTCCCGGTTGGAATCAAATACTGGGTCTCAGTGCTGCTGGAGGCTGATCTCCTTCCACTCGTAGTCGTAGAAGCCGTTGTTGCCTTCGCCACTGACCCACTTCTGGGTGAGGAACTGGTTGGTGCCGTATATCAGATTGACCCAGACCACGTTGTCCACGAGGATCTTGTTGGCCTGGACGTACTGCGGCAGGGCCTGGTCGAGTTGCTTCGCGTCGGCGCTCGCAACCAGCGTGTCGAGGGCGGGGTTGCAGTAGCCCTCGTTATTGCCCTTGCCGACACCAGCCTGGGCGCAGATGCTCAGGTTGTCGAACCAGTCTTGCGGGTGGTTGTAGTCCATGCCCCAGCTCTCACGGAAGAGACCCAAGATGGTCTTGTTCTTCCGCTCGGCCAGGAGCGTGGGGAAGTCGCTCGGCGCGGTGGCCACGTCGATGCCAAGGTTGGCCTTCAACTGGGCCTGCACGTTGCCGAAAATCTTGTCGTTGATCGCGCTGGCGTTGTAGCGGATCTTGATGCCGTTCCGCTTGGTCTTGCCGGGGTCCCACTGGTCAAGCAGTTGCTTGGCCTTGGTGGCATCGAACTTGGCGTACTGGTCGGTGTTGTCACCGAGGTAGCCCTTGACGCCCTTGGGGATCGGGCCGCCGGTGGCGGGTGCACAGGTCACGGCGTGGACACAGGCCACGTCCGCAAGCTGGGCGCGGTCGATGGCCATGCTGATGGCCTCGCGCCCGATAAGACCGTCGTCGGGCGTGTGGGTTGTCGGCTGACCGGGAGTGACCTTGGCGGGCGCGAATGGGCCGTTGGTGAAGTTGAAGCCCAGGCCGGTCACGCGAACGCCGGGAAGGATCGAGAGCAGGCTCTTCTTCACCGGGTCGTTCTGGTAGCGGAGGACGTCGTCAGTGTCAACGTTCTGGTTGAGCGGACCCACGACGCCATAGCCACCAGACTCGAACTTCTTGACCTGTGAGACCTGGTCGATACCTATGTCGATGTGGACGTGGGTGAGAGTGCCGGTGCTACCGCCCCACCAGTTGGCGACGGGCGCGAAGTCCATCGACTGCTTGGGGACGCGGGCGGTCATCTTGAACGGCCCCGACCCGATGTAGGTTGAGGCGTCATTGGTCCAGGCGGTGTCGCCGGCCTTGTCGATGACCTTGCGGTCCACGACCTCGGTCTCGGTGGGCATCGCCAGCATGGTCACGAAGTAGCCCGCGGGCGCGGACAGCTTTGCCACCAGGGTGTTGGCGTCGGGGGCCGACAGCCCGCTGATGGAGGTGGCCTTCCCATTGGCGACGTCATCGGCGCCGATGATCGGCGACAGGTTGCCCTCGTAAGCGGCGTTGTGCTTGGCTGCCCGCGTCCAGCTGTAGATCCAGTCCTGGGCGGTGACAGGGTCGCCGTTGGAGAACTTCATGTCGCTGCGGAGGTGGAATGTGTACGTCTTTCCGTCGGAAGAGACATCCGGCAGGGCCTTGGCGCCGTACGGCTGGATGTTCAGCTTGTCGTCGAACTTGTAGAGGCCGACGAACATGTTCTGCAAGATCGGAATGTCGGTCGCCGCGTCGATGTCGGCGGGGTCGAGATGCGCAACGTCGTCCTGCATCGGGACGTTCAGGGTCTGGTCCTTGGCGAGATTCCCGCTTGTGCTCGAACTGCCACACGCGGCGAGTCCAAGGATGGGGATAAAGCCAAGGGTCACGGCCCAGGCTCTAAGTCCGGATGGTCGCAACGGTCTCCTCCTTACTCGTGTCTAACGTGCCGGTGCGGCCGGCACCTGAGCGCCCGGGTCGCGGGCGTATTGAACCACATGGGGCGTCACACGATGGCGGTGCTCCGACCGGCCCTCGGCCGAAACGGCTCTGCACAAGCATTTCTCCAAGCCTGGCATCCTCTTCCCGACCGCCTGGCCGGGGCGAGAGTGCGCCGATGCACAGGCGCGGTCGCAATTGACCGCAACGACTACTCCGGCCCGAACGATAGGGACTCGGGCCGTCGTTTGTCAATGTTTAGATCGGAGATACCAGGCCGCGAAAACCTGTACGTTGCGTCCGTAGTCGAGGTCGATAAGGCTGCCGTGGTTGCCGGATTTGACGCCGGCCAGGTCGGCGGAAAAAGCCTGGCCGTTGCTATCCGCCCACATGAAATACGTGACCAGGTCCTGGCTCAGGATCTGCTCGATCTGCGAGAAGGTCTTCCGCCTTTGGGACCTGGTCTCGACGTCATTTGCGGCGATCGTGATTCGCTCGCGGTCGATCAGAGAGTCCAACGCGGGGTTGAGGTATCCGGTCCAGTTGACTCCATTTGGGTTGTGCTCGGGACGCAGCTGGCTGGAGTGGAAAATGTCAAATTGGTCGGGGTCCGGGGCCGAGGCGAAGCCGGTGAAGGCGAGGTCAAATTGGCCCTTCTTGAGGGGGTCGAAAAAGCTGGTCTTGTCGGCCGGGTTGTAGAAGGGCACCGGCGCCGGCTGAAGATCCATCCCGATGGCTCGCGCCTGCTCGGCGATGATGCCCACTGCCATGGCCCGGATGGGGGCGTCGTTGCGTACATAGAAGGTCGCCGAGAAGCGCTTCCCGGCCTTGGTAGCGATCCCGTCTGGGCCGATTGACCAACCGGCGGTCTGCATCAGCTGCTTGGCTCGCGCGATATCGGGCTTGTACTTCACAGCGGCGCCCTGGTCATAGGCCCAGGACTCGGGTGGCACGTCGCCCCAGAGAGCGACGCCATGGCCTCCGGTCACCTTCTTAGTGACCGCTTCCTTGTCGATGGCGTAGGCAAAGGCCTGGCGGACCAGCTTGTCGCCGAACAGATGGTCAGCCCGGTCGTTGAACCGGACGTCGTAGTAGCTGAGGTCTGGGTATTCGAAGACCTGGACGCCCGAGTTGCCCTTGAGCTTGTCGATGGCGGACGGAGTCAGGTCGGGCTCCCACCCGATGTCGCCGTTGGCGACGGCGCTGGCGGCGGCGCTGGCATCGGGGAGGATCTTGAAAACCATCCGGTCGAGGTGCGGGCGTCCGGCGTAATAGTCCGGATTGGCAACCAGGTCAACCTCGTCCTTGGTGCGCCTGTCGAACTTGAAGGGCCCCCCGGTGACCAGCGGCTGCTGGCTGATCGGGTCGGTCGCCATCTTGGCGACATCGATGGCTCCATATATATGGGCGGGCACGATGAAGGTCGTCAGGCTGTTGGCCAAAAACGGCGCATAGGGCGCCCCCAGGTCGAACTTGACCGTGTAGGTGTCGACCTTTTCGATCTTGTCCAACCCCGCCCAGTCGAAGACCACATCTGTCACCAGGGCGGGGTTGCGCTCGATGGCCACGGTAGTGAGCACGTCGTCGGCGGTGATCGGCTGGCCGTCGCTCCACCTGGCGTCGTGTCGCAGCTTCACCGTCCATGCTTTCTTGTCGGCGCTCAGTATCGGCATCGCCGAGGCCAGGTCGGGCGAGATCGACATGTCGGGGTTGGCCTGGTACAGCAGCGGGAAAAGCGGCGCCGAGGCGCGCAGGGCCGACGGGTCCGCCGCCAGGAACCGATTGAGGCTGCTGGGGTCGCTGCTGATGGCGACGTTCAGCGTTCCCCCGTTCTGAGGACCTTGGGATATGCCCGGAACGTCGCAGGCACCCAAGAGCAGCATGGCCAAGAGCCCGATGGTGAAGAGCCTCATCAGGGGCCGAGCCTACCAAGGGGCTACGGTGCGAGGTCGATTGGGCGCCCGCTCCCGGACAAGGTCCGTGACTCAACCCGTATCTCCGCGGTTCCAGGATCACGGATCCTGACAGCAGCTTCGGGTCGACGGGCACGGCTGCGGGGCCGATTCATTCGTCACGGACCTTGCCCGGGATCGTGCGCCCGCTTGACTTCACCTTGCGCCTATCGAGAGTACGGCGGATCTCGCGGTCGGGATCGTGAGCGAACGGGCCAGGTTGGTCGCCTTTGTGGCTCTTGCGGAGCTGGAACGAACTCGCTGGCGAGGCGGCTCTAGTGGGAGCGCAATGCGCTGCGCCCTGCGCGCGGTAAGCGAATGGCTCGAATCGCTTCCGGAGTAGACCCGGACGCGGCGATGGACGCCGAGAGCCGCTCCCGCGCTGGCATTCACCCTCGATACGGCCACACCAGTCGTCCTGTCGAGGGGCTCCGGTGCGAGGCAGACTCCGCGCCCGCTCCCTTGACCTCGCCTCGCGCTACCGACGTGGCGTCTTGGCGAGACCAGCGCGCCGGCCAGCGTCAGGCGAGGGTCGCAGTGACGTAGCGACGCGACCTTGGGGCGCGAGGCTCGAGCAATCGTCAACGGAGGTCGCCAAAGCTCCAGGCCCACAGGCCGTGTCACCAGCGACCCTTGCCTGGCGATGGCCCATGCTTTGGACGGCTCAGAAGCGGTCTAGCAGTGCCTTGCGGTGCTCGAGGAACTCTTCTCGGGTGATCGACCCGGATCGGTAGAGGCGGGTGACCTCGCGGATGTCGCCGATCAGGTGCGTGAGCGGGGGGGTCGTGGACTTGTCGCGCCAGAAACCGGCGGGGCGGCTGTCCCATGACTTCAGGTAGAAGAGCGCCTTCAACGAGGTGTAGGGGACGGCCAGCCGGTCCATCGACTTCTTATCGGCCGAGTAGAGAGTGAAGGTCAGCCCATATCTATGGTGTTTGAGAGTGCCGTTGAGGTAGCCGCGGATGACCTCGCCGTCCTGGAAGCGGAGGGCGACCATCTTGTCGGCGGTGTCGACATGGGCGTCTGCCGGGCCGCTGCCGAGGTTGATCTTCTTGACCGCGGGCAACGGCACCCAGGCGCCGGTGTTGTTGCCGCCATCCCCGACCTCGAGGTGGAAGTCGGGAGAGTCGAGGCTGACTTCCTCAGCCGAACCCTCGATGACCTCGTTATCCAGGAACCGGACCGTTAGCTTCGGCAACTGCAACTCCCTGTATCACCCGGGAACCTCCCGCCTGAGGTCCCAAGGCTGTAACGGTTGGCGAAGCCCAACCTTGCGCCTGAGATCGGCTGTTTCATTGCTGTTTGCGAGCTGGGTTTGGACCGGGACAACCGTCACTTGGGGGGGTGTCGGTTTACCTATCTTAAGAAGAAAGCCTTTGTTACACTGACGGCCGAATTTCACCAAGAAGGAGCAAATTGTCTCAGACGGCGGAGTCGCTCACGCAGCCGGGGGACATTGAGCTCGTCCGGGCCTTTCAAGGCGGTAGCGTCGAGGCTTTCGATCAGCTCTTCCTCCGTTATCACCATGCGATCAGCGGCCTGACCAATCGCCTGGTGCGCGATCCGTTGCTGGCCGAAGACCTGACACAAGAAACCTTCTTCCGGGTCCTGCGATCCCTTGACAGGGTCGACGACAGCTTCAACTTCTCGGCCTGGATCCATCGCATCGCGACCAACCTCTGCTACGACGAGCTGCGCCGGCGCAAGCGCGGCCAGCCGCCGCCCTCAGAAGAGGGCCCGCGGGCGTCGTCCGCGATCGTTGGTATCGAGGATCCCGACGAGTTGCTGGGCACGCTAGCCAGCAAGGACATGTCCGGCGACCCCGAGGATGCACTGGCGATGCGGGAGCTTCGCCGCGAAGTCTGGGAGGTGGCCTCCCGTTTGCCGGAGAACTATCGGATGGTTCTCACCCTCCGTGAGCTGCAGGGCCTGAACTATGCCGCCATCGCAGCGGTTATGGGCCTCTCGGAGAGCGCTATCGAGACTCTGCTGCACCGCGCCCGGCGCCGCTTCAAGGCCGAATACCTCTATCTCAGCTTCGTCCAATCGCAGGACGATGAGGCGTGCGACGCCCTCCAGGAGCTGCTCCTCGGGTTTGGGATGCGCAGCCTCAAGCGCGGACAGCGTGCCGAGATCCAGGCTCATCTCGACACCTGCCCGGAGTGCCAGGCGGTGATGATCGAGGTCAGCACCAAGCCCTCCCGCACAGCCGATCCCGAAGACGCGGCCGACTGAGGATCCCCCGCAGACGCGGCCGGGTGAGGCCGCGCCCGAAGTCATCGCCTAAGTCTTGGTAAGCCGCGCCGCCGCGTCCGCCAGCAACTCGGAAGCGCGCGACATCGCCTCAGCGGGCGATACACCGTCAGGAGCAATCGGGATGACTTCGTCGAAGGCGGCCGCGCGCGCCTTCTCCCAGCCAGGGCCTACGCTACCGACCAGCGCCACCGCCCGGACTCCCAGGTCGCGAGCCATGCGGCCGGCCTCGGCCGGAGCCTTGCCGTACAGGCTCTGACCGTCAAGGCGACCCTCCCCGGTAACCAGCAGGTCCGCGCCGGCCAGCCGCGCTTTCAGCGCGATCTTCCCCATCAGCCAGGCGGCGCCTGGTTGCAGCCGGCCGCCGACGAATGCCGCCAGCCCGGCTCCGAGCCCACCGGCCGCACCGCCGCCGGCGAGGTCCGAGATGTCCACGCCGAGGTCTCGCCGGATCGTCGCCGCCAGTCTCCGCAGGCCCTCATCGAGGATCTCCACCTGGCGCACATCGGCGCCCTTCTGGGGGGCGAAGATTCTGGCGGCGCCGAGCTCGCCGAAGAGCGGGCTGTCGACATCGCAGGCAACCGTGAGCGGGAGCATCATCCAGGCGGGATCGAAGCCGCTGGCGTCGATGCGATCGAGGCGGTGAAGGGTGCCGCCGCCTTCGGCCAGTTCGACACCCCTGCCGTCGAGAAATCGATAGCCGAGGGCGCGCGCCATCCCCGTGCCGCCATCGGTTGAGGCGCTGCCACCTACGCCGACCACAATCTCGCGCGCGCCGTGCTGGCGGGCTTCGGCGAGGATCTCCCCCACCCCGCCCGTGCTCGCCCCCAGCGGATCACGGGAGTCTCCGAGCAGGGCCAGGCCACAGGCCTGGGCGGCCTCGATCACGGCAAGGCCGTTGGAGAGACCGTATGCCGCACCGACTGGCGAGTGGTCGGGACCGCGCACCACCACCTTCAGCCGCCGGCCCGGAATCGCGTAGAGGAGAGCCTCGAGGAAACCATCGCCGCCATCGGAGAGCGGAGCCAGGTCGCAGTCAACCGATGGATCGTTTCGGCACAGGCCTGACTCGACCGCCCGAGCAGCCTCGAGCGGCGTCAGGGAGCCCTTGTAGGCGTTGGGCGCGACGACAACTCTCACCGGCCCGCGAGGCCGCGCCGGACGCGGTTTATTCGGTCCGGTTGTAGATCGGCGTCAGCCAGTCGAGACGGTCCTCGTCCCGCCCGTAGCAAACGTCGAAATAGATAGTCTGCAGCTCCTTCGTGATCGGCCCCATCTCGCCATTGCCGATCACGCGCCGGTCGATCTCGAGCACCGACGACACCTGGGCCCCGGTGCCGCACATGAAGACCTCGTCGGCGACGTACAGCTCGCTGCGGTCGATCGATCGCTCCACCACACTGAGGCCAAGCTCGGAGGCGGCGAGCTCCATCAGGACCTTGCGGGTCACTCCCTCCAGGATGTTGTCGCTCGGCGGCGGGGTGACAAGGACACCGTCGCGGACGATGAATATGTTCTCGGCGCTTCCCTCGCTGACATGCCCCTCCTGGGTCAGAACGATGGCCTCGTCGTAGCCGTTCTCGTTGGCCTCGCTCTTGGAGAGCGCGGAGTTGATGTAGATGCCGGTCACCTTGGCCCGTGCCGGAGCCGCGTTGTCGTCGACCCGACGCCAGGAGCTGACCATGCATCGAATCCCCTTCTCGACGTCGACATAGGCGCCAAAAGGCGCGGTGTAGATCGCGAAGGACGATTTCAGATTGTGCAGCCGGACGCCGATCTCCTCTGAGGACTTGAAGGCCAGCGGCCGGATGTAGACATCCTCTCGGTAGCCGTTGCGCCGCAGGATCTCGACGGTGGCGTCGATCATCTCCTGGTCGGTCAGGGGCAGGTCGATCTGGAGGATCTTGGCCGAGTTGCGCAGCCGCTTGAAGTGGGGCTCCATCAGCAGCGCGAAGAGCTGTTCCTGGTTGGGGTTCCAGTAGGCCCGGATTCCCTCGAAGCAACCGGTGCCGTAGTGGAGGGCGTGGGTCATCAGGCCCAGATGGACATCGCGGTACTGCTTGAACTCGCCGTCGAAGAACACCCACGCGTCGGCCTGGGCCGGCGGAGCGTACGCCTGGGCGTTGGCCTCGGCCTCCATCACCATCCCCAAAGCCTACGCGTTTTCGATGCCAGATCAAGCCGATCGGATCGATGGCCTCCAGAGGGGCTTGCCGCGACAGAAACAGGGGTGGAGAGGTTTTGTAAAGCATCCCCGGCCTGAGATGCACGCGCTTATAGTGCGAATGAGATCGACTGAGAGCATGAACGACTACAAGAGCCTGTCACGGTACGTCCCCGAGGCGCTCGCTGTCGCCGCTGGGGTTCTCACGGTGATCGCGATCCTGCCCGTGAGCGGTTCGCTGCGCACCGCTCTGTTTGCGGCCGCACTGGCGCTGGCGATCCTGGGCTGGCTCTGGACGATGCGGGAGCAGGGCCGGCTCAAGGACATTGAGACGGCTCGCGCGGACCACCTTGCCGAAGAGAAGGCCAGACTGGAGCGGCTCCTTGACGGCGCCATCAACACCCAGCGGGGCCAGGGGGGGCAGCTCGACCTGGCCAAGGCCCTGGCCGACCTGGCCCGGACTCTGGAGGCGCAGATCGCCGCCTGTTTCATGCTCGAGGGAGACATCGGCATGCTCCGCCCCGAGCCAACTGTCTTCGGCACCGGTCCCGGGACGCTGCAGGACTTCCTGCTCAGCACCAACCCCGACGACGTCGTCAACCTTGTTTTGACCACCGCCACCGCCACCACCATGGCTCGTGGCGAGGACGCGCCGCGCATCTTCCCAAGAGGCTGGGGCTCGGGTGCGGTGCTGCTGGCGCCGATGACAGTGGAGGGCGACGTGGTGGGCCTGCTGGCGGTAGGCGCGCCCGAGCGGGACTCCTTCACTGAGAAGGACATCGAGCTGGCGACGGCCACCGCGGCCAGCTGCGGCGCCGCCATCATCAACGAGCGAGTCATGGCCAACAGCCGCCAGCAGCTCAGGCACTCGACCGTGGTCAAGGAGCTGGCGCTGGCGGTCAACTCCACCCTGGACCTACACCACGTCCTCCATCTCTTCCTGGGCAAGGCGCGCGGCGTCGTCGACTACGACCGCGCCAGCATCGTTCTCTTCAACGGCCCGACCTACACCATGGCCGCCCTCATCGATGCCGAGGGCGGATTGCGGCGGCGGCCATCTGCCGACAGCCGGACGCCGTTGGCGGGCAGCATCTACGAAAGCGTCAAGGGAGGCACCATCGTGGTCCGGCACAACCTGGGGGTCGCCGATGAGTACGCGACCGAGCCGCCGGCCACCGCCCGCCTGGGCACCGCCTACAGCGAGGTCATGGTCCCGCTGCGATCCAAAGGTGAGATCGCCGGATGTGTCGCCTTTCGCTCACCCCAGGCAGACGCTTTTGCGGACGCGATCCACCCCATCCTCTACGAGCTGGCCAACCTGGGCGGCATGGCCATCAGCAACTCCATCGCTCACTCCGGGGCGGCCGGACAGGCCCGCCACCTGGATCTGCTTTTGAACTCGCTGTCGGAGGTTTCGCGAATGCTGACCGCCACCACGGAGGGCCCCGCCGCGCTCGAGCGCCGGGTGGTGGAGACGGTGGCGAACCTGTTCTCCAGCGAGGTGGCCATCCTGACCCGCGTGGAGGACGGGGGTCACCGGGTCGTCGCCGGCTTTGGCGGCCCCGCCGCGGGTGCCTCGCGCGAGACCGGCATCCTCATCACGCCGGGCGCCGGACTGATCGGCGCCGTCGCGCTGCAGCAGAGCACGGTGCGGCTGAGCGACGTGCCGGAGCGCGACCTGCTGCCCAGCCTTCCCAGCGGCGCCCGCGCCGACGTCAGCAGCGGCCTGGTCGCCCCCATGTTCCTGGACGGCGTGTTCGGTGGCGCGCTGGCGGTCTTCGGCACCCGTGCCTACGACGACAGCGAGACGTCGGTCTTGACCACCATCGCCAACCAGGTCGCGGTGGCGCTTCGCAACGCCGAGCTCTTTGATCGAACCCAGCGCAACATCTGGGAGCTGAGCAACCTGCACGAGGGCTTGCAGGCGATCGCCTCCAGCCTCGACCTGCAGCAGGTCCTCGACAGCATCCTCTCCAAGGCGGCGATGGTCTCGAGCGCTCAGATCGGCTCGATCATGCTGCTGGAGGAGGGCCGCCTCCAGGTGCGCGCGATCCATGGCACCGACGCACCGACGGCGGAGACCCTCACCTTCGGCATAGGCCAGGGAATCGCCGGCCAGGTGCTCGCCACCGGCGAGGCGGTGCTCGCCAACGACGTGGGCAGCCATCCCAGCTTCCAGGCCCCCGAGGCGGGCGGGATCGTTCCCAAGGCGCTTCTCTGCGTCCCCATGAAGCTCGGCGACGAGGTCATCGGGGTGATCAACCTGTCCAACTACCTGCGCACCAATGTCTTCGACAACGACGCGGTGAGGGTGGTGTCGTCGCTGGCCAGCCAGACATCGATCGCGGTCCAGAACGCACGCCTCTACCAGCACCTGCGGGCCGAACGCGACCGCATCATCAGCCTCGAAGAGGTGCTGCGCCAGGACCTTGCCCGGGACCTGCACGACGGGCCGGTGCAGCGCCTGGCGGGGATGTCGATGAACATCGAGGTGATCAAGAACCTGCTTCGGGGCCAGCCTGACAAGGCCATCGAGGAGCTGGCCGAGCTGGACGACCTGGTGCGGATGACTATCAAGGAGGCCCGCACCATGCTCTTCGAGCTCCGTCCGCTGGTGCTCGAGACACAGGGACTGCCGGCGGCCCTGGAGTCCTACGCGGAGCAGTTCGAGGCCAGCGCCCGGCTCGCCGTCGAGCTTGACGTTCCCGAGGAGTTCGACCGCCCCACGCCGCTGGTCGAACAGACCATCTTTTCGATCATCCAGGAGGCGCTTGGCAACGTGCGCAAGCATGCCCACGCCACCAAGGTGGAAGTCGGCCTCCAGGTCGAGGGCGACGACCTGGTCGGGAAGGTCCGGGACAACGGCAGGGGCTTCGACCTTCGCGCTACCCAGGAGGGCTACGCCCAGCGCGCCTCTCAGTCGCTGGGAATGGTCAACATGTACGAGCGCGCCGAGCGGGTGGGCGGCCGGATCGAGATCGATTCGTCGCCCGGAAACGGCACCACCGTGACGATCACGGTTCCGCGACGCCACCTCGAAGTCCACAGCTCCGCGGCGGCCGCTTCCTGACCCCGCACACCCCGCCGAGGGGTGCGTTTCGCCGCCGCGATAGCGACTCCCCACCTTGATAAACTGCGGGCAATGAGTCTGCGCCGTCCGGGCAGCCTGAGGTGGCTCCAGCCCGGTCTCCATATCAAGCGCTGGCTGTTGTTGATGGGCCTCGGCGTGGCGATCCTCAGCTTCGGGGCGGCCTACGCCGTCAGAGGCGCGTACGCCAGCGACTTCAGGTTCACAGGGATCTCAGCCAACCTGCGCTACCTGACCCTGGCGGTCTTGCCGAACTGGCTGCGGGCGCTGATCTTCGCCACCCTCGGAGTGAGCCTGCTGGTGATTTCGCTACGGCAGCTGAGCCGGGCCATGCTGGTCCCCTTCCTCAAGGGCGGCGAGGACCTGGCCGACGTCTATTACAAGCACCGCACCATCAGCAAGGGGCCGCGGGTGGTTTCGCTGGGCGGCGGCACGGGGCTGTCGGCGCTGCTCCGCGGCCTCAAGGAGTACACCGGCAACCTCACCGCGATCGTCACGGTCGCCGACGACGGAGGTTCCTCGGGGAAGCTGCGCGAGCAATACCGGATTCTGCCCCCCGGCGACTTCCGGCAGTGCCTCACGGCGCTGGCCGAGACCGAGCCCCTGATGAGCCAGCTCTTCCAGCATCGCTTCACCGAGGGCTCCCTGGACGGGCACGCGTTCGGCAACCTCTTCATCATGGCGATGGCCGAGATCACCGGCGACTTCGAACACGCACTGCGAGAGTCGGGCAAGGTTCTTGCCGTCCGCGGCACCATCCTGCCGTCCACGCTCCACGACGTGGTCCTGGTGGCGGAGCTCGAAGACGGCCAAGAAGCCGTCGGCGAATCACGGATCCCGCTCTCGCTGATGCCCATCAGGCACGTCTACCTGGAACCGCGCCACGCCCTGCTCAACCCGGAAGCGGAACAGGCAATCCTCAACGCCGAGCTGATCACCGTGGGTCCGGGGAGTCTGTACACGAGCATCCTGCCCAACCTGCTGGTGGAGGGCATGGTCACCACCCTCAAGGCCTCCAAGGCGGCCAAGGTCTACATCTGCAACGTGGCGACACAGAAGGGTGAAACCGACCACTTCACCGTCGGTGAGCACCTCGACGCGCTTGAGAGGCACGTCGGACCGGGCCTATTTCAACACGTTCTCGTCAACTCCAACATGAACCACCCGCTGCCGCCCTCAGCCCTTGCCGCGGGGGCGACGCACGTCCTCTTCGATCGCGACAGCGTTGCCAAGCACGGGGTGCGAATCTCGCTGGCCGACGTGGTCTCGGCGCAGATCAGCACCCACCACGATTCCGACAAGCTGAGCCGGGCGATCATGAAGCAGATCTACAAGAAGTAGACAAACCTCAGCGTAGTTAAACTCTCCGGGCCACTTAGACAAGGAGAGTCAGTTGCCTGAAGGGAAAGCCTGTTGATCGCCGAGCAGCAGCTGAGCACGGAGCAACGCGAGATCGTGGGGATGGTCCGGACCTTCGTCGAGAAGGAGATCATGCCGGTCCAGCACGACCTCGAGCACGACAACGTCTACCCCGACGAGATCGTCAGGCAGATGAAGGAGCTGGGCCTCTTCGGGCTGGCCATCCCCGAGGAGTTCGGCGGCGGTGGCGTGAACTTCAAGACCTACGCGCTCTGCATCGAGGAGATTTGCCGCGGCTGGATGTCGATCGCGGGCGTGATCAACACCCACTTCATCACCGCCTACATGATTGGCGAGTTCGGCACCGACGAGCAGAAGCAACGCTTCCTGCCGAAGATGGCGACCGGCGAGTACCACATGGCCTACTCGATGTCGGAGCCCGGCGCCGGCAGCGACGTCCAGGCCATTCGCACCAAGGCCAAGCGCGACGGCGACGACTACGTCATCAACGGCGAGAAGATGTGGGTCACCAACGGCGAGCGCTCGACGCACGTGGCGGTGCTGGTGAAGACCGACCCCGAGGCCAACCCGCCGCACAAGGGGATGAGCACCTTCATCGCCGCCAAGGGTGAAGGGCTCACCGTCAGCAAGCCGATCGACAAGCTCGGCTACAAGGGCGTGGAGACGACGGCGCTGTCCTTCGAGGACTACCGCGTGCCGGCGACGGACCTGCTCGGCGGCGTCGAGGGCGTCGGCTTCAAGCACATGATGTCGGGGATCGAGGTGGGGCGCATCAACGTCGCCGCGCGCGGCGTCGGCGTCGCCCGCCGCGCCTTCGAGGAGTCGATCCGCTACGCCCAGGAGCGCCAGTCGATGGGCAAGCCGATCGCCCAGCACCAGGCGATCCAGTTCCACCTCGCCAACATGGCCACCAAGATCGAGGCAGCCCACCTGCTCACGATGGCGGCGGCGGAGAAGAAGGACCGCGGCGAGCGGGCCGACCTTGAGGCCGGCATGGCCAAGCTGTTCGCGTCGGAGACGTGCTACGAGTGCGCCACCGACGCGCTGCGCGTATTCGGAGGCTACGGTTTCAGCAAGGAGTACCCGGTGGAGCAGCTCTATCGGGACGCGCCGCTGCTGATGATCGGAGAAGGCACCAGCGAGATCCAGCGCATAGTGATCGCCCGGCGGCTGCTCGAGGAGTACGCGATCAAGTGACGGAGCAGGCGGCGACTTGACTCAGTTCGGGCGTTACTGCGAAGAGTTCGAATCCGGCGGGAAAATTGGGCCGGAGGCCCCCGCCGGATATAGCCGGCGCAACGGAGTTGCGCTGGCGTACGCGCCGGGTAGCAAGAAGCGAGAGGCCGCCGATGGAGTTTGGTAGGTACTACGAAGATTTCGAGGTGGGGGCGACATACAAGCACTGGCCCGGCAAGACCGTCACCGAGGCCGACGACATGCTCTTCTGCGCCCTGACGATGAACCAGCACCCGCTGCACTCGGACGCCTTCTACGCCGAGACCAAGACGCAGTTCGGCAAAAACGTCGCGGTAGGGAACTACGTCTACTCGTTGGTGCTAGGGATGAGCGTTCCCGACATCTCGGGCAAGGCCATCGCCAACCTGGAGATCGAGTCCCTCAAGCACGAGAACCCCACCTTCCACGGCGACACGATCTACGCCGAAACCACGGTGCTGGAGAAGAAGGAATCGACGTCCAAGCCGGACCGGGGGATCGTCTATGTCGAGACCCGTGGGTTTAACCAGCGCGGCGAGCGAGTTTGCATCTACCGGCGCCGGGTGATGGTGCCCAAAAGGGAGCACTTCCCCGATCTGCAGCCGCAAGATCTGACACCCGAGCAATCACGCGAGGCGGGGCTCATCAGCGAATAGCGCGCACCTTCTTGTCAGTTGCGCGCCAATTCAAGAAGCGTGTCTTGTATCGCTTGCAGAGTGCTGTACGACGTGTTACAGATAGGCCGCAGAAGCAGCCGACGGACACGCCTGGCGGCACCGGAGGCGGCGCCGAGGAAATAGTGAGAGGAGTACGTCGTGGATTTTCTTGAAACCCTGCTTCACCCTCCATTCGAGGCGGATCCGCCGGTGAAGCTTAACGTCAGCGCCAAGACCGTCGGACTAATCACCGCAATCCTTTCAGGCATCGGAATCCTGCTCTATCTGGCGGGAATTGGGGTCGTGACCGCTATCGGTTCACAGGAGACGGTCCTCGGTATCCCCACGGGCGTACACCCAGGCATCCTTGTCGTGGCGTTGCTCGGACTCCTCGCTGGCATGCTGGCCGACGCACTGGCGCTTTTTGGCGGATACCGCATGTACGAGGAGAATCCCGAGGGGAAGCGACTCGTGATCTACGGCCTGGCCGTCTCCGCAGTGGCAAGCATCGTTTTCGACATTGGGACGGCCCGTGTCGGAGGATTCATTTTCACGCTCGTCGTCAATTTCATCATTTACTACATCGTCATCATCAGCCGTTTCCCCAACGAGGCGCCGCTGGTGGCCGCCGGCAGCGTCCCGCCGCCTCCGCCGCCTTCGTCCCCCCCGCCTCCACCACCGTCGTCGTACGAGCCGCCGCCGCCTCCGCCGCCACCGCCGGCAGAATAGAAAGCCCTCACCGCATCAGAGACTGCCCGGCCGCGGGCTCCTCGGCGGCCGGGTAGTTCCTTTTAACGCAACCCCCTGACCCAACCCTCTAAACCAAGCCTCTCGAAAGGAGTACCGATGGCAGCCCAGAAACCCGACAAATCGCTCGCCTGGACCGATGACGACGCCGCGGCAAAACTCTTGGCGCGCGACCCGATGGCGCTGCTGATCGGCTTCCTTCTCGACCAGCAGGTGCCGATGGAATGGGCGTTCGGCGCCCCGGAGACCCTGCGGCGGCGGATCGGGGGCAAGCTTGACCCGAAGAAGATCGCCGCCATGGACGAGCTGGCGCTGGTAGAGGCGTTCGTGGCCAAGCCTCCCCTGCACCGCTACCCCGCCAGCATGGCGCGACGAACCAGGACCATGGCGCAGCGCATTGTCGACGACTACGGCGGTGACGCGGCAAACATCTGGACGACGGCGGCAGACGCAAGCGAGGTCAGCCGCCGGATCGCCAAGCTCCCCGGCTTCAGCGCCAACAAGGCCCGCGTCATCATCGGCAGCCTGGCCAAGCGGCTGGCGGTGCCAATTCCCGGTTGGGAAGGCTATTCGCCAGACTGGTTTAGCCTCGCCGACGTCGACAGCAAGGAGGCCCTGCTCAAATATCGCGGCCTGAAGCGCGCGGCCAAGGCGTCGGGAAACTGGCCCCCCGGGTCGGCCAAAGCCAAGAAGGCGCCCGCAAGGAAGGCTGCGCCAAAGAAGACGGCCAGCCGGACAGCCGCCGGAAAGGCGGCGGCCGGAAAGGCGGCGGCCGGCAAGGCGGCGGCCGGCAAGAGCTAGCGGAGCAGCACCACCAGGTCTACTTCTACGGGGACCCCAAGGGGAAGCTCCGCGACGCCCACCGCGGTGCGGGCGCACCGGCCAGAATCGCCGAAGGCCTCGATCAGCAGCTGGGAGGCCGCGTTCATCACGCCAGGCTGGTCGGTGAAGCCGGGAGCGCTGGCGACGTAGCCCACCAGGCGCACCACTCGCATCACCCGCCGAAGCGATCCTGTCTCAGCGCGGACCGACGCCAGAGCGTTGACGACCGCGATCCTTGCGGCGGCCTGTGCCTGCTCCAGGCTGACCTCGGCGCCGACCTTGCCGGCATGGGTCAGGGCGCCGTCGCGCACCGGCACCGCGCCCGAGGTGAAGACCAGGTCGCCGGCTCGCACCGCCGGCACATACAGTCCGCCGACGAAGAGGTTCTCCGGCAAGGCATAGCCCAGCCCGGCCAGCCGGGTTTCGGGGTCCGGTACCTCGAGCTCGCTCACCCGACGGTGGTCAGACGATTGCCAGCGCGCGGTACTCGCCGAATACCTCGCGCATCACACCACAGATCTCGCCGAGGGTCGCGTACGCTCGCACCGCCTCCAGGATCGGCGGCATCAGGTCGGCCTTGCCGTCCTCGGCGGCGGCGCGAAGGGTCTTGAGCGAGGCCTCCACGGCGGCGCCGTCGCGGCTGGCGCGCTGCTGGTTGAGCTTGGCGACCTGGGCCTTCTCCAGGGCGGGGTTGTCGGCGCGGAAGAACGGATGTGGCTCCTCTCCCTCGTCGCGGTACTTGTTGACGCCGACGACGACGCGCTCCCCCGACTCGACCGCCTTCTCGAACTTGTAGGACTCCTCCTGGATCCAGCGCTGGTAGTAGCCGGACTCGATCGCCGCCACCGCCCCGCCGATCTCCTTCTCGATCTTGTCGAGCTCGGCCCACGCCAGGCGCTCGAGCTCGCTGGTGAGATGCTCGACGTAGTAGCTGCCGGCCATCGGGTCAACGGTGTCGGTCACGCCGATCTCCTCGGCGATGATCTGCTGCGTCCGCACCGCGATCGTCTGCGCCTTCTCGGTGGGGATCGCGAGGGCCTCGTCGTAGCAGCTCAGCGCCATCGACTGGACGCCGCCGAGCACCGCCGACAGCGCCTGGAGCGCGGCGCGCGTGATGTTGTTCTCGGGCTGCTGGGCGGTCAGCAACGAGCCCCCGGTCTGGGTATGGGTCCGCAGCATCCAGCTGCCCGGCTGGGTGGCGTGGTAGCGCTCTCGCATCAGCTTGGCCCACATCCGTCGCAGCGCGCGGTACTTGGCGATCTCCTCGAAGAAATCGATGTGGGTGTTGAAGATCCAGCTGAGGCGGCCGGCGAATTCGTCGACGTCGATCCCACGCTCCAGGGTGGCGTCGATGTAGGCCATCGCGTTGGCGAAGCTGAAGGCGATCTCCTGGACCGCGGTGGAGCCAGCCTCGCGCATGTGATACCCGCTCAGCGAGATCGCGTTGAACTTGGGGACGTGGCGGGCACAGTGTGCGATCAGGTCGGCGGCCAGCCGCAGCGACGGCCCCGGCGGGTAGATGAAGGTGCCGCGCGCCACGTACTCCTTGAGGACGTCGTTCTGGGTGGTGGCGTTGATCTGCTCCGGGGCGGCGCCCTGCTTCTCGGCCACCACGATGTACATCGCCGCCAGTACCGGCGCGGGGGCGTTGATGGTCATCGAGGTGGAGACCTCGGCCAGCGGGATGCCGTCGAAGAGCGTCTCCATGTCCGCCAGCGAATCGATCGCCACGCCGACCTGGCCCACCTCGCCGGCGGCGCGCTCGTCGTCGGAGTCCATGCCCATCTGGGTAGGCAGGTCGAAGGCGACCGACAACCCCGGCTGGCCGTTGTCGAGCAGGAATTTGAATCTCTTGTTCGACTCCTCGGCTGTGCCGAAGCCGGCGTACTGGCGGATCGACCAGGCCTGGCCCCGGTACATGTTGGGTCGGATGCCGCGGGTGAAGGGGTACTGCCCGGGCATGCCCAGGTCCCGCTCGTAGTCCAGGTCTGCGACGTCTGCGGGGGTGTAGACGACGTCGACGGGGAGGCCGGATGGGGTCTCGAAGCTGGGCTTGCGCTCGCCGCGCGCCAGCGATTTCGACAGGGGACCCTTCTCCCACTCCTGGCGAAGCTGCTGCAGACGCCCCAGGTTGAGGCCGCTCCGGGGGGCGGCGCCACCCACGGGCGCCTTTTCAGCCTGAGCCATCAGTCCAGTCTAGTTCAGGGCCGGACTGGAAACCGCTACCTGGTCGGGGTCCAGCCCGCCAGTTCCTCGAGCAATTACAGAATGTCTAGAATGTGTGAATTGTATATACATTTCGAGAAATCGTGAATTCAGAGAGCCCATCCGGGCAGGGTGCAGGGGTGCGCATCAGGACCGCATTGCTGGCGTGGCCTGGGGTCACCACCGAACCCCACCGCTTTGGCGGAATCGAGTACCGCTACGGTCGCAAGGAGATGGGCCACGTCCACGGCGATCGGCTGGCTGATCTGCCTTTCCCACGCAAGATCCACGACGAGCTGATCGCCGCCGGCAGGGCCCAGCTTCACCACGTACTGCCGGACACCGGGTGGGTCAGTCGCTGGATCTCATCGGCTGACGAGGCCGACGACGTGATCGCGCTGTTCAGGATCAACTACGACCGCTACAGCGCCGGCGCGCCCGAAGCCGGCGCCGGAACGGATCCCGAGGCCGACCCCGAAGCCGGCAGCCGCGGTCCCGAGGTCCAGGTCTAAGCGCTCTTCCCCAGCCCGGCTTTCTCGGCCTGCACCAGGATGCTGGTCTTGCCCGTGTGGGCGTTCTCATACATCTTCTGGTGGGCCTCGGCGACGCCATCCCATGGAAGCGTTTCCGACAGCACCGGCTTGATCTTCTTCTCGATGATCAGCTGGTTGGCGGCGGTTGCCTCGTAGGCGTTGGCGAAGTGGCTGCCGATGATCCGTTTCTGGCGCATCCACAGATGACGGACGTCGAAGTCCAGCTGGTAGCCGCTGGTGGCGCCGACGATCACGATCTTGCCGAAGCGCGAGCAGACCAGCACCGATGTCGGGAAGGTGGCCTGGCCGACGTGCTCGAAGACGATGTTTGGCTCCTTGCCGTCGAAGTAGGTGCGCAGCTCCTTGCGGAAGCGGTAGGACTCCTTGAGCCGCGCGGCCTCCTCCTCCTCGGTCTCGTTACCGGTGCGCTCGAAGGCATAGTCCTTGCGATTGATGGCGCCGACGGCGCCGAGGTCGAGGATCATCTGCTTCTTGTCCTCGCTGGACACGACGCCGACGGCGTTGGCGCCCACCAGCTTGCAGAGCTGGATGCCGAAGACACCGAGCCCCCCGGCCGCGCCCCAGACCAGGACGTTGTCTCCCGGCTTCATCTCGCACTGGTCGATGAGCATGCGGTAGGCGGTGAAATAGGTCAGCGCGTAGCTGGCGGCCTCCTCCCATGTGAGGTGCTTGGGCTTGGCCACCAGCTGCTGGGACTGCACCTTTGTGAACTGCGCGAAGGAGCCCCAGGTCGTCTCGTAGCCCCAGATCTTCTGCCACTGGCAGGCCAGCGGGTCCAGTCCGTTGCACTCCGGGCACTCGCCACAGCTCTGGTTGCAATGGATGACTACTTCGTCGCCCGGCTTCCAGCGCCTGACATTGGAGCCGACATTCCAGACGATGCCGCTGGCGTCGGAGCCGCCGATGTGGTGGTCGAACTCGGGGTGCGAGTCGAACACCGAGACGGGTGAGCCCAGGGCGGCCCAGACGTTGTTGAAGTTCACGCCGGCGGCCATCACCATCACGATGACCTCGTCGGCGCCCGGCTCCGGAACCTCGATGTCCTCCTGCTGGAATGCCGTCAGGGGCTCACCTTCGCGCTCGCGCCGGATGACCCAGGCGCGCATCTTCCGGGGCAGGTTGCCCGGCTCCAGATCGGTCGGAACCTGGCCGATCGGGATCTGCTCGACGCTTCTGTCGGAAGTCACATTGGTCTCGGCAATCGCCATCTCAAATCCTCTTCCTCGTTGCAAGACGGGGCCTAAATGGTACTTGGCAACGCGATATCCTCGCCCCACGATGGCAGGCAGCGCGAATGGGACCGAGATGCCGATCTGGCAGGAGCCGCCACCTGTGGTCCACACCAGCATGGAGTGGCTCAAGCTCCCCGGCCTGGAACGGCTCCGGGCGACCAAGCTGGAGAGCAACTACCCACCGGCGCCGTACAGCCGTCTGACCGGCGCCCGGCCGGTCGAGTACGGCGAGGGCTCAACGGTTTTTGAGATGCCGGTCTCGCCGTGGTTGCAGGGGTCCACGGGAGTGCTTCCCGGGGGCGTCATGGCCTTCCTCGCCGACAGCCCGCTGGGCGGCGCGGTGATGACGATGAACCCGCCGGGTGTCGTCATCACCACCAGCGAGCTGTCGATGAACTACCTCAGACCGGCGACGCTGGCCTCGCGCCACCTGCGGGCGCGAAGCAAGGCCGTTCACCTGGGCCGCTCCTTTGCGCTCTCGGAGGTGTACATCGATGACGCTGACGGCGTCCTCCTGGCGCACGGCACCGCCCGCAACCTGATGGTCAAGCTGCCGGTGCCGGAGGGGCCGTTCCGGCAGCCTGTCTACAACGACCCCGAGCCCGAGCTGCCCGACCCCTATCTCCGCCCGCCACGGGGCGCGGTGCTGCCGGCGGAGGTCTGGCGCGACCTCAGCGGCCTCGAGATCCAGCGCCGCCAGATCGCCGGCGACCTGCCGCCCTCGCCGTTCATGGAGCTGTTCGGCATCCGCCGCGTCGCCGCCGCCGAGGGCGAGGCGACGATCGCCTGCACCGCCAACGGCTGGCTCTCCTCGCCGGTGCGGCGGCAGTATGGCGGGGCGCTGGCGCTGCTGGCGGACACCGCCCTGACCTCGGCGGCCCAGACCACGGTGCCCGCGGGGACGGCAATCGCCCCACTCGACTTGCGCATCCAGTACCTGCGCCCGCTGATGCCCGACGGCGGCGAGATAAAGGTGACCGCCCGAGTCTTCCATCGCGGCAAGACGATGGGCGTCGTCAACTCCGAGCTGCTCAACCCGGAGGGCAAGGTGGCCGCGACGGCGACATCGACCTTCCTGGTGATGCCCGAGTTCAACTGGGCCTCAGACGCGTGGGTTGTGCCCGCCGACGAGGCGGAGGTGACCGACCAGGTCGAGGTGGCCGGAGACGACTGACCGGCCGAGCGCCGGAAGGTTGCTGGCGCTGGCGGCGTTCGGCGTGCTTCTGGCGGTCAGCGCCTGGCGCCGGCTGCTGCAGCTCGGGCGACTTTCCTACGACTACGACGAAGGCGCTTACTGGCAGTCGCTGGAGTCGATGCGGCACGGCCATCGCCTCTTCGGCGAGGTCTTCAGCTCCCAGCCCCCGGGCTTTCTGGGCACCCTCTCCGCTGTCTACAACCTGCTGGGCGGCGGCATCGTCGCCGGACGGCTGCCGGTGCTGGTCGGCTCGCTGCTGGCGCTGGTGGCGGTTTTCGTGATCGGACGGGTCCTCGCCGGTACCTGGGCGGGGATCCTGGCGATGGCGCTGCTGGCCTTCGACCCGCTCTTCCTGGCGCTGTCGGATCGACTCCAGGCGGATCTGCCCTGCGTCGTCCTCGGGCTGCTCGCGGTGGCGGTGGCGGCCGAGGCTTCCCGACGCGAATGGGGATCGCAGGGTTGGGCGTGGGCGGTGGTGGGAGCGCTGCTCGGCCTCAGCGTCATGACCAAGCTGCTGGGCGTCGTGTTCGTGGTCCCGGCCGCCTGGTTCGTGCTCGGCTCAGCGCCCCACGCCTGGCAACGGCTGGGAATGGCGGTGGCTGGTGGACTGGGGGCCGTGGCGCTCCTGCTGGCACCGTACGCGGACCAGCTGAGCGCGATCTACAGCCAGGCGATCGGCCTGCACGTGACCACGCGCAGCTCGGAACCCCAGAGCCTCACCGAGAAGATCCAGCGGATCCGGGACTCCGGCCCGCAGCTGCTGCCCGCCCTTGTGGCGCTGGTGGGTGCCGTCGCTGGGGCGGTGCGTCGCGCCGGATGGATCGGAATGCTCCTCGCCTGGCTGCTGGCGGCCCTGGCGGTGGACCTGGCCCAGGGCCCGTTGTTCATCCACCATCTCGTCGTCTTGTCGGCCCCGCTCTGCCTTCTCGCGGGGGCCGCGCCGGGATTGGTGCTGGAAGCGCTCGACGGGCGGCGACAGCGCTTGGGGATCCGGCCATCGGCGTTGACCCTGGTCGTCGCGGCGTTGGGGCCTGCGCTCGCTCTAGGCCTGGGCGTGGTGGCGATGACCTCGCCGCTGCCTGCCGAAGACCCCACCGCGCAGCCGGCGATCACCGCCATCCAACGCTACGTCTCGCCGGGCTCGTACGTCGTCACCGACCAGCTGTTCGCGGCGGCCTGGACCGGCCACCCGACGGCCCCCAACCTGGTCGATGTCTCCCTGGCCAGGATCACCTCCGGGGAGCTGACCCCCGCCGAGGTGGAAGCCGGCGCCGAGCAGAGCGATGCCCGGGCGGTGATCTTCTCGACCGGACGGCTGTCGACCCTGACGGGTTTTCGAGACTGGGTCGGCAGGAGATTCCGGCTGGTGTACGACGGCGGTGGTGGTTTGCAGGTCTGGGTACGCTGACCGAGAATTGAGCCTCTCGCGAAGGCGGAGGGAGGTCTAGGGATGAAGGTTTTCGTGACCGGGGCCACCGGTTTCATCGGGTCGGAGGTCGCCCGGCGCCTGCGCCAGCGCGGCGATGACGTCGTCGCCCTGGTCCGAGACAGGTCCGGAGCGGGAGGGCTCGAGGAGATCGGCTGCCAGCTGGTCGAGGGAGACCTGGACAGCGCGGGGGCGATCGCCGGCGGGATGCGGGGCTGCGACGCCGCCATCCACCTCGCGGCGATGTACGAGGTCGGCATCCCCAAGTCCCGGCGCCCGGCGATGTACGCCGCCAACGTCGAGGGCACCCGGACCATCCTCGGAACCGCGCTCGAGCTCGAGATCCCCAAGGTCGTCTACGTCTCCACGGTGAACGCCTTTGGCAACACCGAGGGGCAGGTCGTCGACGAGACCCACCAGCACACCGAGCGCTACGTCTCCTACTACGACGAGACCAAGCACCTCGCCCACAAGCTGGCCAGGGAGATGATCGACAAAGGACTGCGGCTGGTCATCGTCCAGCCCGGAGGCGTCTACGGCCCGGGCGACACCTCGCCGCAGGGCCGGCTGATCACGCAGTTCCTCGACGGCAAACTGCCCGCGATGATGTTCCCCGACACCGGGATCAACATGGTCCATCGCGACGACGTCGCCGATGGCATCCTCCTGGCCCTCGACAAGGGCAAGCCTGGCGAGGCGTATGTGCTCGGCGGCCAGATAACGACCATGGGCGAGGCGATCAGGACGCTGGGCAAAGTGGCAGGCCGGAAGCCACCCCGGATCACCGTGCCGACCGCGGTTATCAAGGCGGTGGCGCCGCTCGGTCCCGTCATCGGGCCGGCGCTGGGCCAGGGGCCCAACCTCCACGAGATCATCAGCGCGGTGGACGGCGTCACCTACTGGGCCAAGGACGACAAGGCCCGCCGGGAGCTGGGCTACTCACCCAGGGGCCTGGAGCAAGGCATGCGAGACATGCTCGAGGTCGAGGGTCGGCTGCCGGAGCAGGCGAGAGGCAAGAGCTAGCCCGAACCGGGGCCACACTTGGCGGCGCCACGAAATCGTCGGCTAAACTCACTCCCGTCTTCGGGCCTCGCGACCTAGGGCGCGGGCCGTTCCGATAGCCTGGGCCACTCGAGCCGGGCATGGAGGTTCCGCTTTGACGATCAGGCTCCGCCGCTCCTGTGTCGCCGTCCCCGGCAGCTCGGAGAAGATGCTCCGCAAAGCGGGTGAGAACGCCGCCTTCGGCGCCGACCAGTTCTTCCTCGACCTCGAAGACGCCGTCGCCCCCGGCGTCAAGGAGGCGGCCCGCGCCAACGTCGTCGCCGCCCTCAACGAGTACGAGTTCGGCAACGCCGTCCGCGTCGTCAGGGTCAACGCCGCCGACCATCCCAACAGCTACGGCGACATCATCTCGGTGATCGAGGGCGCGGGCAAGCGCCTCGACTGCCTGATGATCCCCAAGGTAGACAACGTCTCCCACGTCCACTTCGTGGACCGGCTGCTGGACCAGATGGAGACCAACCTCGGGCTCAAGAACCGGATTGGTCTGGAGCTCCAGATCGAGACCGCAGAGGGCCTGATCAACGTCAACGAGATCGCCGCCGCGTCGAGCCGCACCGAGACCATCATCTTCGGCCCCGGCGACTTCTCCGCCAACATCGGGATGCCGGCGCTTACCGTGGGCGCCATCGACGACCGCTACCCGGGCGACATCTGGCACCACGTCAACATGAGCATCCTGATGGCGGCGCGGGCCCACGGGCTGCAGGCCATCGACGGGCCGTACGCCCAGATCCGCGACGAGAAGGGGCTGCTCGAGGTGGCGATGCGGACCTACCTGATGGGCTTTGACGGCAAGTGGGCCCTCCATCCCGACCAGGTGGCGCCACTCAACCAGCTTTACACCCCCCCGCTGGAAGCGTACGAGCGAGCCGAGGGCATCATGGCCGCTTACAAGAAGGCCACCGAGGAGGACCACCTGGGGGCGGTCATGTTCGGGGACGAGATGATCGACGAGGCGAGCCGCAAGATGGCCGAGCAGCTGGCGATCAAGGGCAGGCTCTGCGGCCTGGACCAGAGACTGGCGGAGAAGAATTCGGGCGCTGCCGCCACCCCGGAGCCCGCCGCCGCGGGGGCGTCGGCGGGAGAACAGGCATGAAGGTTCGCTCTTACGTACCCGACGCCAAAGAGCTGATCTGGAATCCGTCGGCGGAGGAGCTCCGCGATCTCAGCGGCGAGATGCCCAACGCCCGCAAGTCGGAATTCGACAACTGGAACATCCAGTCCGCCGTCGACTCCCGCTCCAAGGCCTCGACCTACATCGTCAGCGACCACCCCGAGGAGCATCCCAGCCAGACCATCACCCGCGCCGAGGGCGAGCGCCTGGCGGCGATGCAGGACGAGTACATCGCCCAGAAGGAGATGCTCGTCATCGACGGCTACATCGGCAACGACGAGAACTTCCAGACCCCGACCCGACTGATCGTCGAGAAGCACAACGCCAACATCGCCGGGATGCAAAAGATCCTCTACTACCAGGCGGCGGAGGCGGGGGAGGATTTCGAGCCCGAGCTGACGGTCATCTACACGCCCAACCTGGCGGTGATGAGCTACCCCAACGAGCGGGTGATCGCCTGCGACCTGGAGACGAACATCACCCGCGTCTTCAACTCGGACTACTTCGGCGAGTCCAAGAAGGGCGGGCTCAGGATGTGGAACAAGCTGGTCTACGACCGCGGCGGCCTGCCCCTGCACGCCGGCTGCAAGGTTGTCCCGACCGACGCCGGAGACAAGGTGATCCTGGTCGTCGGGCTATCGGGCACGGGCAAGACCACCACCACATTCACCCGCCAGAACGACTCCAAGCCGGTTCAGGACGACTTCGTCGCGATGATGCCCGACGGTCGGATCTACGCCACCGAGAACGGCTGCTTCGCCAAGACCTTCGCGCTCGACGAGAAGTTCGAGCCCACCATCTACCACGCCGTGACCCGGCCCTCCGCCTACCTCGAGAACGTCTACCAGGACGAGAACGCCAAGG
>Ga0210400_10000965_pt1 | contig 29589 bp, 33 predicted proteins | sample IncBWH26MmetaG_FD_155456 | JGI IMG/M metagenome (GOLD analysis project Ga0210400, IMG submission 155456) | Forest soil microbial communities from Barre Woods Harvard Forest LTER site, Petersham, Massachusetts, United States - Inc-BW-H-26-M | ecosystem: Environmental > Terrestrial > Soil >... | reverse complement strand
AGATATTCACCGCACGCAGCACGACGAAAGCTACGCTCAACCCCGCGCCCAGAGGCAAGAGAAACTGCCTTCGGCGCTCAGAGGGCCAACTGTAAATCTGCCCCAGGCCATAGCCGGCCGCTGTGACTCCGACCCAGGGAATGAGCGGATATCCGATAAGAATCATGTGCGATGGATCGCTGAAGACCGGGGCCTGCACGTGCAAAATCGACCAAATCACACTGGAAGAACCGACGGAATCAAACAGATTATGACTTGCGATCATCACGATGCCGAAGGTAGTCACTGCCCAGGCTGGCAGATAGACCAAGACCGAGAGCACGATCATCGCCCAGCCCAGCGCCCACAAAACCATCAGGATCAACAGGTGATAGTCGAAATTAAACTCCCAGCCCAGACATCGCACTACAGTGACTTCCAAAAAGATCAGCCAGAGGCCGCGGGTAAACAGAAATCCAGAAAGCTCGCTCTTGGATTTCTTGCGCAGCGAGAGATAGGCTCCCGTGCCGGTGAGCAGGAAGAAAACCGGTGCGCAGAAGTGCGTAATCCAGCGCGTAAAAAACAAGGGCACGGTTGTCGTGGCAGGGTCGGTGGGATTCAAGCCGGAGTTGCCGAAAAAATCCCGCACATGATCGAGCGCCATCAGAATCATGATGAAGCCGCGCACCACGTCGATCGACTCGAGGCGGACCCGCTTCACGACGGCCTGAGGCACAACAGCTTCGGCGATACCAGCCATGGCTCGCAATATTTTAGCAGGGCGCAGTCGGACCCGACCTCGGTTTTTGCAGCGAGGCTTCGGTGCCCGATTCGCTCAAATCCTCTCCATTGTTTACAATAAGGGTTTGCTCATGGACCTTTCCGCCATCCAGTCTGCGCTGCGCGAACGCAACATTGACGCGTGGCTATTTTATGATCATCATCATCGCGATCCCATCGCTTACCGTGTGCTCGGTTTGCCGGCGGGACTGATGGTCACACGACGCTGGTTCTATTTGATCCCGGCGCAGGGCGATCCCGTAAAGCTGGTGCATAAGATCGAGGCGGGCCATCTCGATTCGCTACCCGGCAGCAAGCGCCAATATTCCGGATGGCAGGAACTGTTTGACAGTCTCAAGGCCATGCTCGCCGAATATCGCGACATCGCCATGCAATATTCCCCAAACAATATCGTCTTCACTATTTCGCTGGTCGATGCCGGAACCGTCGAATTGTTGCGCGGGCTCGGAAAGAACATCGTGAGCTCCGCGGATTTGGTGGCGCAGTTTGAAGCCACGTGGAGCGAAGATCAAATCAAGACTCACTTTGCGGCGCGCGATTCAGTCGATGCCATCACTGCTGCAGCCTTCAAAGAGATCGGTCACCGCGTTCGTAACGGTGGAACCACCGAACACGAAATTCAACAGTGGTTCATGGAAGCGTTTGCGCGGGAGAACCTGGTCACCGATGATCCGCCGATCGTAGCGGTAAACTCCAACGCCGGCAACCCGCATTATGAGCCGCGCGCCGAGCACCTCGTCCCCATTCGGTCGGGCGATTTCGTGCTGTTGGATGTATGGGGAAAGAAACATACTCCTGGCGCCGTGTATTACGATATTACCTGGGTAGGTTTTGTGGGCAAGGCGCCAACGGGCCGCATGCACCAGGTGTTCGAAGTTGTGCGTGACGCTCGCGACGCCGGCGTGAAGACCGTGATTGACGGAATCGCTGCAGGACGGCGCATCGCTGGCTGGGAAGTGGATCGCGCTACTCGAAACCACATTAAGGGAAAAGGCTTCGGCGAATATTTTATTCATCGCACCGGACATTCGATCGGTACCGACGTCCATTCGAACGGAGCCAATATGGACGATCTTGAAATTCACGACGAGCGCCAGATTCTTCCCAACTCCTGCTTCTCGATTGAGCCTGGCATTTACCTGCCGGAGTTCGGCGTGCGCAGCGAAGTCAACGTACTGGTGCGGCCGAAGACGGCCGAAGTTACAGGCAACATTCAACGCGAGATCGTAATTATCTGATGGCGAATCCAACCACAGCGAAACCCAAGACGGCGGCCTTGCCGTCGCAAACTACCAGCATCATGGCCGTGGTTGCGCCGGCCCTGGGCTGGGTGATTCCCGGCGCCGGCCACATGATTCAGAAACGCTGGATTCGCGGGGCGTTGTTGCTGGTGTCGATCGGGACTTTGTTCGTGCTTGGCATGTTGATGCAAGGCCACATCTACAAACCCAACGGCGGCGATATTCTCGATATTCTAGGGTTCGTTGGCGATCTGGGCGCAGGAGGGATGTACATCGTGACTCTGGCGATGAACGCCGGCCAGGGCGCGATCGCTTTCGCAGTCGCCGACTACGGAACCAAGTTCATGATTGTTGCGGGACTGCTGAACTTCATTGCTGTCGCCGATGCCTACCACATCGCCATTGGGAAAAAACAATGACGATTCAGCTCAGTCATTTCAGCGCGGCGTTTGTGTTTGCCCTGTTTTCGTCTGTCGTCTTCGGAATCACTCATCGCGAGACTACTGGCGACATGGTCCGCTACGGCCTCTATTGCTTCGCCATGTTTTTAGGCGGCGTTTTGGCGGCGGGCTGGGCCATGTGGTTCCTGCGGAGATAACTTCCCTCACCCTTCCCACACGAAGGCATCGAAGATGCGCTTCGACTCAAAGTTTAACCGACGGTAAAGGGCGACCGCGCCAACGTTGGCCTCTGTCACGGTGAGCGAAAGCATGGAGAATCCGCGCTTGCGAAGACTTATGGAAGTCGCCGCGAGCAATGATTCGCCCAGGCCGCGCGAACGGTATTCGGGCAGCACGCAAACCTGAGTTACATGTCCGACATCGCCGCGGACGCGAGAGCAGAGAATCAGCCCGATCAAGTTCCGCGCTTTTTTGTCGACCGCTGAGTACGAGGACTCCGGGTCAAACAACCCGCAGCCAGGAAAACGGACAATGTTATTCAAAAAGCGCAGCGACCCGCTCAGCGTGTGGTACTGATCGTTGATCTGAGCGTCCACGTGGCCGCGATAAGCGGCGGTAATCAAGGCCGCGGCAGGTTGATAGTCGGATTCGGACCAACGACGAATTTCGATTTCGGGATGCGTCTGCGGAATCCTTGACGCTGCATGAATGAGCGGAAGAGACATAAATAAACGCGGATGACGCTGGAATCCCTGATCAACGAACGGCCGGGAAACACTGCCCGCTTCGTGCGCCAGCAACTGCGCTTCAACACGATGGATGCCGGGGGATTGTTGCAGCGTCTCGATCACATGAGTCAGAAGCTTCATCTCGACATCGTGAGTGGTCGAACTGCGCCCGCCATTGGCGACGAAAAGATCGCCGACCACTCCCTTGCTGCCTTCGTAAACAAAAAAACTGTAGCCGAAGATGCGCCCGCGATCGATGGCGGCATATCCCGGCAAGATTTTCGCATCGACATACCGCAGAATCATCTCCGCGGACCCGTGGTAGTCCCATGAAAGGAGACTCGACCAGACTCGAGTCTCATCGTCGAGCAAGGGGCGCAAATCCACGGAGGAAAAATGCCTTAGGTCGAGAATCTCCACGGAACTCCTGCAAACTTCCCTAGAACAAACAGCGGTCTTGTTTGCGACGGCAGATCTCCGAGTTTAGTGCGTTTCGAGCGTGCGAGGCAAACTGCGGGAATACAGGGTAGCAACAGGGATTTTGAGGCCCCGGAGCTTAGTGAGACGCGGCTACCCAGTAGTAGTCGACATGCTGCGCCGGATAGTGTCCGAGGTAAGAAACGCGGCGACCAGGCACGCGCTTTCTGATTTCATCCTGCAAGTTTTCCGGCGCTACTAACAGGTGTTCTTCCTCCGGAACTCTGCCCCAGTCGTAATTGAAAGTTAAGCGATTCCGGTAAAACGTTAGGCCATATTCCAACTCGCGTCGAATCTGGTAGACGGCAAGCGGCAATGGATGAGTCTGTACGGCCGCGATTTCCTCAGCCAGCGGTCGCGCGGAAAGTGTTTGGTCCATAGAAGCGGATCCCAGCTTCAATACCGCACCCACTATCAGCACAACTGGAATGAGTGTAACGAATCGCAGCATGCGCAGGGCTCTCCTGCGAACCAGGGTGAGCGCTATTCCGGCACAAAGCACAAATGCGACAGCAAGCGCGACAAACATCGGCCTTCCACCGGGAAGACGATGTTGCGTAATCAAATAAGCGATCAACAGAGCCGGTACGATCGGCGCCGCAGCAAGCAGGGCGTGCAGCACGATGACTACCTTAGCGACCGGCTTTTCGTTGTCGCTCTGCAGGTTATGTCGCAAATACTGCGCTAACAGCAAACCACCGGCGGGAACCGCCGGGAGAATATAGCCCGGCAGCTTCGATTGCGAAAACGAAAAAAACAGGACGGGCACGATGAGCCAACAACAGGCAAAGATATCGAGTTGATCCCTGGACTTATCTTCAGGAGAGCTTTCTTCACGCTCCCCGGTTGATTTTCGTCGCTTCCACCATGCGGAGACGGGCTGGGCCATGGCGGCGATCACAAATACGGTCCACGGGACGAGTGAGAGAACAGTCACCGGCAGGTAGTACCAAACGGGCTCAGTGTGATGATAAAGATTCTGCGAAAATCGCCCGAGGTTGTGCTCCAGGATGAACTCTCGAAAGAATTCGGGATTGCGCATCTGTACCGACAAAAACCAAGGCAGTGCGATCACGCAAAACAATAGAATCCCTGGCAGCCAGAGAGTCTTTCGGACGAGGCGTACCTCGCGAATCACAAGCAAGTAGGAGACGATAACCAAAGCACCTAAAAACGGCGCGATCGGCCCTTTCGCCAGCATCCCCAAAGCCACAGCCGCATAAAAGAGGGCGAGATATCTTTTCAGCCCGCTCTCACTCCATGCGAACCATCCGAGCATGCCAATGCAGAAAGCGGCAGCCAGCGCCATATCCATCGAAGCGGCGCGGGCGTAGCCGATCATTCCCGCTGAGGACGCCGTGATCAGCGCAGCATCGAGTTCGAATCCGGGCCTAAACCGACGCAGGAAAAAGTAGATGGCCAGCACAAGAAAAGTCGCATTCACCGCAGATGGCAAGCGCGCCGCCGCATCGCTCACGCCCAAGATTCTATAGGCCACAATCGCCTGCCAATAATAGAGCGGGGGCTTCTCCAGCCACGCTTGTCCGCCAAGCGTGGGCGTAACCCAGTCGTGGCGTTCGAGCATTTCGTGGGCGACCTGCGCATAACGGGGTTCATCGGCCCCGATCAGCCCGAATTGCCCCAAGCCGTAGAAGAACAGAAACGCGCAGAAGCCCGCGAGCAACAGCGAGTCTGTGCGAGTGCGGATCGTCATTGGACGAGAAGTCTGGGAGCCACGGCGTCAGACGTCATGGGATTGTTGATTGATTGATAGTTGATCCTTGATTAAGACCCTCTGGCGACTGATACACCGCTTTCTTGCCCATCAAGAATCAGAAATCAACAATCAACGATTGCCTTTCTATTGTACGGAAGGACCACGACGCAGTACCTCAAGAACCGGGCGCACGGCTTGGGTCAAAGGACCATCGAGCGAACAGCCGCTGGCGCACTCGTGGCCGCCGCCGCCGAACTGTTCCGCCACTCGCGCAACATCGAGTTGGCCCTTGCTGCGCAAGCTCACGCGATAACGTCCATCGGGAAGTTCACGGAAGAAGGCAGCAACCTCGACTTCCCCGATGGAAAGCACGTAGTTTACCAGGCCCTCGCAATCTTCTTCTTTCGCTTCGCAACGATCCATCTGAGCCTGTGTGACCCATGTCCAGCCGATATGGCCTTCGGTATTCAGGTTGCGAAGAGCTTCGCCAAGCAACTTCATCTTAGCGACGGAGTGTGCGAAATAAATACTCCGCGCGCAATGGGAGGGATCGGCGCCCGCCAGAACCAACTCGCGCGCCAGAGCGAAGGTGTGCTCATTGGTTCCCTGAAACATGAATGATCCGGTATCGGTCATTAGCGCCGTATAGAGGCAGGTGGCGATCTCCGGCGAGAATGGAGTGCCTGCTTCGCGGGCCAGGCGAAATACCATTTCACCTGTGGCGACTGCCTGTGGGTCGATCCAGTTCACGTGCGCAAACGGACGTCCGCTGACGTGGTGATCGATGCTGATGAGGAATCGGTCTTCCAAACCCTCGAGACGCGTGCGGTGGATGCTGTCGCACTCCAAGATAATCGCAGCTTCGTAATTGCCGGTAACCCGATCGGCCTGAAGCACCTGTTCGGCAAAAGGCAGCTTACGATAGATGCGCGGCACTCCGTCGTGGAGCACCACGTCGGCCTGCTTGCCCATGGCGCGCAGGACCTGACAGCAGGCCAGCGCCGATCCGATGGCATCGCCATCCGGCCGAGCGTGCGACGTGAGCACGAAGCGGTTGCGCTGCTCGATTTGTTGGAGAACATCTCGCAACATCGCTATGCCTTTTTCTCACTGGCTTTGGCGCGCGCTGTCGCGCGCTTTTTCGCGCGCGCTAACAACTCTTCTACACGGGCTTTCTCGCGCTCTGAACGGTCGAGCCGGAAATACAATTCTGGCGCGCGTCTCAACCGCAAACGTTCCACTAATTCGTGCTTTATATATTCTTTGGCTGCCAGCAGGCCTTCGAGGCTTCGATCCGCTTCGCGGTCATCCCCATCCACGTCGACCAGAACCTGCGCCGAGCGGCCATCATCGGCTACAAGAACGGCAGTCACGCGTACCAACCCGATGCGCGGGTCGGCCAACTCGCCCTCCACCAGCGTTTCAATCTCTTCGCGCAAGGCCTCGCCCAACCGCCCGCGATGATATTTCAGCCCACGCTTCTCCACCTGTCACCTCGAATTAAAACGCATGAGAATATCAGAAAATCGGACGCCGGTGTTGGCCGGGAAGTGCTATTGTCGCGCACAATTGGGGGATGTGGGTAAGTACAGAGGTAACAGCGGCATAGATGGGGTCGTCGGTCATCGACCCCCGGCCAGCAAAGGCTCAAGCCCATGCGACGGGCTCCGAAGACAGTCATTACGCTATAGAAATTCCACAAACGAATCCGCAATTTCCGTACCGTGATTGTTTGCGATGCGCGTGGCTTGCCGCTCGACGTTCTTCATCAATCCATCCAGGTAATCGCGCGAATCAGAGATGCTGACCACACCAATAGTGGCACGGTTCCACAAACTGCTGGGGTCAAGTTCGGCAACCGAAACGTTGAAACTGGCGCGCAGGCGGTCTTTCAGGCTACGCAGGACCTGTCGCTTATCCTTGAGCGATTGCGCCGCTTCGATGTGCAGTTCGAGGGTGAGGAAGGCGATCATGAATCAGTGGCCAGTGGACAGTTGCCAGTGGCAGTAAAACCACTAGCACATCGCGCATTGGTTTTACTGGCCACTAACCACTCACCACTGGCCACTCTTTTACGCCATTGCTTCCGCGGCAATTCTCTCGGTGGCGAAGGCTTCGATCGTATCGCCGACTTTGATGTCCCCGTAGTTGGCGATGGAGATGCCGCACTCCATGCCGTTGGTGACCTGGCTGGCATCGTCTTTGAAGCGGCGTAGCGATCCCACCTTGCCCTTGAACACCTGCACGTTGTCGCGCAGCAAGCGCACTTCGGAGTCGCGCTTGATCAAGCCGTCGCTGACGCGGCAGCCGGCCACCGTCCCAACCTTTGGAATGCGGAACACGTTGAGAACCTCGGCGCGGCCCTGGTACGTCTCTTTTATCGTCGGCTCAAGCAGACCGGTCATAGCGCGTTTGATCTCGTCCTGCAGTTCGTAAATGATCGAGTGCAGGCGGATATCGACTTTTTCCTGCTCGGCGATCTCCTGCGCCTTGCGTTCCGGGCGCACGTTGAAGCCGATGATGATTGCATTCGATGCCGATGCCAGCAGAACGTCCGTCTCGGTGATCGCACCCACGCCGGAGCGCAGCAGCTTCAGGCGAACTCTGTCGTTCGAGAGTTTCGTCAGCAGGTCGGTAATCACTTCCACCGAGCCCTGCACATCGCCCTTGAGAATTACGTTCAGTTCCTTGGTGCCCGCGGACTTGATCTGTTCGGCAAGGCCTTCCAGTGAGACGCGAGAACTCTTGGCCAGCGCGGCTTCGCGCGACTTCTGTTCGCGGTACTCGGAAATGCCACGCGCTTTGTCACGATCGGCCACTACGACAAACTGATCGCCAGCCTGTGGCAGCGCTTCGATACCGATGATCTCCACCGGAGTGGAAGGAGGAGCGGTCAGCAACTGGGCGCCGCGATCGTCAAACATGGCGCGCACTTTGCCGTAGACGTTGCCGACTACAAAATTATCGCCGGCGTTCAGCGTACCGTTCTGCACCAGCACTGTAGCGACCGGACCGCGGCCACGATCAAGTTTGGCTTCCAGCACGACTCCTGTGGCCGCGCGCTCGGGCGTTGCTTTCAATTCGCCCAGGTCGGCGACCAGGCAAATCATTTCCATCAGCAGATTCAGGTTGGTTTTCTTCTTCGCTGAGACATCAACGAATACCGTCTTGCCGCCCCATTCTTCCGGCACTAATCCGCGGTCGGCAAGCTGCTTCTTGACGCGATCCGGCAACGCGTCTGGCTTGTCGATCTTGTTTACGGCAACGATGATGGGAACTTCGGCGGCATGCGCGTGATCGATGGCCTCAAGCGTCTGCGGCATGACGCCATCGTCCGCCGCAACTACAAGCACAACGATATCGGTAGCTTTGGCCCCGCGGGAACGCATGCGGGTAAAGGCTTCGTGACCCGGAGTGTCGAGGAAAACAATCTCGCGCCCGAATGCAGGAGAATCTTTATCGGTGATGCGAACTTTGTAAGCGCCGATGTGCTGCGTGATGCCTCCGGCTTCGCCTTCGGCAACATTCGTGATTCGAATGGAATCGAGCAGCGTGGTCTTGCCGTGGTCGACATGGCCCATGATCGTCACCACCGGCGGGCGGATACCGGTCTCAGGAACCAGCTCTTCTGCAGCCGCAGCCGCGTCGATCTCTTTCGCGGTCTGCTCTTCGAAGGTAATAACATTCGTATCGGCACCGAAGAAGCGCGCCATTTCGCTAGCCAGTTCCGCGTCCAAGGTCTGATTGATGGTGGCGAACACCCCCTTCGACAATAATCGCGAGATCAGATCCTTGGCGCGGATTTCCAGCTTCTCCGCCAGATCTTTGACGCTGATCCCTTCTGTGATGGTGATGCTGCGCGTGATCGGCTGGGGCTCATTCGACACCACCATGCGAGGTGGCGGCGTGTAGCCCTTCATTGGACCTTCTTTTACGCCCCGGGGAACATAGCGTTGACCGGGACGCCGCGCAGGAGCGCCAGGGCGGCTGCCTGGCCGCGTTGTGCCCGGAGGAGGAAGCGCTGGACCTACGCCCAGAGGACGCGCACCGACCGGCGCCGATCGCGTGGGATGCATGGGTCTGCGCTCGCCGGGGCGTAGCGGGGGACGGGGCGGACCTCCGCCGGCCGCTGGCGGACGGCGTTGGAAAATAGGCTGACCGGGAACGGGCCGTCCGGGCGCTGGACGATTGGCGCCACCGATCGGAACTCCGGGCTGCACTGGGGGCGGAGTGGGACGCAGCGGGGCTTTATACACAGGCCGGGGTCCGGTCTGGGGAACGATCATTCGCGGAACTGGCGGCGCTGGAGCTGCCGGGCGAGCCGCGATAGTAGGAGCAGGCGCAGCGCTCGGGGAAGGCACTTGAGGGACAGCGGAGGTCGCTTGCATCGCTGGAGGCGGTGGCGCAGCCGGTCGTATGGGTGGTGTAGGCAGAGGTGCGGGAGAAGCCGGGGACGCGGCCACTGGACGAACCGGAGCAATGGGAGCCGCGGGAGGTGAAGACACAGTCACAGCAGGAGAAGGAACCGGCGCGGGTCTTGCGATTGGAGGCGCGACTGTCGTCGGATGGCTCACAGCTGCTGGCGGCGCGAAGGCCGGCTTTTCCACCGGAGCGGGTGTTGGCGGAGGCGCTATAGGCCGTGGCGCTGCGGGCGGCGGGGCCACAGATTCCCTGCGCTGCGTAATCGCTTTGAGTACATCCCCGGGCCGCGAAATGTTCGACAAATCTATTTTGGTTCTTATTTCATCTTCGCCGCGAAAAGTGCGAGAACTGGACTTACCAGCGGAGGAAGAACCTTCTCCAGAACGGATATACGCACGTACTTTCTCGGCTTCGTGCTCTTCAAGAGAACTGGAGTGCGTCTTTTTTTCAGTCACTCCGACCAGAGGAAGGGTCTCGAGAATGGCTCTGCTCTTGACTTCCAGCTCCCTGGCAAGATCGTTAATTCGAACCTTACTCATCCGGCCTTTCGTTTCTCCGCGTTTTAGTTAGGTCTTCATCGCGACCTCACGGAGTCAGTTTCGGTAGTTCCACGCCGTCGAACCTATGCCAGCGTGCCATCATTATTCTCTCGTCTTAGAAGCGGACTCTTCTTCCGCTTCCGCAGCCGGCTGCTCATCGGAATGCTCCATCTGCACTTCGCCCTCATCGGCGACAGACAAGTGAGTTTCACCGGCAACTTCGTCGCGAACTGCAGGTTCGTCGCCAGCCGCCGCAACTTCGACCGCCGCGGTCTGTGGGGCGATTTCGCTCGCTGCGGAAGACTCCGGCGATGCAACCTCGCCTTCCGCGGCGACTTCGCTTTCCGCAGCCACCTCGCCTTCCACCGCGCCCTGTTCCAGACTGGCGAAGTAATTATTCACCGCCAGGCTGATTTTTTCCACTGTCTTCGGCCCGATCCCTTCAATCGCCTCAAGTTGTTCCGGCGTCATGTCGGCCAAGGCTTCAACAGTAGTAATGCCTGCGGCGCCCAATTTCTCTACCAGTCCATCGCCCAGACCGGGCACGCTTTCGAGTGGCGTAGCGGTCTGCGGAACCATCGCCGACATCTGTTGTTCTACTTCCTGCCGCTTCTCTTCTTCGCTCTTGATGTCGATCTTCCAGCCGAGCAGTTTCGCCGCCAGGCGGACGTTCTGTCCCTTTTTGCCGATGGCAAGGGAGAGCTGGCTGTCATCAACCACAACTTCGAGATGCTTGCCGCCCGAGTCGACAACCGTGACTTTGCTGACCTTGGCCGGTTGCAGAGCTTTTTCCGCGAAAGTTACGGCATCTTCGTGATACTCGATGATGTCGATCTTTTCGCCGTGGAGTTCGCGGATGATGGACTGAACTCGCATCCCCTTCATGCCTACGCAGGCGCCGACCGCATCCACGTCCTTGTCTTTCGACATGACGGCGATCTTGGTGCGCTCGCCAGCTTCACGGGCGATGGCTCGGATCACCACCGTTCCGTCGTAAATTTCCGGCACTTCTGTCTGGAACAAATGCTGCACCAGATCGGGGACAGCGCGCGAGACGACGACGCCGGGCCCTTTGGAAGCCCTTTCCACACGGGCAATTACGACGCGCACGCGCTCGCCGATCGCGAACGACTCCAAACGCGACTGCTCCTTGCGCGGCATGCGCGCTTCCGCCTTGCCGATGTCGAAAATCACGTCCGGACCTTCTACCCTTTTCACGGTGGCGTTTACTACCTCGCCGACTCGCCCGATGTACTCGTTGTAGACCGTATCGCGCTCAGCCTCGCGCACCTTTTGGAAGATCACCTGCTTTGCCAGTTGCGCCGCAATGCGCCCGAGGATTCCTTCCGTAACCTTTGGAATGCGTAGCTCGCCGCCAACCTCGAGGCTAGGATTGGCCTTACGCGCGTCTTCCAGCGTGATCTGCAGCAGGGGATCTTCTACCTGCTCGGGAGTCTCCACGACGGTCTTCACCGCGTAGGCATTGATCTTGCCGGTTTCCTTGTCCAGTTCCGCACGCAGATTCTCCTGCGACTTGTAGTACTTGCGGGTCGCCATCACAATGGCGTCTTCCACTGCAGTCACTACAATTTGCGGATCAATCCCTTTTTCGCGGCTCAGCGCGTCAATCGTGTTGTAAAGCTCACTTGCCATAAAAAATCCGACCTCGGAGTTCAGACCTCAGCCGTCGGACCGCCGCATTTGCTGAGGTCCAGGGGTCCGAGGTCCGACTACTGCTTCTAGATTTCCGGCACCAGATTCGCCTTCTCGACGTTGGCGAATTCAATCTCGATTTTCTGCCCTTCATCTACCGCGCCGCGCATCTTCTTGCGTGACTTCTTACTGGCAACGCTCAGATCCAGCATCAGGCGGCCTTCTCGAAAACTTTCCAGCCGGCCCTCGAAATACCGGCTATTGTTTACCGGATTTCTCGTCATTACCTTCATCCGGCTGCCGGTGAAACGTTCAAAGTCGGCGACTTTCGCCAGCTTCCGATCTAAGCCTGGCGACGAAACTTCCAGCGTATAGCTACCGCTGATCGCATCCTCGACGTCGAGGATGGTGCCAAACTCACGGCTAAAGTTAACGCAATCGCCGTGCGTCACTCCTGCCAGAGCATCACCCGCCGCGGCTCCGGGCTTATCCAGAAACACGCGCAGCATGCGGGCATTGCCACTCCCGCGAAACTCGACTTCGACCACCTCCAACCCGTTGGAGGCAGCGACGCGGTCCGCAATCTCGCGTACGCGATCAAGCTCAAGTGCCATGCATCCAATAGCTTGCAGCGCGGCCCACAGGCAGTTCCTCTGCAACTAAAAAGTGGGCTTGCGCCCACTGGTGTGCCTCGCCAAATGCCGGTACTACACAACAGTTCTCAGTTTTCTAATATACGCTGGAGGACGGTAAAAGACAACGGCGGCCCGGATTGGGTGTTCCCACTCGTCGCGAGATGCATTTCGCGTGCAATAACCAGAGTAGATTCGGTTGCTACAATGTGTTTCTCAACCGAATGCGGTTCGTCAGTCCACTTCTGAAGCACGCGGTTTACCCGGTTTTACATCGCACCGGATGGCTCGATCACATTCATCCGCCCGGCGGCTACTCGGTTGTGAACTATCATGGCGTTATTCCGTCCGATCATTCTGGCGGGGACGCCTTTCTGGACGGAAATCTGGTACTTCTGGAAACCTTCCGGCAACAACTTCAATTTCTGAAAGTGCACTACGACGTCATTCACCCGGAAGAATTCCGGGCCTGCGTCGAGCATGGCCAGTCACTGCCTCGCCGCGCACTCCTGGTGACATGTGACGACGGACTACTTAACACGCTGACTGATATGCTCCCGATGCTGCAAAGCGAGGATGTCTCATGTCTTTTCTTCGTAACGGGGGCATCGAGCCGCAATCATCCGGCGATGCTTTGGTACGAAGAACTTTACAATCTGATGCGTGCCATATCGCTCGATGGAAGGCAATTGCAGCTTCCCGCAGGAGAGACAACCGACTCCGCATCGTCAGGGAATTTTCAAAGCCAATGGTGGAATGCTGTAAGAAGCGGATCGCGATTGAATGCCGGCGAGCGAGCCGATTGGATAAGCCTCGTGCGCGTCCGCTGCGATCCTTCGCAAAATTTTCAATCTGAGCGGCGGTGGCGGCTCCTCACTCAGCCCGAACTAGCGCAATTGTCTGAGTCTGGAATGACAATCGGAGCACACACCCTCACTCATCCAGTTTTGTCTTTGTGCAGCGAGGAAGAAGCGTTTCGCGAGATCAAACAAAGCAAGGTCGACATCGAGCGCGCCGTAGGAAAGCCAGTATGGGCGTTCGCATACCCTTTCGGCAATCCTGCGACAATGGGAGAGCGTGAAATCCGTCTGGCACAAGATGCCGGCTACTCCTGCGCATTTCTAAACGTAGAGAGTTGGGACAGCGGATCCGCGCACCTGTTCCAGCTCCCTCGCACTCACGTAACGAGGAACACGACGGTGGCTGAGCTGGCGGCCCACTTAAGTGGCCTTCATTCCCGCCTTCAGCGCGGGTTCGGACGTTAGGTGCGCGTGCGCTTGCATCCCCGGTTACAATACGGAATCGTTATAGAAGTCTGCTGTCTCTGGCACCGAAACCTGTGCGCGTAACCGTTCTGAACGAAATCCCGGAGGACCCAGATCTTTCTGAAGCCTGGAATAATCTCGTCCTGGCGATGGATACTCCGGAAGTTTTTCTAACCTATCAATGGGCATTGGCCGCCAGCCGTGGCTTTCAGCAGAATCTTTCTGCTCTGCTCGTTCTCATGTACGAAGCCGAGCAACTCATAGGCGTGGCGGCGCTGGCAGTCGATCCGAAGGCGCCGCGGGCAGCCTTCTTTCTTACGTCGAGCACAGCGGACTATTGCGATATCGTAAGCGCTCCGGCAAATCGCCGAACCGTGCTGGTTGCGCTGCTTGAGGAGATTCAGAAGCGCGGGCTCAGTGATCTAGTGCTGGCGAATGTTCCTGCGAATTCCGCGACTCTTAAAGAGCTTCCCGGCGTCGCCGGAGCAAGTCATTTTTACGTCGCATCGCGCACTGCCTACAATTGCGGCGTCGTCCAACTGGGCGGCGAAGAGGAACGCGAAACGCTCTTGCGGGATCTTGCCAGCCGGGGCCGTGAAAAACGCGCATTGAAAAAACTTTCGACGCTCGGTGCAGTGAAAGTGATTCACCTCACTGAACCGGAGCAGATTGGCACGAGCCTTGAGTCCATCGTCTCGGCGCAGATTTCACGTTTTCTCGCGAGCAATCGTGTCAGCCCTCTGGTTGGTTCCGAACGCCGAACCTTCCTGGCGCAACTCAGCGAACTGCTTTCCGAATCCGGTTGGTTGAAAATCAGCCAGTTGGAAATCGACGGACGTCCGGTTGCCTGGAATTTTGGCTTCCGGTTCGGCGGAAGCTGGTTCTGGTATCTGCCGACATTTCAGCCAGAATTCGAGCATGTCTCTCCTGGATCGTGTCTCCTTCGACTTCTGGTGGAGGAGGGTGCGAAGGACGCGTCTCTGCAGTGGCTGGACCTCGGCTTGGGCGACGAACCCTACAAGGATCGTTACGTCAACAACACGCGACAGACGCGATACGTTCACCTTTCTCGTGGGCTTCGGCGACACGTCGCCACCGTGGGCCGGCAGATTGTGAGCATTGGCGCTACGCGCTTTCCGCAGGTCGCCGCAAGACTGCGAGGGGCGAGAGACTTCTGTCAATCGATAGTACGTCAGCGAAGCACAGGCGTTTCAGCCATGACGCGTGAGGCATTCCGTAAAGCCAGTCGCTTGATTGCATCCGATGATGAAGTTCTAGTGTTTGAATTTGAAAGCAAGTTTTCCGGCGAAGCACGGTTTGAGTTGTTGCCGTTGACTCGGGAACATTTGGTTGAGGCCTCCATCAGCTACGCGGGCGACGCCGAAACTCTCAACTATCTGATGAAGTGTGCGCGAAGACTGAAGTCTCCCGGCACCTCCGGATTTTTACTGCAGGATGAACAAGGCAGACCTGTGCATTTTCTCTGGATCGATGCGTACGACGGATTCCGATTGATAGATATTGACCACACCATCGAACCTCTGTCTCCAAGAGGTGCCATGATCTTTGATGGCTGGACGCCCGCAGCGCAACGAGGGCGCGGCTATTTTGCCGCTGCCATTCGCCAGACGGCCGATCATCTTCGCGGCGAAGGGAGAACCGCCTGGATCTTCTCTGTTGCTGGGAACGCAGCGTCCTTGCGAGGCATTCTGAACGGCGGATTCGTGTACCGCTTTTCGCTCATCCGCCATGGCAGGTTCACTCGCTCGATTGTCACGCGTCGGGATACAACGACAGCGATTCCACTTCGCCAACTGCCGGAACTCGCCGCAAATGTTCTCGAGAAAACAGGGTAGAGGGGTTGAATGAGAGGAAGCCTGTTGGCAGCGCTGGAGCGGAGATTCCTCGTCCCGCTGGTAAAAACGCGGGACTTCGGATGACACCAGATGGGAGATTCCGAAATACTTTCAAACTGACCCACTACGGTTTTCCCATATGGATTTGCCTCAACTACCAACCATCTCTAGAATAAGAGTTTCTTCCCGAGAAACCTATGATTCATTTTCCGGTACCCGAAGCCCTCACCTTCGACGACGTTCTTCTATTACCTGCGCGCTCTGATGTAATTCCTGCGACGGCCAGCACTCAAACCCAACTCACCCGCGCAATCAGCCTCAACATTCCAATCGTTAGCGCGGCGATGGATACTGTGACCGAATCGCACATGGCTATCGCTCTGGCACAGCAGGGCGGCCTAGGCATCATCCATCGCAACCTAAGCATCGAGCAGCAAGCGAACGAAGTCGACAAAGTGAAGCGTTCGGAGAGCGGCATGATCGTTGATCCCGTGACCATGTCGCCCAAAGATAAGGTGAGCGATGCGCTCGAGGTCATGCGCAAGTACAAAATTTCGGGTGTGCCGATCACTGAACAAGGCAAACTAGTAGGCATTCTCACCAATCGCGACCTGCGCTTTGAAACGCGATTCGATATTCCCATCGATCGCGTAATGACCAAGAAAAACCTGATCACCGTACCCGTGGGAACTACACTGGAAGATGCGGAAGAGATTCTTCACGAGCATCGCGTCGAAAAACTGCTGGTGGTTGACGACAGATACAATTTAAAGGGACTCATCACAGTCAAAGATATTCAGAAAAAATTGAAATACCCCAATGCCGCTAAAGATTCTCATGGGCGACTGCGCGTTGGCGCTGCCATTGGCGCCACAGGCGACTTTCTGGAGCGGGCACAAGAGTTAGCCGCTGCCAAAGTGGATGTGCTCGCGATCGATAGCGCGCACGGCCATTCAACCAAAGTGCTGGATGCCGTGAAAATAATGAAAGCGAAGCTACCCGAGGTGCAGTTGCTGGCGGGAAATGTCGCCACATTCGATGGGGCATGCGAACTGGCTCGAGCCGGCGCGGATGGAATTAAAGTTGGAATTGGCCCAGGTTCTATTTGCACCACGCGCGTCGTGACCGGAGCCGGCGTGCCGCAGATCACCGCTATCGCTGAGGCTTATCGAGCCACCCGGGACGCTGGTATCCCGATCATCGCCGACGGAGGCATCAAGTATTCCGGCGACGTCACCAAAGCGTTGGCTGCTGGAGCCAGTGCCGTGATGATCGGATCGCTCTTCGCCGGGACGGATGAGAGTCCTGGTGAATTAATTCTTTATCAGGGCCGCTCGTTCAAATCGTATCGCGGGATGGGATCTATCGGCGCCATGGCGCAAGGTTCGAGTGAACGATATTTTCAGAATACAGAAGGCGATTCCTCCGCGGCGGTATCCGCCAACGACAGCGATTCCAACCGCCTTGGCAAGCTCGTTCCCGAGGGCATTGAGGGCCGCGTGCCTTACCGCGGTTCGGTTGCCATGATCGTCCATCAGATGGTGGGCGGATTGAAGTCGGGGATGGGCTATTGCGGTTGCGCCACCATTGCCGATCTCCTGCAGAAGACACGATTCGTGCGCATCAGCGGCGCTGGCCTGCGCGAAAGCCACGTTCACGATGTGATGATCACGCGCGAGGCTCCGAACTATGGCGTCGAGTAATCCTCTCGCTTGAACTCCGACCGTCACAGCGTTCTGAAAGCCTGGATCGCCGCGGTTCTCTGGCTGATCGTCATTGCCATTGAATCCACCGCCCTGCTTTCCTCCAGCAACACCAGTCGCATTCTTTTTCCGCTGTTGCACTATTTGTTTGGCCTGGACTTGCCTCATTTTGAAGAATGGCACTTCTACATTCGCAAAGGTGGCCACGTAGTCGGCTACGCGATTCTGAGTACGCTGCTATTCCGCGCCTGGCGTGCTACTTTGCCGGCAATGGACAACGTAGAGTGGGCTTTTCGTTGGGCGACAGCCGCAATTCTCGGAACTGCCATCGTGGCCAGCCTTGACGAGTGGCACCAGAGCTTTATCCCATCGCGTACCGGGAGATGGCAGGATGTTGTGCTCGACACATGCGCGGGCATTGGGGCGCAAATCCTGATTTTCATTTGGTGGAAGAGTCTTGGCAAGAGATCGAGTTCGTTCGTCGCCTCACGAACCACTCGCTAGCCCATCTCGCCCGCCCCCCCGACGCACTGCAGTAAAACTGCCGCGACCAGCGCCATGCCACTCGAGAAATAAAATGGGACCGCTGCTCCATACTGTTTCCACAACTCTCCGGTAATCAAACTGGCTGCCAACGTAGCCACGCTGGTCACAAAAAAATAAATTCCCAGTCCACGGCCGCGCATTGTCGCTCCAACGCTCTCTACCACTAAAGCCTTCAGCACAGGCTGCGTGAGGGCGTAATAGAATCCGTAAACCGCCATCGCAATCCAGATTGCCATCGTTGACGGCGCGCGTCCGAAAACAAAATAGACCGCCGCGAAAATGACGTAACCCACGGAACCAACCAGACGCCGCGAAACGCGGTCGCTGAACCATCCGGCTGGCCAGGAGGCAAGCGTGTATGTAACGTTGAAGACCAAACCCAGCAAAGGCGCGAGAGCAACAGCAATACCGAGATTCTGCGCTCGCAGCACAAGAAACATATCGCTCGAATTTCCGATAGAAAACAGCGTCACGGCCACAATCACTAGATAGAAATTCGCTGGGAGTTTTGTTTTCTCACGTTTGTCGACGCGATCGGAAGCGCCAGCCACTTTTCCCGCGTCTTCGAGATCGGATCCGGTATCGGTGAGCGGTCGCTTCGTCTCTCGAATGCCGAGCAGCGCGACCAGTACACACAGAGCTCCCGGCGCCGCAGCTGCCCAGAAGACGCTGCGAATTCCGAAGCGCGACAGCAGGAATAGCGCCGCGAGCGGTCCGGCAATTGCCCCGGCCGAATCCATCGACTGAATCAATCCATACGCTGATCCCAGTCGATCCTTTGGCACAGACTCCGCCACCATCACGTCGCGCGGTGCACCACGAACGCCCTTGGCAAGGCGGTCGGCAAACCGAATAAGCAGAATGTGCCACCACGCGGTAACCATCGCCAGTAGCGGCTTCACAGCATTTGCGACGGCATATCCCGCTACTACGATGGGCTTGCGGCGATCGATGCGGTCGGTGAGATATCCGGAGAAAAGCTTGGCGAAAGACGCAACGCTTTCAGCCACGCCCTCGATCAATCCCAACTGCGCCGGGCCCGCGCCCAGCGACGCCAGAAAGGCGGGCAGTACCCAGTACGCCATTTCAGTCGCCGTGTCGTTCAGGAAAGAAGTGATCCCGAAAACGTAGATGTTGCGGGAGGCGGAAGGCTCACGCTCGGGGGGTCTATGCATGAAGACTTTTTACCACAGAGACACCGAGGCACAGAGAATTCGAGCGCGGTGGATTGGGTCGTGTGGGCGATGAGGAGAACTGGATCCTAGACTGCCTTCAATACATTGCGTCGTACTTCGTTACCACCCATTGCCCGTCTTTGTTCTCGGTGGTGACCGTGAATAATTCTTTGTAAGTGCCGGATTGACCTGCGCCATAATTACGTTTGCCGCGGTAGTGAAGGATTGTAAGCGGCGGAGCGTTTTCCCACTCCGCCAATTCCCAGGAGATCAGCGGATGTTTCGCTTCTGAATCGCAGATGAAACGCGCGTATTTCTTGCGGTAGTCGTGCTCCCACTGAGAGAGCAATTCGTCGCAATGCCCGTCTCGCAACTGGCGGAGAAAAAGATTTGCGCTGTGCTCGATCGTACGATCCCGCAGCGGATTCATCCGAATGCTGACCGGCAATCCAGTGAGCGGATCGTGGTCTTCGGAGCGCGCCAGCACCGGTCCCTGATTGCTCAGCCACCAGATGTAGCCGAGAAATCCGAATACCAGCAGCGCGCCTACGCCCGCAGCGATCGCGATCTGGGTGCGAGTAAAGCCCATCCTGAGAGTAAGTTTATAAGGATGGCAACATACGGCAAGGTTACCAGCGGGTTGCGCGGGTGGACATGTACGAGCGGGGTTGTAGCGCTGCAGGAAAGCGGGTTCATCCTCTGGAATGACAAGGATTTGAATAGACACGAGCAGAAAGGCACGGCTTGCGCCGTGCCTATGCTTGCGAAATACACGACGTGTATCGCGGCGCTAAAACGCCGCCGAAAACTACTTCTTATCTTCCGCGTCTTCCTTCACTGGTTCGACACCACCATCGTGCTGGGCCTGCGCTTCGGCCTCTTCCATTGCTTTCTTGGCTTCAGATACTTTCTTGGCGCGGGCTTCAGCGCGTTTCTCGCGCTTTTCGTCGAGCACCTTTTCGCTGCCGAGCAGTTCGAGGAAAGCCTTGTCGGCGCCGTCGCCTTTATTCCATCCGGTGCGGATGAGGCGCGTATAGCCGCCATTGCGGTCACCGAAGCGCGGACCGACGGTATCGAACAGTTTCACGACCGCTTCATCGGTCATCAAGTAAGAGGACGCCAAGCGGCGAGCCGCGAGATCGCCTCGCTTGCCGAGGGTAATCATCTTCTCGACAATGGGCTTCGCAGCCTTGGCCTTAGGAACAGTCGTCTCGACGCGTTCCTCCACGATCACAGAGGTGACCAGGTTGCGCAGCAGCGACCGCCGGTGCGATGTGTTCCTTCCGAGTTTGTAGCCTGCAACTTTGTGACGCATGGTTGAAAACCTCAGTGGGCTTCAATAATCAGCGGCCAGTGGCCAGTATTCAGTCCCGTTTATCCAGTCAGCGGCTAGCGGTTTGTTTTCTAACCACTGCCAACTAGCCACTGACCACTGTTCTTATAGCCCGTCGTCCGGTCCGTAGGCCGACGCCGGCAGCACCAGATTTGAAGTCGGGCCGGGCACCGCGTTGCCGTGCTCGTCGATCTTCATGCCCAGGCTCAGACCCATCGAGGAAAGTATCTCCTTGATTTCGTTGAGTGATTTGCGGCCGAAGTTCTTGGTCTTGAGCATTTCCGATTCCGTCTTCTGCACCAATTCGCCGATCGACTGAATGTTCGCGTTCTTCAGGCAGTTGTAGCTGCGCACGGAGAGCTCGAGTTCCTCGACGGAGCGGTTCAGATTCTCGTTGTGAATCTCAGGTTTGCGATCATCCGAAGACGAGGTGCCGGTTTCGATTTCTTCTTCGAAGTTGATGAAGATGTTCATGTGATCTTTCATCAATTTCGCCGACAATCCAATGGCATCGGCGGGAGTGATCGAACCGTTTGTCCAGACCTCGAGAGTGAGTTTGTCGTAATCGGTGATCTGGCCGAGGCGCGCGGCTTCCACCGTGTAGTTGCACTTGCGCACGGGCGAGTGAACGGAGTCGATGGGAATGAATCCGATGCCGAGATCCTCGTCGAAATTCTTGTCGGCGGAAGTGTAGCCGCGCCCGCGCTTGAGGCGCATTTCCATATCGAGCTTGCCGCCCTCGCTCACCGTGGCGATGTAGACGTCCTTATCCAGAACCTCGACATCTCCATCGGCCTCGATCATGCCGCTGGTGACTACGCCCGGCTGATCGGCACGAAGATAGATCGCCTTCGGAGCGTCGCCAGCGAGTTTGAACGGAATCTGCTTTAGGTTGAGAATGATGTCGGTAGCATCTTCCACCACCCCGGGAATCGACTGGAATTCGTGCAGCACGCCTTCCATCTTCACCGCGGTGACGGCGGCGCCCTCGATCGAACTCAGCAGCACGCGGCGCAAGGCGTTGCCCACCGTGGTGCCGAATCCGCGCTCAAAGGGCTGAGCCCAGAAAATTCCGTACTTGTCGGTAAGAGTGGAAGTGTCGACTGCGAGACGTTTCGGTTTTTGAAAACCTTTCCAAAGCATTTTGTTTCTCCTTCGGCCGTTTGGCTCGATCCTGATTCGCTGAGTGGTCCAACTCAGGTCGGCATCAGAAAGGGCTGATCTGGCTCGAAATGTGGACCGAAAAACCGTTACGCTGCGAGATCCTTCGCTTCGGCTGAGGAACGCCTCCGCTCAGGATGACAGCGTTTACTTACTGTACAGCTCAACAATCAACTGCTCATTCACAGGTAATTGAATATCTTCGCGCTTGGGCAACGACAGCACCTTTCCGGTGTAGTTGTCGCGATTCACTTCCAACCAGTTGGGCTGCGTACCGTGGCTGGCGAACTCCTTCGCCATTTCAAGAATTACGAGCTTCTTGCTGTTCTCGCGGATGGCAATCTCTTCGCCCGCACTCACCTGGTACGAAGGAATGTTCACCTTGCGATTGTTCACCGCGACGTGCCCATGACGCACCAACTGCCGTGCCTGACGCCGCGATTGTGCAAAGCCGAGACGGAAGACCACATTGTCGAGCCGCCGCTCGAGTTGCTGCAAAAGCAACTCGCCGGTTACGCCCTGGGTGCGCGCGGCCTTCTCAAAGTAGTTGCGGAACTGGCCTTCGAGCGTGAAGTAAATGCGCTTGGCTTTCTGTTTTTCGCGCAACTGCAGACCGTAGCCCACAATCTTGGACTTGCGGTCTTTTCCATGTTGTCCGGGAGCGAAATTGCGCTTCTCGATGGGACACTTATCGCTGAAACACTTAGCGCCTTTGAGGAAAAGCTTCATGCCCTCGCGGCGGCATAAACGGCAAACTGCGTCGGTATAACGGGCCAAATTGTTCTCCTTTAGATGACCGGTTTACAGGTTTGGCTTCACCCTTCGTCCCGGACGAAAATCAGTGGTCAGTGATTAGTGGCCAGTAAACCTTTTCTGAACCTTGCTTTACTGGTCACTGGTCACCGACCACTTGCTTCTAAACTCTTCTTCTCTTCGGCGGACGGCATCCGTTGTGCGGGATGGGCGTCACGTCGCGAATAGACCGAACCTCGATGCCAGAAGACGCTAGCGCGCGGACGGCTGATTCGCGGCCCGAGCCCGGACCGGCAACGCGCACATCTACGCTGCGGACTCCGTGATCGCGCGCCATATTGGCTGCGTTAGAGGCGGCCTGTTGGGCGGCAAACGGCGTACCCTTACGCGACCCGCGAAAGCCGAGCGATCCCGAACTTTTCCATGACAGAACGTTGCCGTTCATGTCGGTGATGGTCACGATCGTGTTGTTGAAGGACGCCTGCACGTAGCATAGCCCGTGCGGAACATGCTTGCGTTCCTTCTTCTTGAACGTCTTCTTTTTGCCTTTTTTGTCCGGTGCGGCCGCGCCGCCCGCTGCTGCTGGTTTTGCCATAGTTAGTGTCCAGTGGTCAGTGGTCAGTCAATCAGCGCCTGAACTGGCCACTGATCACCGAACACTGCTCTTAGCTCTTACGTTTTTGCCGTCGCCTTCTTCTTCTGTGCGACCGTGCCCTTGCGCGGGCCTTTTCGGGTGCGCGCATTAGTGTGGGTTCTCTGGCCGCGGACCGGCAGGTTACGGCGATGGCGGAAGCCGCGGTAGGAGCCAATTTCGATGAGCCGCTTGATGTTCATCGAAACTTCCTTCCGCAGATCGCCCTCGACCATCCCCTGCTGCTCGATCACGGTACGGATGCGGTTGACCTCTTCTTCGTTGAGGTCCTGGACCTTCTTCATCGGGTCCACATTGGCCTCGTCGAGAATGCTGCCGGCGCGAGGATGCCCGATGCCGTAGATGTAGGTCAGCGCGATGTTAATGTGCTTCTGGCGCGGTAAGTCGACGCCTGCGATACGTGCCATAAAATCTCCTGGCTTAGCCTTGCCGCTGTTTGTGTTTCGTGTTTACGCAGATCACCCGCACCACACCCTTGCGGTGGATGACCTTGCACTTGTCACAGATCTTCTTTACCGATGCTCGTACTTTCATAAACTTCAAACCCTCTTCCCTTGCCTGAGATCTTTCGCTTCGCTCAGGATGACGCCAACGGGCTCCCGCTTCGCTCACGCCCGTTTAGCAGCGTCATTTATAACGGTAAACAATTCTTCCGCGATTCAAATCGTAGGGCGAAAGCTCTACCGCGACTTTGTCGCCGGGAAGAATGCGGATAAAGTTCTTGCGCATTTTGCCCGAGACATGCGCCAAAACCTGGTGCTTGTTCTCCAGTTCCACCTTGAACATGGCATTAGGCAGCGGTTCCAGGACCACGGCCATAACTTCAATCGCGTCTTCTTTACTCATTCGCTCCTTGCTTACTTTATTGAGAGATCCCTCGCACACAACGCTCGGGATTTCGGCAGCGGGCTCCGCTTCGCTCACGCCCGCTAAACGCCCCTACTTCGTCAAAATTACCGGCCCGTCTTTTGTCACCGCGACACAATGCTCGAAGTGTGCACTGAAACTGCCGTCTACCGTCACTGCCGTCCACTTGTCACCAAGAACGCGCGTCTCCGGTTTTCCGAAGTTCACCATGGGCTCGATCGCCAGCACCATGCCTTCGCGCAATTTCGCACCGTGACCGCGAGCCCCGAAATTCGGAACCTGCGGCTCTTCGTGCAAGCGCGTCCCGATCCCGTGACCTACGAATTCGCGAACCACGCTGAATCCGGCGGCTTCCACGTGTTCCTGAACCGCCGCGCCCACGTCGCCTACCGAATTCCCTACTCGTGCCTGGTCGATTCCTCGATACAGCGATTCTTCGGTTACGATCAACAGCTTGCGCAATTCCGGCTTGACCGACTCACTCACAGGAACCGTGATCGCGGCATCGCCGTAATATCCCTCGAGGACGACACCGCAATCAATCGAAACGATATCGCCGTCCTTCAGCGCCCGTTTTTCCGAGGGGATACCATGCACAATCTCTTCGTTCACCGACGTACACAGCACGCAAGGATAATCGTAATAACCCTTGAATGCCGGCTTGGCGCCGAGATCCGCAATCTTTTTCTCCGCGGCCCGCTCCAAGTCCATTGTGGTGACGCCCGGCGCAACCATGGCACGAACTTCATCCAGAACCTTGCGCACGATGCGACCGCTCTGGCGCATCCGTTCAATCTCCGCCGCCGACTTGCAAACAATTGCCATTCTCAAGTTTTGTCGCCTACGCTTCAGCGCTACGCGTGATGGTCCTCAAGAATCCTGAAAATCTGATCGGTAACCTGGTCCATCGGCAGATCGCCGTTGACCGAAACCAATCTGCCCGTGCGCTGGTAATAATCCGCAACCGGCGCAGTCTGCTCCTGATATGCCGTTAAACGCGGCTGAATTACTTCCAACCTGTCGTCATTGCGGGTGACCAGCTTGGAGCCATCGACATCGCAAACTTCATCGACGAGGGGCGGCTGGAAGTGAATATTGTAAATCCGCCCACAGGTGGGACATGTTCGGCGTCCAGTAATTCGGAGCAACAATTGATTATAGTCTACGTCTAGCCGGATCACAATTGGCCATGCCCGAGTCGGGCGCGAATTGTCAAAGAGCTTATCGTCGAGCAGGGCATCGAGCCATCCCGCTTGCGCGGCCGTGCGCGGAAAACCATCCAGGATATAACCGCGCTTGCAATCCGGCTGTTTCAACCTCTGCCGGACCATTTCACAAACCAGATCGTCCGATACCAATTCTCCTCGATCCATGACCGATTTGGCCAGGATTCCGAGTTCTGTGCCTTGCGCCACGTTGTAGCGCAAAAGATCTCCCGTGGAGATCTGCGGGATCAGGTACCTTTCCATGATCCGCTTCGCCTGAGTGCCTTTCCCAGCGCCCGGCGGCCCCAGCAGAACCACGGGACCTACATCACGCGAGGTTTCCTGCGCCATCAGTTGGCAAAAGCCTCCCGATCTTGATGTTCCCGGTTGACCGCTAGAAGGCCGTTCCGGTACAGCACAGCAACCTCAGTAAACCTGACCTCGGACTTCAGACCCTCGGGCTGGAGCATTTTTGCTTTCGCAGAGGTCCGACGTTCGCGTTTACGACCAGTTCCGCCGGCCGCGGATTCTTCCGCTGCGCGGCGTAAAACCATCGTAATGGCGCATAATCAGCTGGGCTTCAATCTGCGTGACCGTATCCATCGCCACGCCGACGACGATCAACAGCGATGTGCCGCCGAAATAGAAATTGACTCCCAGACCGTTCGTCACCCACACCGGAAGTCTTTCAAATAGGGTGCCCCCGAGCCAGAACGGCAAGTGGTTCAAGTGAATGCCGGTAATCATCCACTCGGGAATGAACGAGATGATGATCAAGTACAGAGCGCCCACCAGCGTAATGCGGGTCAGAACTTCGTTGATGTAGTCGGCAGTGCGTTTGCCCGGACGAATTCCGGGAATGAAGCCCCCGTACTTCCGCATGTTGTCGGCAACTTCGCTCGGATTGAACACGATCGACACATAGAAATACGCGAAGAAAATGATGCCGAGTGCATATAGCACCGTATAGAGCGGCTCGCCCCACCCGATCATGCGAAAAAAATCACCGAAGTAGCGGCTATTGCGCAAGCCATAACCAACGGTCTGCGGCAAAGTGAGAATCGACGATGCGAAGATGACAGGCATCACGCCACCCGCATTCACGCGCAACGGCAGATGAGTGGACTGGCCGCCCATGACCTTGCGTCCCACCACGCGCTTCGCGTATTGCACGGGAATACGGCGTTCACAACGCTCTACGTACACGATGAACGCAACCACCGCGACCATGAACACTACCAGGAACGCCATCAGGACCGGCGTGATTGCTCCCCAGGTGCCATTCCTGGCCTTTTCCAGAAGGTCCTGAACGGCACGGGGCAAACCCACCACAATGCCGGCAAAAATCAGCAGGGACATGCCGTTGCCGACGCCGCGATCCGTGATCTGCTCGCCCAACCACATAATGAATGCGCTGCCTGTGGTCAGGGTAAGCATTGTCATCAGGATGAAGCCGGGGCCGGGGTGAAGCACAAAGTCGCCCGCTTTTTCAAGGCCGATGGCAATACCGAACGACTGCACTGCGCTGAGGATCACCGTGATGTAGCGAGTCCATTGGGTAATTTTCTTGCGGCCCAGTTCGCCTTCCTTTTGCAGCTTGGCCAACGGCTCGTAGACAACCGTCAAAAGCTGGAGAATGATGGAGGCTGTGATGTAGGGCATGATGCCCAGGGCAAAAATTGTCAGGCGCCGCAGATTGCCACCGGAGAACAGATCGACGAAGCCGAGCAGCGATCCCCGGTTCTGATTGAAAAATTCTTCCAGCTTCAGAAAGTTCACACCAGGCGTGGGGAGATGGCCGCCCAGCCGGTAGACCGCGAGCATGGCCAGCGTAAACAGAACTCGCTTGCGCAGGTCGGGAATGCGGAAGATGTTCAGCAGCTTTTCAAACATTACTGCAAGACCTCAACCTTGCCGCCTGCCTTGGTGATCTTTTCTTCTGCCGACTTGGAAAATTTGTGGGCGTGAACCGTAATCGCCACTGTCAGTTCACCGTCGCCCAGAATCTTTACCGGAAGCTTCGCCTTGATGACTCCCGCCTTGCGTAAAACTTCTGGCGTAATGGGTTCTGCGTGCAATTCCGCACCTAATGCGGCCAACCGCTCGAGGCTGACGATATTGAACTCTTTGCGGAAAATGTTGGTGAAGCCGCGCTTCGGCATGCGCCGGTGCAGCGGCATCTGGCCACCTTCAAAGCCGCGGATCATGCGCGAACCGGTGCGCGAGCGCTGCCCCTTATGTCCACGCGTGGATGTCTTGCCCATGCCGGAGCCCATGCCGCGGCCCACGCGCTTGCGCTTTTCCGACGCCTTCTTCGGTGCTCGAATATTGGATAAATTCATAAATAAGCTTTCAGCTCTTAAGCTTTCAGCTCTCAGCCATCGTGGTTCGCGATGAGGGCTGATCGCTGGCGGCTTCTACTTCAATATCTCGACCAGATGTGGAACCTTCGCCACCATGCCCCGAATCGCCGCGTTGTCGGGACGCTCAATCACCTGATTCAATCGCGTGAATCCTAATCCCTTGACCACCAGCTTCTGTTTCACCGGGGCGCAAATAGCCGAAACCACCCACTTCAGGTGTATCTTTCCGGCAACCGCTTTCGGTTTCTTCGTCGTCATCAATCAATCCTCAATCTCGTATCGACTGCAGTTTCTTTACAGCTCCTGCATCGTCTTGCCGCGCATGGCAGCTACGCTTTCCTTGCTTTTCAAGTTTCGAAGGGCATCGAAAGTCGCTTTGATCACGTTGTGCGGATTGGTTGTCCCAATCGACTTGGTCAACACGTTTTGGATTCCCACCGAAGTCATGACGGCGCGCACCGCGCCACCAGCGATTACTCCCGTTCCTTCGGGGGCGGGCTTGAGCAACACTTTGCCGGAGCCGTAACGCCCGAGAATCAGGTGCGGAATCGAGGTTTGGGTCAAATTGACCTTGATTAAATTCTTTTTCGCCGATTCAATCGCCTTGCGAATCGCCTGCGGAACTTCTTTGGCCTTGCCCGCGCCATGGCCCACTACTGCCGCCGACGGGTCGCCGACTACGACCAGCGCGGCGAACGACAGGTTCTTGCCTCCCTTCACCACTTTGGTGACGCGGTTGATGGCAACCACCTGGTCCTTCAGATTGAACGAATTCGCATCGAGCTTCTTAATCACGGTTGGCATTCAGTAAACCTGATTTCCTATTCTCGAAATTCTAGAACTCTAATCCCGCCTCGCGCGCAGCATCGGCCAGCGCTTTCACGCGGCCGTGATAAATGTAGCCGCCGCGATCAAACACCACTTTTTTTACGCCCTTGGCTTTGGCGCGCTCGGCAATCGCTTTGCCCACGGTCTTAGCCGCGGCCACGTTACCGCCGGTGGGGCGCTTTTCCTTGACGCCCTCGGACGAACTCGCTGAAACCAGCGTCTGCCCATGCAAGTCGTCGATGACCTGCACGTAAATGTGGTTCAACGAACGGTACACATTCAGTCGCGGACGCTCCGCCGTACCTTGCATCTTCTTCCGAATGCGATCGTGAATGTGCCCGCGTCTCTGATTCTTCGATTTCTTGGTAAACATTTTCGTTTCCTTCTCAACGTGCCGACTCGCGAGACGAAGATCCTTCGCATTCGCTCAGGATGATCGCGACGGACTCAGACGCCCGTCAAACGCGATCACTTCGCTCCGGTCTTACCAACCTTCTTCTTCAATCTTTCACCGGCATAGCGCACACCCTTGTTCTTGTAGGGATCCGGCGGACGCAGTGAGCGCATTTCCGCTGCGACCTGGCCTACCTGCTGCCGATCGATTCCCGTCAGGGAAATCTTCGTCTGCTTGGGATCGACGGCTGCATCAACCCCGGTCGGTAAGGGATACTCGATCGGATGCGAGTAACCCAGGTTGAACACCACCATCCCCTTGCCTTTCATCTCGGCGCGGTAGCCGATGCCGACGATCTCCAGATCGCGCGTCCATCCTCTAGTCACGCCCTCGACCGCGTTGTTCACCAGTGCGCGAGCCAGTCCGTGTACTGCCGCCTGCGAATCGTTCTCGCGCACAGCGACGATGTGTCCGTCTTTTTGCTCGACCTTGATGCCGGCAGGCAGAGCCGTGTCCAGCTTGCCTTTCGGCCCCTGCACCAATACCGTGTTGCCTTCCAACTTGATCGTCACCCCTTTGGGGATCGGGATCGGCTTTTTTCCAATTCGTGACATAAGTTTTGAGCTCTCAGCTTTCAGCTCTCAGCTTATCCTCAGTCCGCTTTCACTGAAAGCTGACGGCTGAGAGCTGACAGCCGCATCTCTACCAAATCTCGCACAACAATTCGCCGCCCACGCCTTCCTTGCGCGCCTGGCGTCCAGTCATCACGCCGCGGGGTGTGGTCAGGATGTTAATGCCCATACCGCCCAGCACCCGTGGAATCTCGCTGCGGCGGACATAGACGCGGCAGCCAGGACGCGACACCCGCTCCACTTTTGAAATCGCCGCCTCGTTGTGG
>Ga0210400_10000964_pt1 | contig 29601 bp, 26 predicted proteins | sample IncBWH26MmetaG_FD_155456 | JGI IMG/M metagenome (GOLD analysis project Ga0210400, IMG submission 155456) | Forest soil microbial communities from Barre Woods Harvard Forest LTER site, Petersham, Massachusetts, United States - Inc-BW-H-26-M | ecosystem: Environmental > Terrestrial > Soil >... | reverse complement strand
AAGAGGTCCTGTTCACGCCGGGTAGCGCGTCAATGCGGCGAATCGATTCCTTGTAGAAATCTACCACTTGCTGAGGCGTTTTTCCGTAGGCCATAGCGGGAACGTTGATGGTGAGGACGCGGCGCATGTCGAGACCAGTTTGCGCCGTTTGCAATGCAATCAGCGTAGTGACGACCGCACTTGCGCCGGCCAGCAGCACGAAGGAGGCGGCGATTTGTATCACTGCGAAGATGCGCTGGCGGCGGTTGGTGCTGCCGGTGATCCTTACACTGCCGCTCGATAGGCTAAGGCCATTGGACGTGCCTGCCGACGGCAGGCGCGGGACAAATGCCAAGATGACGGCCGCGACGACGGCCAGGGCTGCTCCTACCCAGAGCAGGCTGGAATCGACCGTCAAATCGAGCGCGCGGACCGAGAAGCGCGAGGCGTAGCGTGCCAGGATGGTCACGAGCGGCTGCGCGCTCCATACACCGACCGCCGCCCCAGCGCCGCAGAGCAGCAGGCTTTCGGCCAGCAGCATGCGGCGCAGCGCGCCAGTGCTTGCGCCGAGCGCCGCACGGGTGGCCAGTTCGCCTTCGCGGCGAACCGTCCGTGTGAGAATTAGGTTGGCGACATTCGAGCACGCGATGATGAAGACCAGCGCTGACGCTGCGAGCAACACCAGCAGCACAGTGCGCGCGCCCGAGGTGATCTGTTCGCGAAGCGGCTTGGCGCTGATCTGATAGTTCCCTTTGGCCGGGTACGCTTCGGATTCGGCATGTGCTTTGGTCATCGCCCCGTAGACGGAGCGCAACTCGGCGCGAGCTTGATCGAGGGTGGCGCCGGGAGCGAGACGGCCAAAGAGTTCGGTCATGCGATGGAGGCGGAACGTGACCATGGTTGCAGAGAGGTGATGCGGGCTGGTGACGATGTTGGCCATGATCTCGGTATCTTGGGGATAGGGGACCGAGGGTTCGAGGACGCCGATGATGGTGGCAGACCGATCGCCCATGAGGCCCCAGCCGAGGCGGACAGTTTTGCCGAGGACGGAAGGATCCTTCCCAAGAGTGGCGGCCCAGAAACGATAGGTGAGAACGACGACGCCGTCAGCTTTGGGGCCGTCGTCTTGAGGTCCGATGAGACGCCCGAGGACAGGGTGCAAGCCCATAACTTCGAAGAAGTTGCCGCTGACGACACCAGATTGAACAACGCGAGGCTCGCCCAAGCCGATCATAGTGAACTCGAGGGTCGAGAACTCGCCCAACGCGCTCAGGGTTTTGATGCTGGAGCGCAAATCTTGGATTTCAGGCACGGAGAACGCTGAGTTCGCGTCGCCGATGCCCGGCGCGCTCTGGCGGATGTAGATGAGGCGATCCTCGTCGCGGTTGACGAGAGGCTTGAGGAGCACGCCGCGGACCAGGGTGAAGATGGCGGCGTTGGCGCCGATGCCCAGGGCCAGTGTGAGGATCACGGTGATGGCGAGCCCTTGCGTCCGCATGAGCGAATGAAACGCAACCCTCAGATCGCGAAAGAATGACATGTTCGTGACTCCCTCTTTGAGTATGGATGTAGCACCACCCGTGCCAATGCTAAGCGCCACATTGTAAATCACTTAGTATGCGATGCGTTTCTCTGCGATGTTCGCTTTCAGGATGCCCTTGTCGCAAATTCGGACACCAAGGCTCGCCGACAGATTGGACTGTTGATCATGAAGCTCAGGCGCGGAAGGAGGCGGAGGGGGTTAGGGCGGCGTCGAGGCAGAAGTCGGGGCGGTGGAAGAAGGCGGGTAGTTCGGAGAGGCGGAGAGCGAGGCGTTCGGGGGAGGCGGCGCGGAGGGTGAGGTGGCCGAGTTTGCGGCCGGGGCGGGGGAATTTGCCGTAGAGGTGGAGGTGGGCGTCGGGGACGGCGAGGACTTCGGCGGAGTCGGGGAGGTCGCCGATGAGGTTGAGCATGGCGCAGTGGCCGGCGGGCGCGGCGGAGCCGAGCGGGAGGCCTAGGACGGCGCGGAGATGGTTCTCGAACTGGCTGGTGACGGCGCCTTCGATGGTCCAGTGGCCGGAATTGTGGACGCGGGGGGCCATTTCGTTGGCGAGGAGTTCGCCCTGGTGCTCGAAGAATTCGATGGCGAGGACGCCGACGTATTTCAGGGATTCGAGGACGCGGTGGGCAGCTCTTTCGGCGGCGCTCTGAATGTCGGGCTCGAGGCGCGGGGCGGGAGCGAGGGAGAGGCGGAGGATGCCGCTGCGGTGGTGGTTTTCGACGAGCGGGTAGATGGCGGATTCGCCGTTGCGGGAGCGGACGGCCAGGACGGAGAGTTCGCGGGTGAAGGGCACGAAGCGCTCGAGGATCAGTTTTACGGGAGGCAGCTCGGACTTGGCTTTGGCGACGTCCTCGGCGGTGCGAAGAATCCACTGGCCTTTGCCGTCGTAGCCCATGCGAGAGGTTTTCAGGACGGCGGGGAGGCCGATGGTTTTTGTGGTAGCGTCGAGTTCGGCGGGATTCGAAACGGGGGCGAATTCGGTGGTGGCGATGCCGAGTTTGCGGAAGAGAGACTTTTCGGCGAGGCGGTCCTGGGCGGCTTCCAGCGCGGCGGGCGGAGGATACACAGGAACGCGCTCGGCGAGGAAGCGGGCGGCCTCGACGGGAACGTTTTCGAATTCGTAGGTGACCAACTCGAGACCGCTCGAGAATTTTTCGAGGGCGGTTTGGTCAGTGTAATCGGCGGTGACGCGCTGGGCGATGCGGCCCACGGGGGCCTCGGGAGAGGGGTCGAGAAAGCGGAAATGCAAGCCGAGCGGATAGCCTGCGAGCGCGAGCATGTAACCGAGCTGTCCGCCGCCGAGGATGCCGATGGTCACGCGCGCTTGCCTTTCTTGTTTAGGGACGACGCGTCCGAAGGATCAGGATGCGCAAGGACCCGACCGGTCTGCTCGGTACGGAATTTTCGCGAGGCCTCGCGGATGGCGGGATACTTCGCGCCGAGGATGGCGGCGGCGAGGAGGGCGGCGTTCACCGCACCAGACTTGCCGATGGCGAGAGTACCGACAGGAACGCCGCTGGGCATCTGCGCGATGGAGAGGAGCGAGTCGAGTCCCTTGAGGGTTTTCGATTCGACGGGAACGCCAAGGACGGGGAGCACCGTTTTTGAGGCGGTCATGCCGGGAAGGTGGGCAGCGCCGCCGGCTCCGGCAATGATGACTTCGATACCGCGCTTTTCCGCACTGGAGGCGTATTGGAAGAGCAAGTCGGGGGTGCGATGGGCGGAGACGACGCGTGTTTCATGTGGAACACCGAGGGCCTTGAGCGTTTTGGAGACGAACTTCATGGTGTCCCAATCGGAGCCGGAGCCCATGATGATGCCGACGAGGGGGTGGGTGACTACTCCCTTTCCATCGGTTGCTGGGCGCTTTGGTTTTGGCTTCATGCTATCTGTCAATCCCTTTGTGCGCGACTGCCTTTGACAAAGCTAGCTTGGATTTCTTAGCTAGGGCGCAGCAAGCTGCGCCACTACAAAACCCAAGAGTCCCATGCTTGGTAAAACCTTGAGGGCGGTATTCTACGGTTTTTTTCAGCGCGTGGCGACTTGGGCGCGGTGTTTCCAGTAGTGGCGGAGCTGGCCGACTAGATAGAGAGAGCCGGTGATGAAAATGCCGTCTTCGGGGGCGGCTTGCACAAGGGCTTGTTCAAAGGCGCGCTCGGCGTCGGGGACGACGGAAAAACGCGCGGCGTGATGGCCGCCGATTTCGGCGAGTTGCGCGGCGGAGACGGCGCGCGAGGTGCGGGGCGCGGTGAAGATGACTTCTGTGGCGTGGGGGAAGAGGAGGCCGGCGACTTCGTCGACAGCTTTGTCGCGAAGGGCGGCGTAGATTAGCCAGATTTTGCGGCCTGAGAAATTTTGCTCGAGGAAAAGGGCGAGTTCGCGGGCGGCGCTGGGATTGTGCGCGCCATCGAGATAAACATCGGGGGCGGATTGCAATTTTTCCAAGCGGCCAGGCCAGACGGTGTTGGCTACACCTTGCACGATCGCGTCGTCAGGGATTTGAAAGCTGCGGTTTTGTAGGAGATGCGCGGCGGCTACGGCGCTCAGGGCGTTCTCGAGTTGAAAACGGCCAGGGAGGCTGGGGGCGAGTTCGAAGATTTTGCCGGAGTGCATTTCGACGACGCGAGCGTGGACAGTGCCGTCTGGCATGGAATGGTTATCGACGCCGAAGATTTGCGCGGGTTCGATGACTGGACAATCGAGAATTTTGGCGCGGGCAAGAATCACGTCGCGGGCTTCCGGACGTTGCTCGGCGAGGACGAGCGGCACACCGGGCTTCAGGATTCCGGCTTTTTCGCCGGCGATTTCCTGCAGGGAATGGCCGAGGAAGTTTTCGTGGTCGAAATCGATGCGGGTGATGATGGTGACGAGCGGCGAAAGGATGTTGGTGGCGTCGAGGCGGCCGCCGAGGCCGACTTCGAAGACGGCGAACTCCACGCGCTCGCGGGCAAAGTATTCGAAGGCCATGGCGGTGACGCATTCGAAATAAGTGGGATGAACGCGAAGTTTGCCGGCGGCGAGGAGCTCTTCGATGAGCGCATGAATGCGACTGAAAGTTTCAGCGAAGGCCCGGTCGCTGATCTCTTCACCATTAATGCGGATGCGTTCATTGATTTTTTCGAGGTGCGGCGAGGTGTTCAATCCAGTTCGAAAACCGGCGTGGCGAAGGATGGACTCGAGGAAAGCGGCGGTGGAGCCTTTGCCGTTGGTGCCGGCGACGTGGGCGCTGGGGTAAGCGCGGTCGGGGCGGCCGAGGCGTTCGACGAGGATGTTGATGTTTTCGAGGTCGAACTTTGCGGCAGCGGCTTGCGTCGGCGCGGCCAATTCGCGGCCGAGGGAAAGCAAGTAGCGGACAGAAGCCTCGTAATTCATCTCAGCTTAAGAGCAAGTCGAGGGAGCTGGCGATGAAGGACTTGAGGTCTTTGCGGTGGACGACGGCGTCGAGGAAGCCGTGTTCGAGGAGAAATTCGGAGCGCTGGAAACCTTCGGGAAGTTTCTGGCGGATGGTCTGCTCGATGACGCGCGGGCCGGCAAAACCGATGAGCGCGCCGGGCTCGCCGATGTTGAGGTCGCCGAGCATGGCGAAACTGGCGGTGACGCCGCCGGTGGTGGGATCGGTGAGCACGGAGATGTACGGGAGCTTTTCGTCGTCGAGCTTGGCGAGGGCGGCGGAAACTTTGGCGAGCTGCATGAGGCTGATAGTGCCTTCCATCATGCGCGCGCCGCCGGAGCAGGAGATAGCGATGAACGGCTGGCGGGTTTCGATGGCAAGCTCGATACCGCGAGTGACTTTTTCGCCGACCACTGCGCCCATGGAACCGCCGATGAAGCCAAACTCCATGGCGCACATAACCACGGGGCGACCGCTGAGCTGGCCTTCGGCGGTGATGACGGCGTCGTTCATGCCGAGTTTTTTCTTCGCGTCTCTGAGCCGCGAGGCGTAGGACTTGGTGTCGACGAATTTGAGGGGGTCGGTGGAGGTCATGCCAGCGTCGTGCTCGGTCCAGCGGCCGTCGAGGAGCATTTCCAGGCGCTGCTTGGAGTTCATTTTGAAGTGGAACTGGCACTTGGGACAGACGAAAAGATTGGCTTCGAGGTCCTTACGAAAGACGATGGTGCGGCAGGATTCGCACTTGACCCACAAACCTTCGGTGCGCACGCGGCGCTCCTCGGGCGGGGTGGTTTGTTCGATCGATTTTTTGTCGCGCTTGAACCAGGCCATTTTAGAAGTTACAGGTTGGAGACTAGAGGTTGGAAAGAGGCGCCTCTAATTCCGCAACCACGGCTAATAATCAATCCCCCGTTGAGCCAGTATACCCTTGGTGTAGGGGTGTTTCACCTCGCGCATCTCGGTAACGAGGTCGGCGAGGTCGACGAGCTGGGGATGAGCGTTGCGGCCGGTGCAGATGACGTGAACGCGCTCGGGGCGGTTTTTCAGGGCTTCGGCAACTTCGCTGGCGTCGAGCATCTTGTAGCTGATGGTGTAGTTGATTTCGTCGAGAACGACCAGGTCGTACTTGCCGCTGTAGATGGCGTCGCGGCCGGCTTGCCAGCATTCCTGCGCGAGCTTGATGTCGGCAGGATCGGTCTCGGCGCCGCCGATTTTGACGAAGCCGCGGCCCATGGGGCGGATTTCAAATTTGTCGTCGCCAAGCATTTTGGCGGCATCAAGTTCGCCGTAGTGCCAGGAGCCCTTGATGAATTGCACCATCAGCACGCGCAAGCCCTGGCCCACGGCACGAAAGGCGGTGCCGAGCGCACAGGTGGTCTTGCCTTTGCCCGGCCCGGTGTAAACGATGAGGAGTCCTTTTTCTTCTGGCATGGTCTTGCGACTCGGTGAACCCCTTCAAGGCGCGGCGAAAAGACTAGAGTTTGCGGAGTCGTACGCAAAAGGTCAAGTTCGCGCAGAAGGTAGTTTGTTCGCGGGGGCTTGCGGACGCGGCAATCAAGCGAGCTGGAGGCGCTTGACGAGTTCAGAGGCGATGGCGGCGACGCGTTCCTGCGACCCATGTGGAAGGGGGGTTCCCGGTTTGGCGTGCGGATCTCGGAGAACGATCCACAAGCCGGGGCGGTAGCTCTCGTCACCGCCGGGGCAGATGGCACCGGTCAACTGCGTGAGTTCGAGAGGCAACGGGGTCGAGTGAGTGAAGTCGAGATTGGCGTGCTCCGGAGAATTCGCCTGGTAGGGAGGGTGGGCGAGGAGATCCATGAGGACGCCGCGAGCGTCATCAACGAGGTCGCGGAAACCCTGCGAGACGAGGACAGCGTCCACATCGCGGGGCGTAGGCTGTTCGAGTTGGAGAAGGTCGTAATCGGGAAGAGGATTCTCTAGAGGGATTTCGATGGTAGCGGAAGGACGATTTGCGTCGGGAGTGATGTGTACGGCCATGATAGTCCTAGTTTGCACCACGCGGGCTATTTCGGGTAGGGGCTGCCGGAGAGGATGCCGAAGGCGCGGTAAAGCTGTTCAGCGAGCATTACGCGGGCGAGTTCATGGGAAAAGGTCATAGCGCTGAGGGAAAGTTTCTGGTGAGCGCGTTGGCGCAGATCATCCGGGAAGCCGTCGGCGTCACCGCAAAGGAAGATTAGTTCGCGGGTACCACGATCGCGAGCTTCGGCGAGCCATTTGGCTAGCGCGCTCGAATCAAGGTTCTTGCCAGCGGCGTCGAGAAGGACGACGGTGGCGGCGCGGTCAGATTCGAGTTTCTTTAGGGCGGCGCCGCCATCGCGGACTTCGGTGATTTCGATGGGGCACGACCGGCTGATGCGTTTGACGTAATCGTCGAGGGTCGCGCGCATCTCGGGGCGGCGGGTTTTGCCAAGCATCAAGAGGCGAATTTTCATGACAGTCTCATATCATCCGAAGAGAGATCCCTCGTCGCGTTGCTCCTCGGGATGACCATCCTTGTCGGATGGTCACTTCAAACCGTATTTCTTGCGCTTTTCGAGGAGGGTTTTCCGGCTGATGCCGAGGGCTGCGGCGGAGCGGCTGATCTGGTAGTGGGTGGCCTCGAGGGTGGCGGCGATGACTTCGCGCTCCACTTCCTCGAGGGAGCGAAGGCCGGCGACCGAGCTGGCAGCGCCGGACGCGGTGGCTTGCACATTTTCCGGAAAATTTCCAGGTTCGAGCACGTCCGTCGCGACAGTGGCATCGGCGGCGCCCCGGTTGGGACGCGAGAAAACCACGGCATGCTCGATGGCGTTGCGTAGTTCGCGGACGTTGCCTGGCCATGGGTAGGCGGCAAGCATGCGGCGCGCCGCATCGCTCAATTGCGCGTTGGGGCGGGCGTGGATGGAGCGAATGGCGGCAAGAAGATGATCGGCGAGGGGCAGGATATCGGCGCGTCGGTCACGGAGGGGCGGAACCACCAGCGTTAAGACATTGAGCCGGAAAAAAAGATCTTCGCGGAAGGCGCCGGACTTCACGGCGGCGGGAAGATCGACGTTGGTGAGGGCGACCAGGCGCGCATCGATGCGCAGGGTTTCCGTGCCGCCCAGGCGTTCGAAGGTGCGCTCCTGCAAAATGCGCAGGAGCTTGCCCTGCGCTGCGGGCGAGAGCGCGGCGATTTCATCGAGAACGATGGTGCCGTTGCCGCCGAGCTCGAAGCGGCCGAGTTTGCGCTCGACAGCGCCAGTAAAAGCGCCGCGCTCATGGCCGAAGAGTTCGCTTTCGACGAGCTGTGGCGGAAGGCTGGCGCAATCGATTTTCAGGAACGGGGAATCGCGTCGCGGGCCAAGTTCATGAACAAGGCGGGCAAGGTGATCCTTGCCGGTACCGCTTTCCCCGGTGATCAGGAGAGTTGTCGGAGCGACAGCAACTTTCTCGGCAAGTTCAAAAAGACGGAGCGAGGCGGGATCGGCGGAGATCCACGGCAATCGCTGCGCGGTCATGGTCGCGAGCGGCCGTCCTGCGGCCGGCTGGAAGCGGCTTCGCCGGAAAAGTGTTCTTGCCCGAAGGGCGAATCAAGCATGTTTCTCCCGGAAGCAGGACCGTCGGGCTGGTCGGGGAGTTCGAGCTTCGGCGCCATGCGCCACAAACGCTCGAGATCGTAGTAACGCCGCGCTTGCTCGCTGAAAACGTGGACGACAAAGCCGCCAAAATCGAGCAGCGCCCATTCGGCGGAGCGATGCCCTTCGCGATGTTCGGGGGAACGGCTAAGCTTTTTGTGGAGCTGAGCCTCGATTTCGGTGCAGATGGCCTGAACCTGCGGCGTGCTGAAGCCCGTGCAGATCACAAAATAATCGGTGAAGGCGGCCGCAGCCGTAAGGTCGAGCACGGTGATGCCCGCGGCTTTCTTTTCGTGCGCGGCTTCGACGGCTAGGCGGACGCCTTGCGGCAAGGATTCGATTTTCACCGGTATAGACCCTGTTTGAGAATGTATTCCTCGACGCGCGCGGAAACAAGCCCATGGATAGACTGGCCGCGCTGCACGTGGCGCCGCACGTCGGTGGCGGAAACATCGCTGGAAACGTTTTCGAGCAGATAGACAGTGGTCTTGTGAAGTTCCGCGACGACCTGCGAAGGATGCTCGGTTTCTTTTTTTGCGTCCGGCCTCGCGATCAAGTCCGGTGGAATGACGAGGCGCAGGGCTTCCGGGCGGATGCCCGGACGGTTGGCGATAATGAAATCGCAAAGCCCGAGCAGCGTTTCATATTCTTTCCACGTGGGGATGTCCAGGAAGGCATCGGCGCCGATGATGAAAAAGAGGCGATCGCCGTGGCCGTGGTAGACGTGGCGGAAGTAGCGCACGGTATCGACGGAATAGTGGAGCTGCGCGCCGCTGAAATCCTCGCCGGCTTCGGCGACCGAAGGAACGAAGTGCGGATGCTCGGTGCAGGCGAGCGAAACCATGGCAAAGCGGTGCGGGAACGGCGCAAGGTGCAGCTTGAGCTTGTGCGGAGGCCGGCTTGCCGGGATGAAGTGGAGCTCATCAAAATTGAAACGACGGTCGGCGGCGCGAGCAACAGCAAGATGGCCGTTGTGAATGGGATCGAAAGAACCGCCGAAAAGAGCGATGCGGCGAGGATGATGTTTTGCGGCGGTGCGGTGCGCTTGCGCGGTGGTCAATGAGGCTCCCGAGAAGGTTTTCAGTTGTTAGATCCGCGTTCTTCGTAAGTCAAGAAAAGACTTCTTTCCTTTTGACCTGTCCCGGCCTATCTGAAAAGTAACCTATGGGCCCGACCTAAACGTTTTTCCATGCAATCACAAGTAAAAGCTGAGAAGGCCACTTTAACCTATTTTCTCATGAATTCTTGACCGCAGCGGGCCGCGAATCATCGCCTGACGCGTTTCCGTCATGCTGCAGGGAGTCGGCCGTCTGGTCCAGCGAGGAATCGTGCGCCGGACGAGGAATCTTGTCGAGAGCGTCGGCGGTGGAGCGGACAAGGTCTTTCACGCCGTCACCCACGACGGCGGAAATGGAGTGGAATTCGAGATCGCGCTGCTTGCAGTAATCGCGCAGCGCCTCGAGCCGCGTGCGATCGGTAGTGGCGTCCAGCTTGGTGGCGACGACGATCATCGGTTTTTCGATCAGGGAAGCGCTAAAGGCTTCCAGTTCGCCGTTGATAACTTCCAAAGAGTGGACCGGGTCGTCGGCGTTGGAGTCGCTTGTATCGATCAGATGAACGAGGAGGCGCGTGCGCTCCACGTGGCGAAGAAAACGGATGCCGAGGCCGGCGCCGAGATGCGCGCCTTCGATGAGGCCGGGAAGATCGGCGACGACAAACGTTCGGCCCATCTCGGTGCCGTGCCCGCCGGTGCCGCCGTCGGCGTTGACCACGCCTAGATTTGGTTGCAGCGTCGTGAACGGATAATTCGCAATCTTGGGACGCGCGGCGGAGATCACGGAAATCAGCGTGGACTTGCCGGCATTGGGATAACCCACTAGCCCGACGTCGGCGAGCAGTTTCAATTCCAGGCGAAGGTGGCGTTCTTCGCCGGGGAAGCCATCTTCGTGTTCACGCGGGGCCTGATGCCAGGGCTTGGCAAAGTGTTGGTTGCCGCGCCCGCCGCGCCCGCCATGTGCGATCAGCACCCGCTGGCCGGGCGTAGCGAGATCGGCGATGCTCGCGCCTTGATCATCGAGTACCAGCGTGCCGACGGGAACCTGCAGGATCATGTCCGAGCCGGAATGGCCCGTGCAGTTGGAACCTTCGCCGTGGCGTCCGCGATCAGCCTTGAATTCGCGATTGTAACGGTAGCGCAGCAGCGTGTTGTCGTTCGGATTCGCTTCGAGATAAATGCTGCCGCCGTGGCCGCCGTCGCCGCCGGATGGCCCGCCGCGTGGCACGTATTTTTCGCGGCGGAAGGCGATGCAGCCATTGCCCCCGTCCCCGGCCTTCACGAATATTTTAGCTTCATCAACGAACACGGGAATTAAACTCCATAAAAAGATAACATAAGCAAACTAACGCGACTCGAAATCCCAATGGGGAGGCCGCATCCCGATGCTCCGCGTGCTCAAGCGCATCGCCCTGCTACTTTTCGCGCTCGTAGTAGTAATGGCGGCCGCGTTGTACGTGCTCTACTTCCGGCGAACGCCCCTACCGCCCGCCGCGCCTCACGCGCGCGCCGTGCCGGTGATTTCCAGGATCCCCGGGATTTCGGCGTGCTGGGTCGAAACGGCGAAAACATTCAGCGACTTTCCGTTCGGTTCGACCGCCGGAAGCGTCCTCGTAAAGCACCCCGCGGGCGACTTGCTGATCGACACCGGAAACTCCAGCCACTTCGACCAGGAGATTTCCGGGTTCCCGTTTGCGACGTGGCTCAAACTCAAATCCCTTGCCGGGCAACTCAAGCCGAAAGCGCCGCTTCCCGATTTGCTGCGCGGCATCGGTGAAGATCCCGCAAAACTGCGCTGGGCCATCCTGTCGCATGCCCACTTGGACCATGCGGGCGGCTTGATGGATCTTCCGCCTCTGCCGGTGCTGCTCACGCGCGAGGAGTTGCAATTTGCAGCCGACGCGGGGGTTCAGGCCAGGGGCTACATTATTGCCGCGCACACCCAAAAGTTTCCGCCCGTTGGCGCGCCCACTTTGCGATTCGAATCGGCTCCCTACGAAACGTTTGACGAAAGCGCCGATCTTTACAGAGACGGCTCAGTGGTCGTCGTGCCGTTGCGCGGCCATACTCCCGGAAGCGTGGGCATTTTTGTGAACCTCTCGCCCGCGCGGCGCCTCTTTTACGTTGGCGACGCCGTGGATGACGAGCGTGGATTTCAGGAACGCGTCGGAAAATCCCTGATCTTGCAGGACAGCGATAACGACATGGCGCATGCAAACCAGGTCGTCGGCAAACTCAGCGAACTTCACGAAAAAGAGCCGGAACTGGCCATCATTCCGGCGCACGGACGGAGCGCGTACAAGAAATTCTTCCCAAGCGGGCCCTTGACCTGCGTTTCCGGGCAATAAACGCGAATGCGAAGAAGGGCGGACTGAAGTCCGCCCTACAAGAAAACGTCACAAAAATGCAGCTAGTTCGCGGCGGACTTGGCTTGCTCAGCGGGCTTGACGCTGATGAAGCGGCCGTGACGGCCCTTGTCTTCGAACTTCACGACGCCGGTCACCATCGCGAAGAGCGTATCGTCTTTGCCCCGGCCGACATTGTCACCGGCCTGGTGCTTGGTGCCGCGCTGCCGCACCAGGATGGTGCCGGCGTTGACCAGTTGCCCGCCGAAGCGCTTGACGCCCAGCCTCTGGCCGTGCGAATCGCGGCCGTTTGTTGAGGAGCCGCCGCCCTTCTTATGTGCCATGACCCAATCCTTTTCGAGAAAAGCTGCCGGGTGGAAGCCCGGCGATATTTGAAGAGTTACAGCTTGATATCGCTAACCTGCACGGCCGTGTAATTCTGCCGGTGGCCGCGGGAAATCTTGTACTGATTGCCCTTCTTGAACTTGAGCACGGTGAGCTTTTTGCCGCGGCCCTGGGAAACGATCTTGCCACTGACAGAGGCTTTGCCGGCATCGGCGCCCGCCACGATCTTTTTGTCGTCCGTGTGGACCGCTAGCACGGAACCGAAGTTCACTTTTTCCCCTACCTTGCCATCGACCCGCTCAATGCGGATAGTGTCGCCGGGCGCGACGCGATATTGCTTTCCCCCGGTCTGAATAACGGCGTACATCTGTCCTCCAAGCGCTAAAGGCAAACATTGATTATAGAGGTTTCTGTCTGGAATCGTCAACGAAGGAAATCGAGCGGCCGCGGGCTAAGGAATGGTGATGAATTCCGGCGGTTTGCTGGAATAGGGCTAGCGTAACTTTTTGCCCGGTGTGGGGTTCTAATAGTCAGGTGCTTCGGGCAAGTTCGAGGTACCGGGAAGCGCACAGATCCTGATCGGCATCAATGATGTTCCGGGGTCTGGCGAGGTCAAAACAATGCGTTATCTAAAATATCTTACTTTAGTGGCGATTTTCACGCTGGCGGCGGCAGCTCCGTCTCACGCGCAAAGAGTGGTTGTCGGCGTTGGAGTTGGTCCGGGCTACTACGGGCCTGCTCCTGTGTGCGCCTACGGCTACTACGGGTATTACCCGTATGCTTGCGCGCCTTACGGCTACTACGGTCCGGACTACTTTGTGGATGGCTTCTTTATTGGCGCCGGCCCGTGGTTCCATGGCTTCTATGGACGTGGTTTCTACGGTCGTGGTTTCGGCGATCCCGACTTTCGGCGGCGCGGCTTCGATGGTCGCGGACGCGGTTTCGGCGGTCGCGGTGGTTTCGGACGCGGCGGCTTCGACCGCGGCGGCTTCCGAGGCGGTGATCGTGGCTTTCATGGCGGTGGCGGGTTCCACGGCGGTGCGGGCGGTGGGTTCCACGGAGGCGGAGGGTTCCATGGTGGTGGAGGCGGATTCCAGGGTGGCGGCGGATCTCACGGCGGCGGTGGCGGCCACGGAGGGGGACACCGGTAAGACGTCTAAGTTCCACGTTTGAAGAAAGAAACGGCTGGCAGCACCCCTGCCAGCCGTCTTCATTTTCGGGGCCTTGAGTCCAGGCATTTCCTGTCGTACTGTTCGGGCCGTGGATCGAGCGAAAAAAATAACGGCGTGGTCCGAGTGCGCGGGTCTTGCTCGAGAGGAGGCAAGACTAAGTGCCCACTTTGGAGTTGTCACAATCGCCGCACACGCCCGGCATTGACCCCGTCAACATTCATTATCGGGAATTTGGCCGCGGCAGACCGCTTGCTATTCTTCATGGTGGCTGGGGATACGGGCTCTATCCCTTCAACAGGCAGATTGCGGAATGGGAAAGCCGATTTCACATTTTGATTCCTGATCGCTCCGGCTATGGGAGCTCCACTCGGGTCACCGGCGAGATGCCACCTGATTTTCATCGCCGGGCCGCGCTCGAGACCTTTTCATTTCTTGATGCACTCGGGATCAAGAGCGCCATCCTGTGGGGCCACAGTGACGGCGCGGTGATTGCCGCGATGATGGGGCTTATTGCGCCGGAACGGTGTGCCAGCCTGGTGCTTGAAGCTTTCCACTTTCTACGGAGAAAGCCCGCTTCGCGATCCTTTTTCGAACGATTCGCAGCACACCCTGAGGATCTGGGCGAAGAAACGCGCAGGCTGCTGGCCGAGGATCACGGGGAAACGAACTGGCAAACGGTTTTGCGCCGGAACTGCGCCGCTTGGTTTCGCATCGCTGACAGCGTGCAGCGGCCGGACGAGGATCTCTACGACGGGCGGCTGGGCGAGTTGCAGGTGCCGGCCTTGTTTCTCCACGGTAGCCAGGACCCGCGCACCGAACCCGGTGAAATGGACCGCGTGCGGCAGGCGCTCCCTCGCGCTAAGATGCGCTTCATCGCCGCTGGCCGGCACAGCCCGCACAGCGAAGAAGAGGCCTGGCAAGAGTGCAACGCGAGGGCCACCGAGTTTCTTCGGAGCAACGCCTGAACCGAACCAGACATGCCAGGAGCCGAACCATCGGCCTAAACCGCTTTACTAGGGGCGGGGCTTGGCCCCTTCGGCGCTCCTTCAGCCCAGCATTGCCTCTAATGGGGGCTTTTCAGTTCTAACCGACACAGGAATTCCGACATCCAATGCTGCAAGCGACAGTTTCTGAGAGGATTGTCGGATGCAAACGGAAGAAGTTGCCGAGGGGTCCCGGCTTTCGGCCGCCACGCGATACGAATCGCTCGTCGGCGTATCGAATGCTATAGGAGCGCATCGAGATCCAAAGGAGCTGTTTAGCGCTCTGGTGAGGGAGTTACACCGGGTCGTCCGATTTGATTATATCGGCGTGGCCATTCGTGACGAGAAATCGAATACCTTTCACCGGCATTACGTCGACGCGCAAACAGAAGCAGCTATCCCACCAGACCCCGAATTGACCATGGAGGAATCCGATGCCTGGTGGGTCTACCAAAATCAAGAGCCTCTGGTGACCACGCTCGAAACCCACGACGCTCGCTTTTCCAAACTCCAGGAGATTTTGAAGAAGTACGGAGTCCACTGTTTGTGCACTCTCCCCTTAACGACGGCCCATAGCAAAGTCGGAACGCTCACCTTTGGCAGCAAGACTCCGGATGTTTATAGCGCCGACGAAGTTCACTTTCTTTCGGTGGTGGCTGAGCAAATCGCTCTGGCATACGACAATGCGCTGCACCTTGATGCAGCGCAGGCCTCACAGCAGCAGTTGCTGAAGAAGAGCGAGCGCGTTGGAGTTCTCCTTGAATTGACCAATCACCTGGTTTCCAATCTTGAGTTCCGAGACCTCCTCCGAGCCGTAGTGGCGAGCACGCGGCGGGTTATGGGCTGCGATGGCGTCGGCATTTGTCTTCCCGATGCTGGCGACACACACTTGCGGGTCTATGCCCTGGATTTTCCCCTCAAGGACGCGTCCGTCCACGAGGAGAGCTTGGTTCCCATTGACGAAGATGCCTCGGGAACAGTCTATCGCACCGGCAAACTATGGTGCGGGAGCATCCAGGAGGCAAGGCGACTGGGAATGAAGTACACCTTGCACGCCGAAGTTGGAACGCTCTGCATCCTTCCTCTTGTTAGCCGAGGTCGCGTGCTGGGCACATTCGGTGTGGTCAAATATCAGGAGAATGCGTTCACTGCCGACGATATCAAGTTTCTGACCCAGATCGGAAATCAGGTTGCCATTGCCGTGGAGAATGCATGTGCGTTTGGTGAGATTCGAGAGCTAAAAGACCAGCTCTCCAAAGAGAAGCTGTATTTGGAAGATGAAATCCGCACGGAAATGAATTTTGCCCAGATTATCGGAAATAGCGCTTCTCTGCGCAGAGTCCTCAAACACGTGGAAACGGTGGCGCCGACGGATTCGACGGTGCTGATTTATGGAGAGACAGGCACGGGAAAGGAGCTGATCGCGCGTGGCATTCATGATTTGAGCCCGCGGCGGTCCAAGCCCTTCGTCAAGCTCAACTGCGCGGCGATACCCACAGGTTTGCTGGAAAGCGAGCTGTTTGGGCACGAGAAAGGCGCATTTACAGGGGCGATCGCGCAACGCATTGGCCGTTTCGAAGTGGCAGACGGTGGCACGATTTTCCTGGACGAAGTAGGAGAAATTCCCCTCGAACTTCAGACCAAACTGCTCCGCGTGCTGCAGGAGAGGGAGTTCGAGCGGTTGGGAAACTCGCGCACTCTTCGGACCGATGCGCGTTTGATTGCCGCGACAAACCGCGATTTAGAAGTGATGGTGAGCGAACAGAAGTTCCGATCCGATCTCTTTTTTCGCTTGAATGTTTTTCCAGTGCACGTTCCCCCCTTGCGGGAGCGCCAGGGGGATATTCCGCTGCTGGTGCGGCACTTCACGCAGCAGTTTTCCAGACGGATGAAAAAGGTCATGGAAACGATTCCATCCGCGGCAATGGATGCCCTGAGCCGCTATCATTGGCCGGGGAACATACGAGAGCTTCAGAATGTGATCGAGCGGGCCGTAATTATCTCGGCAGGTCCGGCCCTGAGTGTCGATGTGGGTGATCTGAAATTTCCCAAGGCCGGCCCCGCGATAGAAAGACCCGCCCCTCCGAAATCGCCGAACGGCACGCTTCACAGCGTTTTGGAGGAAACGGAACGTCGACAGATTCTTGACGCCCTTAAACAGTGCAATTGGGTTGTGGCTGGTCCCAACGGGGCAGCGGCACATCTTGGAATGAAGCGATCCACCCTGCAGTTGAGAATGCACAAGCTCGCGATTTCGCGCGGTTCTGCGTAGTCGTGGCATCCGTCTTCGTCAGACCCCTTCTGAAAAGTTCCTGACTCAAGCACAGATCTTTTAGCGCGCCGGGAAGCTGGCAGCCTACCATTTCGCTGGCACTGGCAGGCTGGCAGCTTGATCTAGAGAAGCCTCTTTCGTCTTGCTATCCCGCAACAAATCAACAAGTTCGGCTCTTTCAGGAACACACGGCGCTTTGGCAGGCTCGTTGCATTCTCCTGGGCGTGAGGCATCTGCCATGGGCGGAATGCGAAGCCTGAGCGGAGCATCAAGAACGGAGGGCGAGGCGGCAACGAAATACCTTCCCTCCGTGCGGCAAGCAGAGGGGGGCATGGGGCAGCCGTGGCCGGGGGGCGAACGAGTCCATTCGTCTAACGAAAGAGGCTGACGTGCTGAGGATCACGAGAACGGAAACGCCAGGAGAAGAGAAATGGATTCTGCAAGGCCGCTTGGTCGGGTTGTGGGTTAGCGAACTGAGAAAAAGCTGGAAAGAGGCTCATCGAAGCGCCAGCGAGCGAAAGTGCGTTGTCGACCTCAATGAGGTCACGTTTATCGATAGGAAGGGTGAAAGGCTCTTGCGAAGCATGTCAAAGGAGGGAGCGCAATTCATCGCCACGGGCATTTATACCAAGCACGTACTTCAACAGAGGTGTGCAAGATGAAACCACGAAGGGACCAGACTGTGCCAGCCAAACCCATGAACAACACCGGCAAAGAAGGATCTGCGATTACTTCCGCCTACGGCCTTTCCGACAAGGGAGACATGACTCTCGTCGCTGCGGCGAAGAACGAGAACCGTCAAGCGTTTGAAGTACTGGTCGAACGTCACACGCGAAGGATTTTCTTCACAGCGCGGCGCATGACCCGCACGCGAGAGGACGCCGAGGACGTCGTGCAGCAAAGCTTGCAAAAAGCATTCGTCCACTTGAACCAATTCGAGGGGAAATCCTCCTTTTCCACCTGGCTGACGCGCATCGCCATCAACGAAGCCCTCATCTTGCTGCGGAAGAGCCGCGGGCTGCGCGAGGAATTGATCAACGATTCAAACGAGGGAGAGAAAGCGCAATCCACGCTGGAGATCCCGGATTCAGGCCAGAGTCCCGAAGATAAGTACTCACAGCGAGAGCAGCAGCGAATTCTGCTCTCGGCCATGAAGGAGTTGCCGGACGGAACACGGAGGGCCATGCAGTTGCGTGAGCTTGACGAGCGATCGACGGAAGAGACCGCTCGAATTATGGGAATTTCCGTTGGCGCGGTAAAGGCTAGAGTGTTTCATGGGCGAAAGAAATTGCGCGCGAGATTGAACCGTTACGCCGGATTAGCTTGGACGTCCGGAAGGGACATTCGACGCACGATCGGCAACACGGCAGATGATTCGCAGGATCAGCTCGCCTGCAATGCGTGGGGTTAAAACGGGGACCAAGGGAGGGTCTCATGATGACGTTTCTGATTCTCGCTGCCCTGGCGATTTTGGGGTTCCTATGTTTCACCGGCCCGGACGGTGTTATCGGCCCCAGGCATCGCCACTGAATCGAGTGCGCGGCGGGAGCGTTCCGCCTACGCGCACGGCCTAGCCCTCCGCCGGTATCGTCTTTCGCTTCTGAACCAACGATACCGTCGTTGTGGCCGCGGGTCTCGACTTACCCCCGTCGGGACCTGCGGCGCGGAGATGTCAGAGGTACCCACGCCGAGATTGAGAGCAATTCAACCGCGAAGAAAGGGCTCGCGTATGACATCGAAAGGCAAGAGAAACGTGACTTTGGAACCTGACGCAAGGCCTATTCAGCTTCGCTCAGAGGATACTTCTGCAAACCACGCACCAAGTCATGAGGAAATCAGGCGCCGCGCCTATGAAATCTATGTTGAGCGCAACGGTCTCCCAGGCGATGAGCTTGATGATTGGCTGAGGGCAGAACGCGAGCTCCAAAAGGTCGCTCTTTTCAAACAAAACTGGAATCGTCTTCAGCAACGGCGTCCCCCCGACTCCGAAGACGGAGATTGATATTCGGCGCAGGGAAACAATGGAAGGGAGAAAGCAATGACGATGCTAGTAATACTAGCAATCATGATCAGCGCGGCACTCGTAGTTGCCGCAGTCGGGCACACACGCCGATCACGCGAGAACAAGGAGCCGATCCAACTTGGTGTAGGCAGGAAGCTTCATTTCTACGAACTCGGGATCAAAAGGAGGAGATCGTGAATTACGCTGTCCGCTTTCTGTTTAGTGATGTGCTGCGACCGCGCTTTGGCGCCGTCTTCTTAGGTGTCGCTGTCCTCGGCATTTTTCTCGCAGGCTGCAACAAGAGTCAGGCATCAATAGCGACGCCAGTCCCGGAGGTCGAAGTGGCCACGGTAGAACAGCGCGATGTCCCCGTGTACAGCGAATGGGTAGCGACGTTGGACGGCTACGTCAACGCCGAGATCCGGCCCCAAGTGTCAGGCTACATCATCAAGCAAAATTACACAGAAGGTTCGCTGGTTCGCAAAGGTCAAGTACTGTTCGAAATAGATCCGAGGCCCTTCAAGGCGGCCCTCGACCGCGCAAAGGGCGATCTTGCGCAGGCACAGGCACAACTTGGCAAAAGCATCCTCGACGTAGAGCGCGATACGCCGCTGGCAGAAGGCAAGGCCATCGCCAAGAGCCAATTGGACAACGAGGTTCAGGCCAAGCTAGGTGCACAGGCGGCCGTTGAATCGGCCAAGGCCGCGGTGGAGCAAGCGGAACTCAACCTGGAGTGGACCAAAGTCACCTCGCTGGTGGACGGAATCGCGGGGATAGCGCAGGTACAGATCGGCAACCTGGTCGGAGCCAACTCTATCTTGACTTCCGTTTCGCAAGTGGAGCCCATCAAGGCTTTTTTCCCGATTAGCGAACATGAGTATCTCGTAGCACAAAGCCAGGGCAATTCCATTAGCAGCCAGCACACTATCCGTTTTTTCGGAACCGCGGTCGAACTGATCCTTGCTGACGGCCGTGTCTACCCTCAGAAAGGCAAGGTCTTGCTTGCGGACCGGCAAGTGGATGCAAACACGGGCACGATTCGCATTATTGCTGCCTTTCCCAATCCCGGCAACATTCTTCGTCCCGGCCAGTACGGACGTGTGCGTGTGGAAACCAACTTGCAAAAAGGGGCTCTGCTACTGCCTCAGAGCGCCGTTGCGCAGTCGCAGGGAAGCTACCAGGTGGCGATTGTCGGCAGCGACCACAAAGTGAGTATGCGCACCGTGAAGCCCGGCGCGACGGTCGGGACGATGTGGGTGATTGATGAGGGCCTCAAACCGGGTGAGCAAGTGTCAGCCGAAGGGCCGCAAAAGCTCAAGGAAGGAACTCTGGTTACGCCGAAGCCCGTACATCATTCCGGGGAAGGAAACTAAGTTATGTCAAAGTTCTTCATCAACCGTCCGATCGTGGCGATGGTGATCGCCATCCTTACTGTGATTGTGGGCGCAGTGACCATCGTTAGTTTGCCCGTAGCGCAGTTTCCCAACATCGTTCCACCGGAGATTCAACTGCAGGCTAGCTATGTAGGTGCGGACGCTCAGACCCTGGAGCAATCCGTCGCCACGCCTATCGAACAGCAAATCAATGGCGTGGACAACGTGAACTACATGTACTCCCTAAACGCCACCGCCAACTCGCAGACCACCATGGTCGTGGACTTCGACCTGAAGACGGACCCGAACACCGATCTCATCCTCACGCAGTCGCGCGAGCAACTGGCTGCCGGTCAGCTTCCGCCGGACGTTAACACCTACGGCGTCACCATTCGAAAGTCCGTGACCGCTCCGCTCATGCTGGTCGGAATATTTTCCCCAAAAGGCACTTACGATACCAAGTTCCTTGGCAACTACGCGTATATCAACCTCAACGACCCCATCGCCCGCTTGTACGGTGTGGGCCAGACGCAGGTTTTCGGCGCAGGGCAGTATGCGATGAGGCTGTGGGTACAGCCGGACAAACTGGCGAAGCTGGGCATTACGGTCACGGACATCGTGAGTGCGGTGCAGGCGCAGAACACGGTCAATCCCGCTGGTCAGGTGGGCGGCGAGCCAGCTCTTGCGAACCAGCAATTCACTTATTCCGTGCTTGCGCAGGGCCGCCTAACGTCCCCGGAACAGTTCGAAAACGTAATCGTGCGCGAGGCGCCAGATGGCGGGATTGTCCGCGTGAAAGACGTCGCCCGCGTCGAGCTGGGCGCACAGGACTACAGCATTGTCAGCCGCTTGAATGGCAAGCCCGCCATCGTCATTCCCGTCTACCAGTTGCCCGGTTCCAATGCCGTGCAAACGGCCGCAGGCGTCCGAAAACTGATGGCCGAGATGAAGCAGCGCTTCCCGCAAGATATGGATTACGCCATATCGCTCGACCAGACAAGCGCAGTTACAGAAGGCATGAAGGAGATCATTGTCACGCTCTTGATTGCCATCGTTCTGGTGATCTTGGTGGTCTTTCTTTTTTTGCAGGACTGGCGGGCAACGCTGATCCCGATGCTGGCCGTGCCTGTTTCGCTGGTGGGCACGTTTATCCTCTTCCCGCTGTTCGGCTTCTCCATCAATACGCTTTCAATGTTCGGGTTGGTCCTGGCGATCGGCCTCGTCGTAGATGACGCCATCGTCGTCGTCGAAGGCGTTCAGCGCCATATCGAGGAGGGTCTTGCTCCGAAAGATGCCGCTCGGAAGGCGATGGAAGAACTCTCCGGTCCCGTTGTGGCTATTGCCCTGGTTCTCTCCTCTGTGTTTGTGCCGACAGCCTTCATCCCCGGCATCACCGGAAGGCTCTACCAGCAATTTGCTGTCACCATCGCCATCTCGGTGGTCATCTCCGCCTTTAACGCTCTTACGCTGAGCCCCGCACTTGCCGCCCTTCTGCTCCGGCCAAAGAAGGAAAGCCGCGGACCGCTCGCAAGATTCTTTGCGTGGTTCAATCGCTTGTTCGAGCGCGGCACAGGGATCTATGTCCGACTCTGCGGCGGGGTTCTGCGCAAGGGTGTGCTGGCTTTGGTGGTGATTGCGGCCTTCGGCATCGGCGCGGGTTTCTTTAGCAGCCGTCTGCCCTCGAGCTTCCTGCCCGATGAAGACCAGGGGTACGTGTACATCAATATGGATCTTCCTAACGCGGCTTCGCTGGAGCGCACGAGCGCAGCGGCGAGACAGGTTGAGGAAATCCTCGCCAATACGCCTGGCGTCCAATACACCACGAGTATTGTTGGCTTCAGCTTGCTCAGCTTTGTGCGGACTACTTACAACGGCTTCTTTTTCGTTACGCTCAAGCCCTGGAGCGATCGTCAAACCAGAGCGGAACAATATCAGGAAATCAAGGTGCGCTTGAACAAGGAGCTTAGCAAGCTTCCGCAAGGAACCGCTTTCAGCTTCTCGCCTCCGGCAATTCCTGGAGTCGGCACATCCGGCGGATTTCAGTTCGTGCTCGAAGACCGTGCCGGTCGGGACATCCCGTTTCTAGCAGCCAACTTGGAGAAGTTCCTGGCGGCCGCTCGCAAGCGCCCCGAAATTGGCTCGATATCCACCTCCTTCCTGCCGGGCGTGCCGCAAAAGTTCTTGGAAGTCGACCGGGAAAAAGTGCTGAAGCAAGGTGTGGCGCTCAACGACGTTTACAGAACGATTCAGGCTTTCATGGGCGGACTGTTTATCAATTACTTCAACGATTTCGGCCGTACCTGGCAGGTGTACGTGGAGGCCGAAGCGCCTTACCGCTCGAATATGGAGAATCTCGGGCAGTTCTATGTTCGCAACAGCGGGGGTGACAGAGTTCCGCTATCCGCGCTGACGAGATTCGCATCGCGTTCCGGCCCCGAATTCACGATGCGCTACAACGAGTATCGCTCCGCTCAAATCAACGGCAGTGCTGCGCCCGGATATAGCTCCGACCAGGCCACCGCGGCCCTGGAAGAGGTCTTCCGGCAGACCATGCCCAGCGAAATGGGTTTTGATTATATGGGCATGTCCTATCAAGAGCAGAAGGCGCGGGAAGGACTCCCTGCTTCGGTTATCTTCGGTTTCTCGCTGGTGTTCGTGTTTCTAGTCTTGGCGGCGCTCTACGAGAGCTGGTCGTTGCCGTTCAGCGTGCTCCTGGGCACGTCAGGGGCGGTATGCGGGGCGTTTGCTATGTTGTGGCTGCGCCGGGTGGTGCTCCAGGCCTTCTATCCGGCTTACATGGTGCAAATCGAAAACGATGTCTACTCGCAAATCGGTTTGGTGATGCTGATTGGTCTGGCCGCCAAAAACGCGATTCTGATCGTCGAATTTGCCAAGGAACAGGTCGAAAAGGGGGGGAAGCCTCTGGTGGAAGCGGTGCTCGAAGGGGCAAGGCTTCGCCTGCGTCCCGTTCTGATGACCTCGTTTGCGTTCATTCTCGGTTGCCTACCGCTGTGGACGGCATCCGGCGCCGGTTCAGTGGCACGCCAAGTCATGGGCACGGCCGTAATCGGCGGCATGCTGGCCGCGAGCAGCGTCGACATCCTCCTCGTCCCAGCACTCTTCTATCTTGTGGAGAAGTGGTCAGGCGCTGCCAAGGGGCGCGCTCCCAGCCCCGCCCTTCCGCAGCCCAGCCCATCGGAGGCGGACTGACGTGAGAAGACTTATCGCTTTATCCCTGGTTATGCTCCTTATTTCGGGCTGCGCTGTAGGACCAAACTATAAAAGACCGAGCGCAGACGTTCCCGGCGCGTACCGTGGAGCTACGCCGCAAGAGGTGCCGCAGCCCGCGGCGGAATCGCTCGGAGACCAAAAATGGTGGGAGGTATTTCAGGACAAGCAGTTGCAAGACCTGATCCACACTGCCCTCCAGCAGAACTACGATGTTCGTATCGCGGCAACACGAATCCTGGAAGCCCGGGCGCAGGTTGGCATCACACGTGCCGACGGGTTGCCGACGATCAGTGCCGGAGCTCAGTCTGTCGATCAACGTTCTGCGCGTACAAAATTCTTCCCTGCATTCGACACTAACGCTCACCAGGTAGATCTTTCATTGGCTTGGGATCTCGATTTCTGGGGAAAGTATCGCCGCGCTAACGAGTCCGCACGAGCAAGTCTGTTAGCGACGGAATGGGCCCGTGAAGCGGTCATCAGCACACTGGTGAGCGACGTTGCTTCAGCCTATTTCCAGCTTCGTGAACTCGACCTGCAGCTCGAAATCTCGCGGCGAACGCTCGTTTCGCGCCAGGACTCGTTGCGGCTCACGCAAATGTTAGCAAATGGCGGGGCTACATCCATGCTCGACGTCCGGCAGGCAGAACAGTTGGTATTTACTGCCGCCGAAACAATTCCCGATCTGGAACGCCGCATTGAGCAGCAGGAAAACTTCATAAGCACGCTTTTGGGAAACAATCCCGGTCCCATCGCGCGCGGAGCAAAGTTGACGGAGCAACCGCATGCGCCAGAGGTCCCGCCAGGCCTTCCGTCCGATCTGCTGGAGCGGCGGCCCGACATCCGTCAGGCCGAAGCACAATTGATCGCTGCTAACGCTCAGATCGGAGTTGCCAAAGCCGCCTACTTCCCGCAAATCTCCTTGACCGCGAGCGGCGGATTTCAGAGCTCAGCGCTTACCAGCCTCTTTAGCGGTCCGGCCGGGTTGTGGAATTTCGGAGGATCACTCGTACAGCCCATCTTCGCCGGGGGAAGAATTCGTTCCGGTGTGAGACTTTCCGAGGCGCGGCAACAGGAAACACTACTGCTCTACCAGCAGACTATCCAGCAGGCCTTTCGCGGGGTCTCGGATGCGCTAGTCGAATACCGCAAAGACCGGGAATTCCGAGAGCAGCAAGAGCAACTCGCGTCCTCCGCGGAAGATGCGGCCCGGCTTTCGGAGACGCGCTATCGAGGCGGCGCCACCAGTTACTTGGAGGTGCTGACGAACGAAACCAATTATTTTGATGCTGAGTTGGGACTCGCTCAGGCTCAGCTGAACGAGCTTTTAGGTCTGGTTGGCATTTACCGAAATCTTGGTGGAGGCTGGCAACAACAATGAGTAGCGGGAACTCCGACTTCCCGTCTGGTGTGTTTCGCTGACGGTTTTGCCGCAAAGCATGAAGCCTAGGAGGTTGTTGAGCCTTACTCCGAGGCGCGTCTGGACGGGGAACAAAACCATCTCGATTGGACATTTTCAGCGGTGGTAACTCCTTCTCGTTCAGCTTCGCTTTTTCGCTCACAATTCTCTTGCATATATAATGAGGGTGGTGGCGGCGGACTTTAGTCGCCGGTCACGAACAACGGGAATTGAAATACCGTTGGATCATCCCGTAATTCTCCCGGAAGGGATCCGTAGCCCTATGAAGTTTCAGAGGATCATGTTTGTGCTAGTGATCGCCACCTTGTTGATGTCCGCCAAAGCGTATTCCCAGGCAGGAAAATCCGAGAAAAGCCCCTCCTCCCCCTCAACCCAGTCCGTCGAAGCTTTCCTGGGACGCTGGGATTTGACGTTGCAGGCACCGGATCGGGAATATCCCTCGTGGTTGGAACTTCGCCAGGAGGATGGACAATTGAAAGCCCAGATGGTGAGCCGTTGGGGAAACGCAAGACCGCTTCCCAAAGTTGAGCTGTCGAATGGCCGCCTCACGTTCGTGTCTCCTAAAGAGGAGGAAGACCGAGCCGAGGATATGGTTTTCGAAGGAACTTTCGTCAGGAAGGCCACCCTGTCGGGGACTACGACTGGACCAGACGGAACCACCTGGCAATGGGTCGGCCTGAGAGCGCCGGCGTTGAAAGTAAAAAGCCCGCCGAAGTGGGGGAAGCCGATTCAATTGTTCAACGGAAAAGATATGAGTGGATGGAGGATGGACGGAGCAGATACTTCCGTGTGGAAGGTCGTGGACGGTAACTTGGTAAGTCCTGGAAACGGTCCTGAGCTGATCAACGATTCCAAATTCGGGGATTTTAAATTGCATGTTGAATTCAACTGCGCCGCTAATTCCAACAGTGGCATCTATTTGCGCGGCCGATACGAAGTTCAGATCGAAACCGACTCCATCGAGGAACCACCGAGTCACCATATGGGCGGGGTATACGGTTTCTTGGCCGCTTCACCGGAACTTCCCCGCAAGCCCGGAGAGTGGCAGAGCTTCGATATCACGCTGATCGGACGATGGATCACGGTGGTCCAAAACGGCCAGACGATCATCGATAACAAGGAAATTCCGGGCATCACGGGCGGTGCCCTGGACAGTTACGAACAACTGCCGGGACCCATCTATCTTCAGGGAAGTGAAAAAGGGCACGTCGCCTATCGCAGTATCGTCGTCACACCAGCGGAGAAGTAGCAAGAATCAGCAACGCTCAGGTACGGCCCACTTCTTGCGCGACATCCTTTGCCAGCCGAATAAGTTGCAGCCAACGATCGATTTTCTATTGGGAACGGGCCAGCCCACTTTGGACGCGGCGGCGACTGCGACCGAAAGAGCTGCGCCTGGGCAGTGCCGTACCAGCTAACGGCACATTGCTTCTATTTCTTCCCTGGCCTGTCTCGCGGTGTTAGAGGCCACGAATGGGCCGAGCCTCCTGGTCGTGAAAGGTAGACTTGCCATAGGCTCGCCCAAGTGGTGCACGATACGCAACGCGGCTCCGTACTGACCCTGGGCCGCCAGTGACTTGGCGAGCTTTAACCTCAGAGTGACATAAATCTCCCGCACATCCGTTCCGCCCTCCTCCTTTGCGAAGAATCGATTCACAAGTAGCTTTTCAGCGGGGTCAAATTCTCCGGCCTCGGCCAGTAATCGCACCAACCGGAACACCAGAGCAGAGGGGGCGGACTGCAGCCCTGGGAAACTTTGGAGCGTGCGGGCCCTCTCGATGGCTGGCCGCCCAGCTTTATCCATGGCCTCTTCCAGCCCGAGAATCAACTCAACGTTTTGAGAATCGTAGCTCATCCCTTCGCGGAAATATTCCATCGCCCGTTCGGGTGATCCCCCGGATCGAAGCACCGTGTATCCGATATTGCGGTGCAGTGTCGGGGTGGCCGGCGATATGCGACGCACCGCCTCCCATTCCTGCATCGCGGGCCTGGTCATGCCTCCCGAGAGGTAGAGTGAGCCCAGCAGCAAGTGAGCCGTGGCATCGTCCGGATGGACTTCAATGGCGCGGCGCAATACGGGAAAGGATTCCGCGCGGTTGGGAAAGACAAAACTGGTGGGCATCCTGGAACCGGCCGCAAAGTCGGCACGGCCGTCCTTTCCGAGAGCGTAGCGGCAATAGCCGCGATAGTAAGCGATTAAAGGATACGAGCTGGGATGGAGGGTACCAGGCTCGCTAACGACTGCTGAGCCAGACGGGTATTCCCGCGAGAGCACATCGAGTGCATCTGCATAAAGACCGAAGCGTAGGTAATCGGCAGCGATCTCAAGAATCCGCTCGGGGTCGCCAGCCAGGTGCGCCAGCAAGACCGAGTCGTTCGCGCCCAACCGCAGGGCTTCATAACGAAGCAAGGAACAGGTCGGATCTTTCTGCCTCCAGAATCCGAGACGCTTGCGAGCCTCGGCTTGACGCCGCAGTGCGCGCAAGAGCGCAACCTCCATGCCACCCGCCTGGATCAAGTCGGGCCGGTTACTGACAAGCTCCTGGGCAATCCTTAGAGCTCGCTCGCGCTGGCCCTCGCGTGATTCCAGCGCGGCCAATGCCATCATCGCCGCCGCGTGGTAGCTGCCAGATTGCTGGGCAAACTCCCAGTGGATTCGAGCCGCTCGGTCGTCTCCTTCGGCCGCCAGCGCCTGGCCCAGGTAATAGGCGGCCTCATGATCGCTGCTCACCCGGGCCAGTGCCTTCGAAAGATGCTGGACGGCAACCCGGTTCTCTTTGAGGGCTACTTCAAGCCGCCCGGCCGCGCGGTTAAGAGCAATGCTGTCCGGAAATTGGGCGAGTCCGCGCTGATAGGTCTTCAACGCAACCAGCAGTTCACCATTGCTCTCCTGGTCTGTGGCTAGCACGAGGAAGTCGTCGGCGTCGAAAGTCGCTTCCGACGCGCGTTCGTGGGTCGGTTGCTGGCCGGTCTGAATGTTTTCACGACTGCCAAAGTCGTACTTGCCTTCGGTGTGCTGAAGGAGCATTTCGCCCAATTCGTTCCGCAGCTCGATCGTGTAGGTTGCGCTTGACGGAAGGCCGGAAAAAATCTTACGGAAGGCTTTTCGCGGTGAGAGCGAGGCTCGTGCGAATGCGATCGTGCGCAGGCCCTCCAGAACACTCACCCGCGCATTCCGCAATTCACGAGTCACGTTGAGAATGACCTCCAGCGCTACCGTGTCCGCGCTCACAGCCCGGCGGTCCAGATGGAGCACCGCGTCCCGGTTTGCTCGAGAGACCCCGCCAAGCTCGCGAATGGGAATCCAGCATTCCGTGAAAGAGCGCGACTCTTGCGGTTCCAGGAACCCGTAGGTTTCCTGATCCCGAAATAATCCGGCTTGAACCTCCACGTAGGCACTGTTGTTATCCGACAGGGCAGCCCGCCAGTCCAGCCCGTCTTCGTCGCTCCCCCACGACCAAATCTTTTTCGTAGGAAGATCCAAAGGCGACGAGTAGTGCACGACTCCCGATCGGGTCCGCGGATGATACACCGCCATGTATGGCTCGCGGCTCGCGTAACTAAAGCGGGAAACCGGACCGTACTTTTGATTCCCGACCATGCTCAGATCCACACCGGCCAAATTCACCGGCCAGGTATCGATGTCCGCGAATCCATGTCCGGCAGTGAATTCCATGGGATAGAGGATGCGGCTGTCGTCCCAGACTTCAACGGCGGCATTGGTCCACCAGTAGAAACGGTGACGAGTGTTGCTGCGGTTGTAAAGCGCCGTCTTCTGCTCCAGGTAGGCGCAGCCCGGATGCAGAGTGAGTTGCACGCGCCACTGCATGCCGTAGACGCGATCGATATTGCCGACCCATATCGAGCCGCCTCCGTTGCGTTCTCGCTTCATGGCGAAGTCTACGGGCGAAACCGTCATCCAGTGGTGCGAAACGGGAAAGTTGAATTCGATGCCGAGCGCCGCCCACATTCCGCGGTATGCCACTCGCGCATACTTGATGCTGGGGTTGGCATAAAATATCGAAGCCCCGTTGATCTTGTCGATGCACGTATAGACGTGGCCTCCCAGGTCAGGCAAAACAATGCATTTCAGATATTCGTTTTCTAGATTAAGCGTTCGCCACTTGCGGGGAACGCGATGATCGACCAAATTGTGGCGCAAGGTGTAGGGGTAGTTAGGGAACCTGCCGGTGTTGAAAAGATCGAAGGGCGGATTCGGATCGGGGAGTCCCTCTTCGGAGGTGGGGATCACCATGGAGTCTTTCCAGACTCGCACGCGCGGTGCTGGCCTACGCATGATTCGTCCCTATAGCCACGCGGCAAAGCGTAAGTGGCAAGGCGGCGATAGCGGCTATTCCGGTGGCTTTTTTTTGTTGACCAGACATCAATCTCGCGTACCCCCGTATTCAGCCCTCTTGGGTCCGCGGGTCAATTGCGGCACAGATTCATTTTTGTGTCTGGTCCGGCCCGGAGACATGGGTGACACAACGTACCTAAGACATAGGTAACACTTTTGGGCCGAACGGATTTTCGAGCGGTTCGAGCACCCGAGTCTCCAGATCGAAGTATCCCAAATCATAATCCATAAAGCTCACCAGCCAAATGTCGTCGTGTACTTCTTTGATGCCGACTGCCTGGCCGGCAAAGACCTGACTGAAATTGATTTTCTTCTTGCCTAGACAGATGCGCCCGCACCGGGTGACCACGATGGTTTTATCGTGGAGGGGATAGTCGATGTCCGGCAAGCCGGTGTAGGGGCGCGAGGAAGGTTGGTAGACCTCTGCCGGACATTTCATATCCAGCGCTTCGTGGGGACGTTCGTTGTTGAAGACCTCGATAAATTTGTCGAAGCGCGCCTGCTGCTGAAGAAAATTGGCGGC
>Ga0210400_10000963_pt1 | contig 29607 bp, 26 predicted proteins | sample IncBWH26MmetaG_FD_155456 | JGI IMG/M metagenome (GOLD analysis project Ga0210400, IMG submission 155456) | Forest soil microbial communities from Barre Woods Harvard Forest LTER site, Petersham, Massachusetts, United States - Inc-BW-H-26-M | ecosystem: Environmental > Terrestrial > Soil >... | reverse complement strand
TTGATTTGTTTGCGCACCGGATAGGGGGGGCGATGCCGCGCTCATAGCAGCTTCGGGATTTGAGTTTGCCGCAGGAGTCGCACCGGACGCCGTGAATTCCATCGCTGGAGCTGATTGCGGTATCGACTTGCCCAGCTCAACTCCGCGGCCGTTTGATGCGATTGTGTTCCCGTCAACAGCCGTATTGTCCGACCCCAGAATCGCTTTGGACACGACAAGACTCGCAGTTGCGAGAGCCTCGACTGGCTGGCCAGCGGGAGCGTTTGGATTCCCCTGTGTGAGCTGTGTCGACGCTTCGATGGCCTGATTTGCCGCTGCCGAACTGGGTGGCTGATCAGGCGACGCAGGGGGACTTGCAAACCTAGTTTGCTTAGCGGCGTCCACCGGAGCCGCTTGAGATTGCGATGTAACAGTCGCCGCTTTGTCTTGCGAAGTCTGGGTTTGTAGAACCGAACCTTGCAGAGTCTGAGCCGATGCCAACCTCTGCGGATCTGAATTGCTACCGGTGCTTTGACTCGCGGATGAGGAAACCGGTTGCGAGACCGCGCTGGGCGAAGCAACAGTTTCTGGTGTCGGCCCCAATCCGATCTGATTCGCAATCGAAGTGTTAGCCGAGTTGTCCAACAACCCAGTACTGCCGGAGAGTGAGCTCGGGGCACTTACGGCTGCAGCAGACGGCGATGGAGTCATTACACTCCTGATCGGATCGGGCGATGGGACGATCGTAGGAACGATCGGAGAAATCGATCCAGGAACGCTCACAGAAGGCACGGCCGGTGCGAACTTCACAGTTGGCGCCAAAACGTTGTTGGGAAGTTTCTTGGGCTGCGAACCGGTTCCGCGCGGCAACATGGCATCTACGCCCGAGGTTACCGGCGTGCTGTTGCTGAGCGATCCGCTGAGAGAATGATCGCTACGTACCGAAGGCTGCGGCGTGGCAGTCGAACCCCGCACCGCCGAACCTTGTGCCGCTGCGAAGATCGAAGCAAACGTTCCCCCACCGGTCTGCCCCTGAAGCTGTTGTGACGCCGCAGCCGGAAACTCAGACACGCTGCTCGAGATGGCGTCAAGAATCGGGCTCATGAAAATTACTTCCGGTAGATGAGAGGCTCGCCCCAGCCTTCATGCATTCTCGTCACCATTTTAAGTGCGCTACTCGAAGATGGAAGCAACGAGACAAAGTGCCTGAATTCAAGCGAATCGGAAATCTTGCCGAAAGAAGGTATGCTGCGATCGTCAGCCATGGGTAAAGTGTGACCACATAACCCGGCAAACTCTAGCTACGTCGCAAATAGTCACGCCGCAGAAGGAAGAGATCGTCCAGGTTTCTTTGTGTGCGGCGCGCTATTTCTTTCCGGTACGTCATGCGTTGCTGGTCGCGAACAATTTCGAGCGTCTCCCGCGTCCGCCGCGCAAGTTGAAGGATTTCCCGCTGTTGATCATGAAACTGCTGCAGTCGCGCCAGTTCGTGCTCGAGTTCGTGCCTGTGGCGCAGAAGCTCTGCCTCGCACAACAAGCCGAATCGCAATTCCGCAGACGTAACCCCCGCGCTGAGTTCCCGGCTCTGCATCGAGTGGATCTGGCGCCGGTGCAGGTCCATTTGTTCCAGCAGATGACGGACTCGCGCCACCTGCTGGTTGGCCGAGCGCAATCGCAACTCCTGCTGATGTTCGAGGCTCTGCCGCAGATGTAGAACTGCGTCGAGTGAGAAAAAGAAGGGCATGGGCTTAGCCGGGCAAAGCGAGCAACCGGCTAATCGTTTCTGTAACGGGAGCAGCCTCGCCGGGTTTTTGCATCAGGAATTGGTCGAGTTCGGGAATCAGCGTCAGTGCTTTATCCAACGTGGAATCGCTGCCTTTTTGGTAGGCGCCAATGCGGACCAGATCCTCCGACGCAGAGTATGCGGCCAGCAGCCGCCGCAACGTTTGCGCTTTCTGCACATGCGCCGGGGAGGCCACCGACGACATCAGACGGCTCACGCTGTCCAGCACTGCAATCGGAGGATAGTGGCTGCGCACTGCGAGGCGCCGGTCGAGCATCACATGGCCGTCGAGCAGCGCTCGCGCTCCATCGACCAGGGGATCCTGCTCGTCGTCTCCTTCCATCAAGACGGTATAGAAGGCGGTGATGCTGCCCTGACCGAAGCGTCCTGCCCGTTCAATCAATCGCGCCAGCATGGTGAAGCAGGACGGTGTGTAACCTTTGGCAGTGGGCGGCTCTCCAGCGGCCAGACCGATCTCCCGCTGCGCCATCGCCATACGCGTAAGAGAATCGACGACCAGAAGCACTTGCTTGCCCTGTGCGCAAAAGTATTCGGCCACCGTCGTGGCCGCCAGCGCCGCCCGGATTCGCAGGAGCGGAGATTGATCCGAAGTGGAAACTACGAGGCAAGCGCGCTTGCATCCTTCTTCACCCAAAGCGTTTTCGAGAAAATCGCGCACCTCGCGCCCGCGCTCGCCCACCAGACCCAGCACCGTGAGATCGGCGTTGGTGTTGCGCGCCATCATTCCGATCAGCGTGCTTTTGCCTACGCCGCTGCCGCCGAAGATACCCACGCGCTGGCCGCGCCCACAAGTCAGAAACCCGTCGATAGCTCGAATGCCGCAACTCAAAGGTTCAGTGATGGGAATCCGATCGAGCGGAAGTGGAGCGGCCGCATCCAGCGCTCGATTTTCGCGGCCGCGATAGCTTCCTCGATGATCGATCGCTTCGCCGGTGCCATCAATGACCCGCCCCAGCAGCCCATCGCCTACGCGAATCGTTGGGCGCTCTCCCCATGTCGTCACGCGGTCGCCATAACGAATTCCGCGAGGCGACTCGAGAGGCATCGCCAGCACGGTCTCGTCGCGGAAGCCCACGATTTCTCCCGCCAGCACTCGTCCGTAGGAGTCGGTGATCTCGCATTTTTCCCCGACGGAGCAGAATGGTCCCTGCGACTCGACAAGCGGTCCGATCACTTGCGTGACGCGGCCTTCCCAGCGCAAGGCCGAGAGGGACGCAAGCCGGGCAAAGTAAGGCGACAGCAGGGTTTCGGTGTTCATGGCTTTTCTTGAGGACGCGCCGCCAGCAAGTCCATAAGTCCCTGCTCAATCTCTTTCAGTTGCACTTCGATACCGATTTTTGCGATTCCCAGGGCCGTCCGCAGCTGGCATTGATCAGGCGGCATAGCCGAGTCTTCGGCGATCTCGGGCAAGGCCCCCGGGTCCATATGCGTCGCCAAAAAGCGTCGCCAATCCTCAGCCTGCTGCGGAGAAACCGCGACCACCACACCGGTCGCGCCCTCGATCTGTTCGAGAACCACCCGCACAACACCCATCAAAAGCAACGGATCCACCTGGGCTTCGCGGTGCAGGATCTTGCGCGCGATACTCAGCGCCAGTTGGACAACTTCCTGTTCAATTCTCTGATAGTAGGTCGCACGATCGCGGGCAAAATCCGCAAGTGCTTTGGCGAGGGACAAGCGTTCGCGAGCCAGCTGTTCTTCAAACCTGGCGCGTGCTTCGGCCTCCCCCTGCTGGCGCCCAAAGGATCGTGCCTGAGCCTCACATTCTGCCGTGTGATCCGAAGAATCGGAACTTGATCCGACTGCGCCACCTGATGGCAAGCCCGCTATCGGCAATCCATGCCCTCCGGGCAGTATTACTTCAGCATACGGAAAGGGGGAAGTCGGCGGCTTTACTGGCGGGGAGATCACGAGTGACGCTGATGCCGTAGCTTGTCTAGGAGACGAACTCATCTTCCGCCTCCGCTGTGAGCGTTAATTTGCCTTCCGCTTCCAGCTTGCGCGCCACCGCTACAGCTTCGAGTTGCGCCTTGTTGATTTCGCGCGACTTCACCGGCCCCAGAACTTCCATATCTTCTTTCAACATCTCCACGGCGCGCGACGACATCGACTTAAAAATGTAATTTTTCAATTCTTCCGATGCGCCGCGCAAGGCTGTGGCCAGCGTTTTCTTGTCTATCTGTCCCAGCAGTTCACGGATGCCGGCTTCTGGAACCGTCATTAAATCTTCAAAGGTGAACATCAAGTTGCGGATCGAGAGTGCCAGCTTGGGATCTTCCCCTTCGATCGACTCCAAGATGGTTTTGCCGACCGCCACGTCGAGACGATTCATCAGGTCGGCCACGCCTTTCAATCCGGCGTAGGCTCGGCGGCTCTGCTCACCCAGAGCTTGCAATCGCTTGTGCAGGACCAGGGCCACGCGCTGCGCCATCTCCGGGGAGAATTGCCGCAACTCGGCCAGCCGCTTGATGGGCTCGGCCCGCAATTCCGGAGGCAGCTTCATCAGCACGCTCGACGCCTGCTTCGAGTCGAGGTGGGCCAGGACGAGCGCGATGGTTTGCGGGTGCTCTCCTTCGATGAACTTGGCCAGTTGCTGCGGATCGGCTTTGCGCAGGGAATCGAGCTTGGCGTCTCTCATTTCGGCCGCTTGCGACACCTGGCGCAACAGTTCGCTGGCTCCCTCCTTTCCAAAGGCCTTTACCAGCACCTTGTTGGCATACTCCATCCCCGCCTGGGTGATGTAGTCGCCGGTCAGGATGAGGCGGTCGAATTCTTCGAGTACCGCCAGCCCAGCCTCGGGTTCGACGTAACTGATGGTGGTAATCTCCTGCGTGATCTGTTCCACCTCCGCTTGTGGGAGATATTTGTAGATCTCGCTGGCCGCATCCTCTCCGAGTGTCACCATCAGGATTGCTGCCTTCCTTAGGCCGGTGGCGGGGACCGTGGTCACGATTCCTTTTCCTCTCTGACCCAGGACTCAACCAGGCGGCTTGCCGCTGCCGGCTCGGCCTTTACTTTGTCGGTGAGCATCTTCTTCAGTTGGAGGGTACGCTGTCCCTCGCCAGCCGGTTGCGTGGCGCCTTCCATTGGATTCAGGGCCGTCGAGCCCGGCAGGGGTTGCGCCGCATGTGCGGCGATTTTCCCAGGCAGATCGCGGAATGCCGCCATGGCCTGTTTTTTGACCGGGCGCAGGATCAAGAAATAGAGCACCAGGAATAGCGCCGCCACCGCCACATAGCGCAATAGCCAAAGCCAGGGCTCGATCAGCAGTCGCCAGTGTTCGGTTTTGTTCGGCGGTGGCGGGGTTTCGAGAGGCAATTCCTGAAAGGAGAGATTCTCGACGGCCAGCACGTCGCCACGCTGCGCGTCCACGCCGATGGCAGCGCGGGCCAGCTGTTCGATCTCCTTCATCTCGTCGGCCGTCCGTTTGCGCCGGTTGGTGACGCGTTTGCCCGCTTGTTCCGTCGCCTCGACGGCATCATCGACCAGCACCGCGGCCGCGATGCGCCGCACCCGACCCGCCGGCTCTACGCTGCGGTGCAGAGTCTTGCTTACGGCGTAGGTGGCGGCCTCGGTCTTTGAGTTGGACTGTTCCGCGCCCGTGGAGGCAGTCGCCGTTGAGGCAGCGGCTGTTTTCGCACCTGTCGGCGGAGCCGCCGTCGCCGCCGGAACGTTGCTGGCCGTACCCGGCACGCCTGCCGGAGCCATGCCGGTCGAATTCTCCTCTGAGCGTTCCTGCGTCAAAGTAGCCGTGGTCTTGGGATCGTACACTTCCTGCGAGTCCTCGCTGGTGCCGAGGTCATACTCGACGTGTACACTGGCCCGCACATGATCGGCGCCCACGACTGGTTCGAGCGTATGAACTAAGGTTTTGGCCAGTTCCTCATCGGGAGCAAAGGCCCGTCCACCGGCGCCATCGCGCCCATGAAGCAGGGGTGTATTGCTATCGGCATCGACTACCGTGACGTTTTCCGGCCGCAGCCGGTCCACGGCGCTCGCCACGAGTTGTGGAATAGCCAACTGTGCCTGTTCGGAAAGCCGGCCGCTGCGGGTTTTCAAAATTACCGCCGCCTTGGCCGCGCGCTCTTGTTCGGTGAACAGCGATTCCTGCGGCAATACCAAGTGCACGCGCACGCCCTCGACTTCGCTAAGCGTCCCCAGCGTACGTTCCAGTTCGCCTTCTAGTGCGCGCTGGTAGTTCACCTTCTCGGTAAAATCCGATCCCGCCCAGTTGGGCGTGTCAAATAATTCAAATCCCATCCGCGCGCTGCGCGGCAGGCCGGCGGCCGCGGTTTCAAGGCGGCTGGCATCGAGTTTGTCCTCCGGCACCAGGAGGCTTCCTCCATCAGGAGAAACCTGGTGGGGAAGATTTTTCGCCGCCAGACGGCCGCCCAGCGCCTGCGCCTCCTCCGGCCGCAATCCCGAGTAGAGCGTGACAAATTTCGGCTGGCCGAGCAGAGCGACAAAGATCCAGACGGTTCCTCCCACCAGGGCTGCGCCTCCGAGCAGCAACAGTTGCTGCTGGAAGCTGAGCCCCTTGAAGAAGCTTCCCAGCCGATGCATAACGTCGTCGAAGGATTGCGGTGCGGCATCGGCCATGGATTATCCTGGGTTCCGTTCCCTGCTCCGTATCCTGCACCGTATCGCGCGCTTGGGGATAACGTTCGCGCAAGACCGACTCCCCTCAGAACTGCATTCGCGAAATCTCCTGATACGCCGAGACGATCTTGTTCCGCACCTGCATCATCAGCTGAAATGAGAGGTCGGCTTTCTCCACCGCGATAAGTGCACTGTGCACATCGGTTCCGTTGCCTTCGAGTACGCTCGCCACCTTGGTGTCCGCCGCGGCTTGCAGCTGTCCCATCTCGTCCACCGCGCTCCGCAGCGTGTCGGTAAAGCTCGCCCCCTCGGCGGGCTGGAATTCCGTCGCCGCGCTCTGAATCTCGACGGGAAGAATGCGCAAGGCGGAAACCGGGCTGCTCATAGCTGATCCATAAATTCTTAACTCTCAATTTTGTCTTGAAGCGCTGGTCTTGATTCTCAAACCTCTGGAATTCGCGGACATTACTTTAAATCGCGCAAGTCCGACGGCTCTGTGCCGGCTAGCTCAGAATCTGCAAAGACTGCTGAATCATGCTCTTTGCCGCCTGCACGGCCGCGGCATTCAGCTGATAGGCCCGCACCGCGCTCAACAGATCAGCCATCTCCATCACCGGATTGACATTCGGATAGGTGACATAGCCTGCGCTATCCGCATCGGGGTGCCCCGGCTCATAGCGGACCGGCATCGGCGACGAGTCGGCGACCACGCCTTCGACTCTCACTCCGCCATCCGGAGCCGAGTGGTGCCGCGCTAGCAGCAACGGAAAAAGGCGGCATCGGCTGCGCCCGGAACAGCAGCAACTGCCGTTGGTAAGCGCCTCCCTGGACGGTATGTGTGGTTTCCGCATTGGCCATGTTGGCCGCCACCACCTCCGCCCGCCAGCGCTCCGCGGCCAACGCCGAGCCGCTGACCTCGAGCATGCCAAACAGATTCATTGCGATGTCCCTCCAGAGTTGATGGCCATAGAAATACCGTGAAACTCGTCCTTCAAAAGCTGAATTCCCAGGTTGAATTTCATCTGGGCTTCGGCCAGAAGCAGGCTTTCCCGCTCGACGCTGACATTATTCCCGTCGGGCCGCTCGAGCAGCCCGCGCACCTGACGTGCCACAGGCAGGTAAGACGCATAGTTCAAATGCTCTCCATCACCATCGTCCACGGCGCCGTGAGCCGCGGCCCGGCGCAGTTCAGAGCGGAAGTCGAGATCGCGGGTGCGATAGCCCGGAGTGTCGATGTTCGCGAGATTGGAGGCGATCCGTTTGTACCGGCTGACATCGACATCGAGGAATCGCCCGAGCGCCTCCGTCATTGCACTGTCAATCATGCTTCGACTAATCATGGACATAGCTGCTCCAGCTCGGCAGCCCGTAGCTGCGAATCTTGTTGCGCACCGTGCGCAGGCTTACTCCGAGGAGTGCGGCGGCCCGGGAACGGTTCCCGCCGGTAGCTTCGAGAGTCATCTCGACCAGCCGGCGCTCCATGTCTCCGAGGGAGACGCCGGCCCGCAGAACTTTGCTGCCTCTCGATTCGTTGTCTGCCGATTCGTCTCTGTCGTTACTCTTATTCTGATTTGCTTGGCAGTCGCCTCTGCTCGCTTGATCCCATGCCGAGCTTTCGAGGGCCTCCCGGCCGATCTCATTGCCGGTGGCGAGGGCCACGGCACGGCGGAGGCAGTTTGCCAGCTCGCGCACGTTGCCCGGCCAGTCATGCTGTTCGAGCCGCTCGATGAATTCCGCAGTCAGGCGCAAAGCCTTGCCCGGCGGGCCGTACAGGCGCAGGAAATGTTCCGCCAGTTCTCGAATATCTTCCCGCCGCTCGCGCAAAGGCGGCAGCGCCAGTGGAATCACGTTGAGCCGGTAAAACAGATCGGCGCGGAACTTGCCCTCGCGCACCATGTCGGACAAGTTGCGGTTCGTAGTAGAGATGACGCGCACGTCGACGGAAACACTGCGCGTATCGCCCAGACGGTCGAACTCCCGCTCCTGCAAAACCCGCAACAACTTGGGCTGCAGCGCGAGCGGCATCTCCCCAATTTCGTCCAGCAGTAAGGTTCCCCGGTTCGCCATTTCGAAGCGCCCAGGCTTGGCCGCCAGGGCTCCGGTAAAGGCTCCCCGGGTGTAGCCGAATAATTCGCTTTCGAGCAGGGTTTCGGGGAAAGCTGAACAGTTGATGGCCACAAAGGAATGATCGCGCCGCAGGCTGAGCCGGTGGATCAAGCGCGCCACCAGTTCTTTGCCCGTGCCGCTCTCCGCTTCGATCAAAACGTCGGCGCCGCTGATGGCCGCCTGCCGGGCCCGGTCGAGCGACCGCAGCCATGCGGGCGCGTGCCCCACCAAGCCCTCCGCTGCCTGAGCTTTCGTGCGAGCCTGGGCCAGGATCCGTTCGGCGGCCTGTTCCAGTTGCTCAAAGGCGACCGGCTTTACCAGATAGTCGCACGCGCCGCCTTTCATCGCCGTCACCGCATCGGGCACATTGGCGAAGGCGGTGAGCAGGATCACCGCGGTGTGCGGTGCGAGCGCCCGTGCCTCGCGCATCACGCTGAAGCCGTCGTTGCCCGGCATGCGGATATCGGTTACCACCAGAGGATGGAGTACCCGGTTAAATTTTGACAGGGCGTCGCCGGCATTTGCTGCCGTGTCCACCTGCCAGTCGCGCCGGCGGAAATGAGCTTCGAGCGCCGCCCGCATGCCCGCCTCGTCGTCCACCACCAGAACTCGATTCATGCCACGACCTCTCCGGATCTGGTGCTGTTGGACAAAGGCAGGGTCAGCGTGAACCTGGCGCCTGCGCCGGGCCGGTTGACGGCGGTGATCGATCCGCTGTGCTGTTCGACGATCTTTCGACACACGGCGAGCCCCAATCCTGGACTGCCGGGGTGTGTGCTGAAGCCCGGCTCGAAGAGTCTTGGCATTTCTTCCGCCGCGATTCCCGGTCCCGTGTCGCTGACTGAAATCACCGCCTCGGACGCTTTGCACTCGGGCATAGCGTGTCCCGCAATCTCGACCCATCCCCCTCCTGGCATGGCCCGCAATGCGTTGAGCACGAGATTGAGCAGGACCTGCTCGAGACGGTGGCGATCGGCCTCGAAGCAAACTCCCCGAAGATGATTGCGCACGCATAGTTCGACTCTCGCGCGTCTGGCCATCGGCGACAGGAAACTCCCGGCCCAGTCGAGCAACTGGCCGAGATCGGTGGGCGCGCGCTGCGGGGCAGGCAGACTGTGGAAATGCAAAACATTGTTGACGGTTGCCCCAAGTGTTCGCAGCCCGGCCTGCACCTGCTCGACCCATTTCCGGCACTCGGCGGAAAGCGCGGCTCCTGCGAGCAATCCGGCAAACAGCTCCAAACTGCCCAGGGGATTGCGGATTTCGTGCGCCAAAGTCGCGGACATCTCAGCGAGTGCCTGCTCGCGGCGCAGCCGGTCGCGCTCCCGCACCAGTCGTTTGCCGTCGCTCACATCGCGCAGGATGAAAATCGACTCGCAGTCTTTTCCTGGTTCATCTTTTTCTGGTTCATCATTTTCTGGTTCAGCTCCTCCTCCCACTCGTGGTTCAGTTTCTCCCACCGTCGCGTGTCGCGCGGCCAACCAGCGTTCACCCCCGCTTCCGTTCCCCAAGCAGAACTCCTGCTCTTCCGTCTTCGACTGGGCCCGCAGTAGAAGAGCGCGCACGTGTTCCGGCAAGGCCGACAGCGACTTACAATCCCCGGCAAGCTCCTCTCCCACAGAACCAAGCAGACGCCGCCCCTCCGGATTCAAGAGCGAGATGACCTCCTCCGAGTTTGTGACCAGCACCCCACAGGGAAGCCCCTCCAGAATCCGGTCGAGATGGCGGCGCATCTGCCGGTTCTCTTTCAGGCTGAGCGCCAGACCGGCATTGCTTTGTTCCAGTTCGCCGCGCAGCCGAGTCACTTCCGAGTGCAACATGCCATAGGAGCGTTCGAGAGAAGCGGAGGCATCGGCGAAGTTGCGAAATGCCCGCAACAGAAATTGCTCGCTCTCGCTCGGGCAAGCATCAGCAACCCCAGGGAGTCGAATCACGGCGGGGGTCACGCTTACCGGCATAGGCAAAGATTGCATGTCTGCAGGCAACATTTGCACGGTGAGTGCCAGGAGAGGGAGTTTGTGAATAAGATTTCTCTCAACTTGCCCGGCCGGCGCACGAAAGGCATCGGGGACTGGGCTGGAGCGCGCGTTGAAAGGGGAAATAAAGATGCTCGCTTAAAACCGTGTCTCCATCCTCCACCAGAATCGAAGCGCGCTCCATCACGTGCTGCAGTTCGCGGACATTGCCCTTCCACTGATGCTCTTCGAGAACGCGCGCTGCCTCCGGACTCAGGAGCGGGCAGTGCCCGCTCATCGCCGCCGCCATGCAGGCCAGAAAGTGTTCCGCCAAGGGAATGATGTCGGTGCGGCGTTCCGCCAGAGACGGCAACTCCAGGGGGAATGCGGAGAGCCGGTAGAAGAGGTCCTCCCGAAAATCGCCCCTTCCCGCGCGTGCGGCCAGATCGACATTGCTGGCGGCTACGACCCTTACATCGACCCGGGTCACCTCCGAGGTTCCTAGGCGCTGCACTTCCCTCTGCTCTATAAAGCGCAACAGCTTGGCCTGCATGCCGAGCGGCATCTCCCCAACTTCATCGAGAAACAGCGTTCCCCCTTGCGCCGCAGGAATTCTTCCTATCTGTGGCTGCACCGCTCCGGTGAACGCGCCGCGCGCATGACCGAAAAGCTCCGATTCCAGCAGAGCCTCCGGAATGGCGGCGCAGTTCACGGCTACAAACGGCTTTGCGGACCTGGAACTCAATTCATGCAACGCCCGCGCCACCAATTCCTTGCCGCTGCCGGTCGGTCCCACGATCAGCACGGTCGTCGTACGCCGGGCAACCAACCGAGCCAGGCGGTAGACACCTTGCATCGCCGCGCTTCGCCCGATCATTCCCGGCAGGGGATCATGAGCCTCCTCAAGGGCTTCCGACGTTTTCGTCGAATCTTCCTTGCCGTCGATTGGAAGCGATGAAGCCGGAACCTGCTGATCAATACTTCGGACCTCATCTACCGATATGCCTGTAGCGGAGTCGAGCGGGACCACTTTTATCCCTGGGAAACGCCTCTTGATAGTGGCAATCAGCTCGTCGCAGTCCAGATCGGGCAGGCGGCGGTCGACGAACAGAACCCGCCAGTCCCCCTCTTCCAGCTTCACCAGGGCTTCCGCGCCGCCGAGAGCGTGATGTACGGGCAGGCATCTTCCATTCAGGCGGTCAGCAACCTGCTCGCGGAACGCATGGCTGGGGCTTGCGATCAGGGCTCCGCCTGTGACTTTGGAGATGGTGGGAAAAACGGTCATAGCGGTCACTGCAATCTCCTAGGTAGACAGAAGTCAATGTGGAGTTCGGCGAAGCCGGGCCGGGAACTCTCGCGACTACGAGAGCTCACGACGAAGCAGAACTCCTGCCAGACCCAGCGTCACGCTCTCCATGTTCTCTGTCCGCTGCCGTTCCCAAGTTGCGCCGGCCCGCTCGAAGCCGGATTGCGCCACCAGCAAACCAATGTCAGAGCGCGAGAAAGCTGCTTGCAGCCGCCCTTCCTGCCATCGAACCCGTATCGAAGGGTCGGCTTGGGCGCCGCCTATCGCGACGCTGAGCTCACTTCCCCGAACCGACAGGCTCAAAGCCGACTCGAAAAGCCGGAATGTGGCTGCAGTAAAACCTCTTCGCTCTGTTCTTACTTCCAGGCAAAGAGCTACCGGGCAGTTAAATGCGAGGCGAACGCTCTTTGCTTCCGCCACGGGATCTAAGTCATCCAGGGTTTCGCCGACAACAGTTTTTACCTCAAAGGTCTCGGAGCGCTCGTCGGTGCCTTCGGCCAGATCCGTTACCTCGCGGAGCGCTTCGACCAAGGCCCGCATGCGCTCGGTCAGCTCCAGAGCTTCGCGCAGCCCACGCACATGCTGCTCGGTGGTGCGCGGGCTGGCGAGCGCAACCTCCATTGAGCACTGCAATCCCGTCAGAGGCTGGTTCAGGGCGTGCAATAATTGCGCCACAGGGCGGCGCGCAGCGGTCGCCGATTGCGAACTCCTTGCTATCGCGGTTGTATTGGAACTCAAATTCGCATTCATGCCGGTACACCTGTCTCTCCCCGCAATTCGTATCCCACGCCCCGCACCGTATGGATCAGCTTGCGCGCATGCCCATCGTCCACTTTGCGACGCAAATAATTGATGTAAACGTCCACCACGTTCGTCGTCGAATCAAACGTCAAATTCCAAACATGCTCGATGATCATGGCGCGGGAGACTTGACGGCCTGCGTTGCGCATCAGGTATTCGAGCAGGGAAAATTCTTTCGCGGTGAGGTCGATGCGGCGGCCGGCGCGCTCGGCGCGGTGCTCGACGCGATCAAGCTGCAGGTCATCCACCAGCAGCACGGACTCTGACGGCAGATGGCTGCGGCGGAGCAGGGCGCGGATGCGGGCTGAGAGTTCGCTGAACGAAAACGGCTTCGGCAGATAGTCGTCGGCACCGGTGTCCAGGCACTGTACGCGATCTTCCACACGAGATCGCTGTGTGAGCACCAGCACTGGCACGCTCGGCCGCGTCAGGCGGAGATGTCGCAGTACCGTCACCCCGTCCAGCTTCGGCAAGTTCAAGTCAAGAATTACCAAGTCGTAGTGGAACTCGCTGCCCTTGGCGCGCGCCTGTTCGCCATCCTCGACGACGTCAACCGCGTAGTGTTCCCCTTGTAAGCCCTGGCGCACAAAACCGGCCAGAGCCGCGTCATCCTCCGCAATCAGAATCCTCATAAGTGGACCTTAATTACGGATCGATTCTAGTTAGAGAACGCTCAAACGCGGCCGAAACTGTGAAAGCACGAAAGTGTGTGTATCCCGAAATAGAGCGTAGTGCTGAAACGGGATCTTTACTGGTCGGCGCTACGATCGATGATTGAAAGAATCGCTGATTTCGGTCCGCGTTGTCCGTCCTGGGACGCGCTCGTGACAGCGGCAGAACCTGCTCTGAACCATGTTGAAGGATGTCTGCGATACCGAACCCTTTCGGTCAATTACTTCCACGTGCGCTGCCAGAGATAATCAGGGCAATGAAATCCCTGCTCACGCCCGGATTGTTTCTGCTGGCGGTTGCAGTTTTGCTGCACTCGGGGCTGCTGACGGCTGGGCTGGCGATCATCACCTTCGCGTTCTACGCTGCGGTAATTGCGGGGTTACTGCTGGCGTGGCGATTTCATTCCAGCCGGGTTTTTGCGGCGATGCTGGTTTTATTCCTCGCCGAGCACGGGATCTCGTACTTCTCGTCGGGGCACGTGCCTGTCACTGGTGGGGGGCGTAGCGCGATGGCGGCGGTCGGCGTGCTGCTGCCGCTTAACTTTGTGCTGCTCTCGGTGAGGCGGGAAAAAGGATTTGTTTTCTCCAGCCTCGCGCCTGCCGGGTTGGTTTTATTCGTTGAGTCGGTGATTGTGGCTGTGCTCGGGCGACCGGAACCGGCAACCGTGGCGCATCACGCGATGCGTCATGCGGCGGCAGCTGCATCTTTGTCCTTCCAATTGCCTTTTGCAACGGTACTTGCGTTTGCTGCCGCAGCAGTAGTATTGCTGGCGCGATATGTGCTGTTCCACAAACCGGCGGAAAGCGGGCTTCTCTGGGCTTTGGCCGCTTCCCTCCTGGCCTTGCACTTTGGCGGAGTAGGGCGAATTCCCGTCGCCTATTTTGCGGCTGCTGCTTTTGTCCTGGCGGGTTCGATCGTCGAGACCTCCTACCTTCTCGCTTACCACGATGAATTGACGGCGCTGCCTTCGCGCCGGGCCTTTCACGAAGGATTGCTTCGATTGGAAGCGCCCTATTCTATCGCGATGGTCGACATCGATCACTTCAAGCGCTGTAACGACACTTACGGCCATGATACGGGCGATCAGGTGCTGCGCATGGTGGCTTCAAAGCTGGCGCGAGTTTCGGGCGGAGGCCAGGCTTATCGCTTCGGGGGAGAAGAGTTTGCAATCGTTTTTGCGGGCAAGAGCACGGGCGAAATTCTTGAACATCTCGAAAGGCTGCGGGTTGATATCGAGAATAGTACTTTGCGTTTGCGCGGAGAAGATCGCCGTCAGGAGGCGCGGGGGCCTGACCGCCGCAATCCACCAGCGCGCGGCCGTGCAAATACTGGCCGCGCCATCCGGCAGCTTGCACGTTCTTCCCCAGCGGACACTTTGTCGGTGACTGCGAGCATTGGGGTTGCGACTTCGGGGTCGCAGAATCCATCCGCGAAGGAAGTGATTCAGGCGGCAGATAAGGCACTTTATCGCGCGAAGGCTGGGGGGAGGAATCGCGTTGAAACTACCTCAGCTTCGCGACGCCGGGTACGCGCCAAGTCGGCGGGAATTGCCTGAAGAGCCGAAATAGTCCCACATCTGCTGATCTGAATTTCTGGATGGGACGTCCGGCCCGGGCTCGTCAATTCACTGCGGGAGCATGACGTCCCGGGCCAAACGTTTTCGCAAGTACCACAGGCCGTGCGGTCAGCCCGCGGCGGAAGGAGGCGCGGCATCTTTTCGTCCACTGCCTGCGCAGGCCGGACACTTCGAGCGGATAAATGCGATGCCCTCAGACTTGCCACTGACGTCCACAGGCCTGGCAACATATCCGGTACCGCCGCAGCGCGGGCAGTCGTTCGGATCCACGAAGCCCCCTCAGTTATGAGGAGTTTTTCATCAATTCGTCTTTACAATCTAAGAAAGTTAATTCTGTTACGAAAAACGAACAAGTTGATCAATTGAAGTTCGGCTCTCACACGGCGCGGCGTTTACCAGACTCGGCAGATTTCCGCCTCCGGCTTCACCATCGGCTGCCCCGCTTTACAGGAAAAGGCACTGGAGAACTCGGGCATGTTTACGACGACCCCGTCAATGCGATAGCGGGCGGGGGAGTGCGGGTCAGTCATGGCACGCATGCGCATGTCTTCAGGACGTTCATTCGCGCAATCCCACTGGGCGAATCCGATGAAGAAGCGCTGGTCCGGCGTAAGATCAGCGATCGGTCGAAGGTCCTTACCTTTGTTGGCCTCCTTCCATGCGATGTAGGCAAGAATTTCGCCGCCCAGATCAGCTACGTTCTCGCCCAGGGTTAACTTGCCGTTCACGTGAACGTCTTCGACCGAGACGTAGGAGGAATACTGATCGTCAACACATTTGGTGCGAGCGTCGAATTTTTCCCGGTCTTCTTTGGTCCACCAATCCTTGAGATTACCTTTGGCGTCGAACTGGCTGCCCTCGTCGTCAAAGCCATGGGTGAGTTCGTGGCCGATGGTTCCCCCGGTGTTTCCGTAGTTGGGGGCATCATCCATCTTCGGGTCGTAGAGTGGCGGCTGCAAGACGGCGGCTGGGAAGTTGATGTCATTCATCTGGGGATTGAAATATGCATCGACGGTGGTGGCCGTGATGTCCCATTCGCCGTGGTCGACTGGTTTGCCGATCTTGTTGATATCGCGGCGGGTTTCGAACTGGTGGGCGCGCTCGACGTTGCCGGCAAAGTCGTCGGGAACGATTCTTACGGAACTGTAGTCTCGCCACTTATCGGGATATCCGATTTTGTTGCGGATGGCGGCGAGCTTGGTCAGCGCCTGCTGTTTGGTTTCCGGGCTCATCCAGTCAAGCGCGCGAATACGTTGCCCCATAGCGTCTTCGATGCGCTGCACCATGTCGAGCGTGCTCTGCTTGAGCTCCGGAGAGAAAACCTTGGCCACGTAGACCTGTCCCAGCGCCTCGCCGAGGTCGTAGTCAACGTATTGGACGCAGCGCTTCCAGCGAGGCTGCATTTCTTTCGCTCCCCGCAGATATTTGCGATAGAACTCGAAATTCTCTTCCACGAACTTTGAAGAGAGATAAGGTGAAGAAGTATCCGCGACATGGAAACGCAGATAAGTTTTCCAGTTGTCCATCGATTCAGACGACAGCAAAGCGTTGACTTCTTTGATGAACTCCGGGGCGTCAACGTTCAAAATGGCGAATTCCGGGTAACTCATTTCGCGGTAATAGGCCACCCAGTCAAAGTTCGGAGCAAGTTGAGTCAGGTCGGCGACCTTCATTTTGTGCACGAGCTTGTGCGGATCGCGGCGATCCACGCGGGTGAGCGAAGCCTCGGCCATGGCGGTTTCAAGCCGCATCACGGTCTCAGCGTTTCTTTTAGCGGTGGCAAAGTCGTCGCCGGCTAGTTCAAAGACTTTTTGCACGTGCTGGACATAGCGCGCGCGGATTTCTTTCGATTTGGCGTCGTCCTTAGTGTAATAGTCGCGATCCGGCATACCCAGGCCACCCTGGTCTACGTCGGCAATCACACGCTCGGAATCGTCTGGGTCCTGCGTCGAGCCGGCCGAAAAGAGCATGGAGCCGGAGGCGGAATATCGGGAATAGGTCAACTGCAATCGCGCCATCAGGGGCGTCAGGTCTTTCGCCGACTTGATCTGCGCGATCGCGTCAAGCTCGGGCTGAATGGGCGAGATGCCAAGCTTCTCGACCGCGCCTTCGTTCATGCACGCGGCGTAGAAGTCGCCAATCTTCTGCGACACTGCATTGCGGTGCGGCTTCAGTTGGGCTGCTTGCTCCAACATGCCGCGAAGGAAGGTCAAATTGTCCTGATAGAGTTTGCCGTAGACGGACCAGGAGGTTTGATCGGGAGGAATGGGGTTTTTCTTCTGCCAGCCCCCGCACGAGTATCGGTAGAGATCCACGCAAGGATCGACAGACTTGTCCATGGAGGAAATGTCGAGACTCGGACTGTAAGGCAGAGCCGGTCCGGAGGATGACGGAGTTGACGGTGCTTGAGCAACTGCCGCAGTTAGACCAGTAATCATTAGACCCGCAATCAGAAGCAACGACAGGCACAGAAATTTTCTTCGCATATGCACGTTAGACTGGGAATGGAGGAAATTGTTTGGGCAGGCCATGGTACCGAAGAGTCTGAACATCCATCAAGCTGGACAGATTGATGACGGATCAGTTTTAAAATGAGAAGACGGCGACCCTGGGGCGAGATTCCCCGCCCCAATGGTGAAAAGGCGCGCCGCTACTGGACGAAGCTTGTTCGCCTGCCACAAAGTGCGATTCCTGAGGCAGTTCTAATTTGGGTCTAGTGTCCTTTTGCCACATGGTTGCTGTACCAACGGAATCTACTCCACTCGCCGCAGGGATTGGAAACTGGGGGCATGCGACTCCCCCAGTCCAACCCCCGGCATCGTTTCGCTCCACCGATTCAACTTCGCAGAGCAGGGCTCGCGGTCCTGTTTTTTGCCATCACGCCCCTGCTGGCCAATGCGCAGAGCTCACAGCTCACGTTAGCGCCTTCGAGTCTCACGTTCGGAGTAGTTGACACCGGCCAAACCGAGACACTGTTGACCACGATAACGAACAGTGGGGCGGCGAGCGTGACGATCGCGCAAATTTCCAGCCTGAATGCGGCATTCACTACGTCCGAATTGCAGCTACCCATGGTCCTGGCCGCTGGGCAGAGCGTCGACTTGAGCGTGATCTTCAGTCCCACGGTGCAAGGATGGACGGGTGGCACGATCAAAGTATCCAGTAATGCATCGAACTCTTCCCTTCAGATGTGGGTGCAAGGTACTGGCGTGGGCAGCCAGGCCCTTACAATTACTCCTTCGATTGTCTCGTTTGGTCAGGTGGCGCTAGGGGGCAGTTCCACTGTGCCTGTCGTGCTAGCAAATGCCCGTGCATGGAGTATAACGTTGACCGGGATCCGGACGGTCGGTACTGTGTTTTCGATGAGCGGCGGACCCACGTTCCCTCTCACATTGGCTGCAGGACAGAGTGTTAATTTGGATGCGACCTTTAAACCGCAATCCGCGGGCGAGGTGGGAGGGAGCATCTTTGTTATGGGGCCGGGGATCGATGTTCCCCTCACGGGTACGGGAACCTCCGGCGCCAGCCAGTTGACGATCGCACCCGCGCCGTTGAATTTCGGGAATGTTCAGGTGGGTTCGACCGAAATCGAAGCCATTACCTTGAGTGCCAGCGGAGGCGCCGTGACCGTCTCGTCGGCGTCCAGCAATAGTTCCGAATTCATCTTGCAGGGGGTTTCCTTCCCATTTACGATCCCGGCTGGTCAAGGTGTGTCAGTGAATGTTGGCTTTACTCCGAGCGGGGCCGGAGCGCAGTCTGGGACTCTCATCTTTGGCAGCAACGCCTCGAATTCGCAAGCCTCTGAGTCTTTGGATGGTACCGGCACCAACACCCAGTACACGGTCAACCTGACCTGGAATTCCACCCCGAATGTAATGGGATACAACGTTTATCGAAGTACAGCTCCGAACGGCGCGTATTCGAAAATCAATCCCGGCTTGGACGCGAACACCGCATACGCTGACAACTCGGTTGCTTCCGGTTCTACCTACTACTACGCTGCCACGTCGGTAAATTCCAACGGGCAGGAGAGCAAACGTTCAACGCCGCCGGTTCAAGCCGTGATTCCGTAACCCTACAGTAACCCTCAAAAACAGTGCGTCGATGAGCGAATGTCCCACTGGCGAGGCCTCTTGCCAGTGTATTTTCTAGCCGTATTCTGAACGCTCTCCCGACTCGGCTTTGCAAATCTCTTCTGTATGCAATTTCTTGCATGCTACAGAGTAACCTCAGTCACCCACTACCTCTCTAAAGTAATAATTATAAAAGACTTAGTAGCACTTCAGGGCCATGTCCGTTGGCCCGGCATATGCGATAGTACTAGTACAGACGGCCAGTGCCTGGCCCTCACCAAAGACATATGCCGAGAAAATGGGTTTGCTCGTTTCTTACTTCCGCAGCGACCATAATTGTTGCCGTTCTGGGTCTTGCTGACACTGGGATGGCTCAGCAGATGGCACCGATGGGGCAGCAAGAAACGTCACAGGTAACTCTGGCGCTGCTTCAACCGGGAGAAATCCAACCCATTCCTGTGGCACCTGTGCCCATGGTGAAATTCGCTCCGGCTCCCTTGCCAGATGCTCCTCAGGAACATCGATTTTGGGACCGCGAGAATACGTTCCTGTTTACGGCGAATGCTGCCCTAGCTGCCACCGACTTCGCTGTGACTCGGGACAATCTCCGCAATGGCGGTCGGGAATTGGACCCGGTCACTCGTTTGTTCAGTGGCAGTACGGCAGGGCTTTCGGTGAACTTTGCGGGCGAAGCGATTGGGGTGGTTGGCCTCAGCTATTTCTTCCACAAGACGGGGCATCACAAACTGGAGCGCACGGTCTCGATGCTGAACCTTGGTTCTTCGGCCGCGGCCGTAAGTTTTGGGTTGGCTCATCGATAAGGCCAGGCTGTCACCAGGAATCCGAGTTCAGGAAGTACGGGCTTTCGGGGACGTCTTGCCCATTTCACAACGACGCAAAATCCAAATCAGCAGCAGAATCACGGCTAAGGCGATCATCAGGAAGATGACTCCGCCCTGACGGTGAAGTCTTCCCGTCAAAAAACTGCGATCGACTCGCGTGGCGAGGACTCCAATCATGAATATCCGAAGCCCGTTTTTGAAAACTGACAGTGGGATTGCCACGGCCACGACAAATACCTTTGCCCACGTTGAGCGCAACAGTAAGTGGGCGAGGACCATTGTGGTTACAACCAGCATCAAGCTCGAGCGGATGCTGCTGCACTCTGGAGCCACTTCCAGGGTCAAACCCGGAATGTGAAGAAGCGTTCCCCGCTGCGCCGTGGGGATGCCTGCGGCCGCGAAAAACAGATGAGCAGAAGCAGCCGAGCCGTGCTGGAGGAAACTCACGACTCGATCCAGGACGCAGTGGGGAAGCGGAACCATCCACAGCAAGAAACAGAGTGGGTAGAGCGCATGCCGCGACGTTCGCGGACCAAAGCAGAGAGCGAACGACGCGATCCAGCAGATGACGAGCGCCAGAATGCTGGTGCTGACCTGAATGTCGGAGGGCAGAGCTGCTTTCCGCCTCGTCACAACATTCAGCAACACAGCGATCGTCATCACTGCGAAGGGGAGAACCGCTGCGGAGGGCGATGCCGGTGCGGAAACCTTCCAATCGGGATTCCAATCCGCCAGCATCAAAACAGCGCAAATGGGAAGGATGAGCAAGATATGCGTAAATTGCTCATCGCTCAAAGCCAGAGCGAAAGTCGCACGCAGGGGTACCCACCAGATCGCGACCGAGATCATAAGTAAAATAGCGAACCATACGGGTGACGACGCCCGATTTGAAGTACTTCCCTCGGGTTCCGCTAGGATTTCAGCGCGCTGTTGCATTGCCTTCAAGTTTAGTCTCCCACCTTGTCAGCCTAAGAGAACTTCTTGCGGCCTCGGCAAACTTCGGTGTAGGCCGGGAAGTTCGAGCGGCCTTTCCTACCCGGAATGCCAATAGCATAGAATTGTTATAGGTTCTGGAAATAAAAACATGACAAGATCAGAGGTAGCAGACGGAGTGAAGCAGTTAGAAGCCTCTTTGCGGGACTGCCGTGAGTTCTATATCGATGGGAAATGGGTTCAACCCGCGCGCCCTCATGACTGGCAAGTCATCAATCCCGCGAATGAAGAGCCCATTGCGACAATTTCCCTCGGGACCGCGGCTGATGTGGACAAGGCTGTAGCCGCTGCGAAAAGAGCCTTTGAAACGTATTCGAGCACTACCGTTGAAGAACGGCTCTCGTTCCTGCGGCGAATCATCGAGGTTTACCAAGCTAAGTCGGAAGAAATGGCGGAGGCGATTTCACTCGAGATGGGAGCGCCGTTATCTCTGTCACGGGCGGCGCAGGTTCCTTCCGGGATAGGGCATCTTCTGGAGATGGTGAAGGTGCTGGCATCGTTCAAGTTTGAAGAGCTGAAAGGCTCGACGCTGATGCGAAGAGAGCCGATCGGGATCTGTGGGCTCATTACGCCATGGAACTGGCCGATGAATCAGATCGTCGCAAAAGTTGCACCGGCGCTTGCTGCGGGATGTGCGGTTGTGCTCAAACCCAGTGAGATGGCTCCGCTCTCGGCGTATTTATTCGCACGGACCCTCGACGAAGCTGGAGTTCCGCCCGGGGTTTTCAATCTGGTGAATGGCGATGGACCCACGGTGGGTGCGGCAATTTCCTCGCATCCCGACATCGATATGGTTTCATTCACGGGATCTACGCGAGCCGGCGTTGCGGTGGCCCAGGCCGCGGCTCCCACGGTGAAGAGGGTTACACAAGAGCTTGGAGGAAAATCGGCTCTCATTATTTTGGACGATGCTGATCTCGAAAAGGCGGTGAAGGAGGGCGCGCAAGCGTGTTTCCGGAATACCGGTCAATCCTGCAACGCGCCCACTCGCATGCTCGTTCCCGCGTCTAAGATGCCTCAGGCGATTGCGGCGGCGAAGCGCGCGGCAGAAGCCACAAGGGTCGGCGATCCTTTCGTTGCAGATACTCACATCGGACCTCTAGCAAGCAGAGCCCAATTCGAGAAAGTCCAACGCATGATTCAATCAGGCATTGAGGAGGGTGCAAGCCTCGTTGCCGGCGGCCCGGGGCGGCCGGAGGGCCAGAACAAAGGATTTTTTGTGAAGCCGACGATCTTTGCCGACGTGCGTAACCACATGACGATCGCGCGGGAGGAGGTTTTTGGCCCCGTTCTGTGCGTGCTCCCTTATAGAGATGAAGACGACGCGGTTCGAATCGCCAACGATTCTCCTTATGGCCTTTCAAGCTTTGTCGCGTCGGGGGACATCGAACGGGCTCGCAGAATCGCCCGGCGCATTCGGGCCGGGAATGTTCACATTAATAATGCGCGAGTCGATTTCGGAGGATGTTTCGGTGGCTACAAGCAATCGGGCAACGGCCGGGAATGGGGCGAGGCGGGCTTGGCGGAATTCCTCGAGTTAAAAGCTGTGTGTGGATTTGAAACCCGGAGCAGTTCGAGTAACCCGAAATGATAGTTGCGAAGTGGCTCTGTTGATTCCATAATCGTCGGGCGGCGCAGAATCTCCAAGCGAGAAAAATCTAATGACCCTTGGCACAGGGTGGTCCAAGACCTGGACGTATTTCGAGGGCGGATGGCATGAAGGCAATGTGCCGATCATGGGTCCGCGCACGCATGCTGCCTGGCTTTGCTCGCTGGTATTCGATGGCGCACGGTCGTTTGAAGGGGTTACTCCGGATCTCGATTTACACTGTGCGCGTGTGAACGAATCGGCGAAAAAACTCTACCTGAAACCGACCGTTGCGACGGAGCAATGGGTTCGGCTGGCAAAAGAAGGAATTGGCAAGTTCGACAAGGATGCCGCGCTCTATATTCGCCCCATGTATTGGGCTGAACGAGAAGGACCATGGGTGCAGGCGCACGATCCCGATTCGACCCGATGGTGCCTCTCGATCTACGAGGCGCCAATGCGCGTTCCGAAAGGATTTTCGATTACGCTGTCTCCTTATCGAAGGCCCAGCATCGAGACGATGCCGGTGGATGCCAAGGCCGGTTGTCTTTATCCGAACAATTCCCGATCTCTCTTCGAAGCACATGAACGGGGATTCGACAATGCGATTGTCTGCGACATGCTGGGAAACGTAGCGGAGCTCGCGACCTCCAATGTGTTCATGGCGAAAGGAGGCACTGTGCTGACGCCGATCCCAAACGGAACCTTCCTGGCGGGGATTACGCGACAAAGAGTGATCGGATTGCTCCGTAAGGCTGGCGTGACGGTGATTGAGAAAACCCTGACCTACCAGGATTTTGAACAGGCTGATGAGATCTTCGCCACCGGGAATTATTCCAAGGTCGTGCCCGTAACTCGCGTCGGTGAGCGACCGCTTCAATTTGGCCCTCTCTATACCAAGGCTCGTGAACTCTACTGGGAATTTGCACATTCATGAGCGGCGGAGCGTTTGCAAAGTTGCGCGGCGACCAGCCGAGCGCTGCCACGGTGCGTGCGCTTACTCAGATTTGGCAGAGGGTGCTGCAACGATTTCCCATCAAATCCAATGATCGATTTTACGATGTGGGCGGAACCGACGAACTGGCCGACAAAACGTTTGAGGAGGTCGCGAGAGTATTTAATCGTCGACTTCCAGCTGCTACTATTTGTTACGCGCCGACGATTTCGTCTTTAGCCTCCATGTTAGAAGAGCCCATTCTTCCGCGATTTTCGCCGTTTGTCGCTCTCAAGTCCGGTAGTAAAAACCCTCCGATACTGATTGCTCCCGGCGTTGGCGGGCGCGCGAGTTTCACCGAACTTGCGAAACATATGTCCACGAATCACCCCATCTATGGAATGCAGGCTAAAGGGGTCGATGGGATGGAGGAGCCGTTCGAACGAATCGAAGATATTGCCAGGTATTATCTTGACGCTTTGCCGGAAGTGCAGCCAGAAGGGCCGTATATCCTGATCGGTTATTCATTCGGAGGGTTGGTGGCGCTTGAAATGGCACAGCGCCTATTCGTGAGCCAGAAGCAAATCGCGCTGCTCGTGCTGGCGGACAGCTATCCGCACGCTCGTTTTCTCCCGCTGAAAGAGCGCTTGTTGCTGGAAACAAGGCGAATGCCGGGGCGCCTTACGGATTTCATAAAGACACGGGCTGGAGGAGTTGTGGGTTCCTCGAAACCGCAACGACATATAGACGAAGACGAGCGGGGGACGTTCCGATCGGATCGTCTGGGATTCGCCGCGACCACTGCCCACGTCAAGAAGAGCGATTTCCGCGCTTTAGAGCGGTATCGTCCCCGGTTTTATCCGGGCAAGGTGCATTTTGTACGGCCCGAAACCGGTTCCTACCTCCCGAGCAATCCAGTCGCGATCTGGAAAAATCTGGCGGCGGAACTGGTGGTCGAGACTGTGCCCGGCGACCACCTGAGCATGGTCGCAACCCACTTTGAAAGCCTAGCCGAAGTGCTCAGCCGCTATGTGAGAGAGGCGCTGCCCTAGGCCGCATTCGCCTGTTGCCACCATCGTCCAGCCGGATGAGAAACTTATAAAACTATGACTGGCGCCGAAAGCCTGGTTCGATCGTTCCTAGCATGCCGTGTGGACACCTGTTTCACGAATCCGGGTACGTCGGAAATACATATCGTCGCGGCGCTTGACCGGCTACCCGACATGCAGTGTGTGCTCGGCCTGTTTGAAGGTGTGGTCACGGGCGCCGCCGATGGGTACGCGCGCATGGCGGAAAAACCGGCATGCACCCTTCTGCATCTGGGTCCCGGACTCGGAAACGGCTTGGCCAACCTGCACAACGCGAGCCGTGCCCATGTGCCGATCGTTAACATCGTCGGCCAACACGCTAGTCATCATTTGATCCACGACACGCCGCTTGCGTCCGACATCGAAGCAATCGCCCGCCCTTATTCAAAGTGGTTGCGAACATCGGGCCGGGCTTCGGAATTGGGGCGCGATGCGGCCGAGGCCGTCACAGCAGCGCTCTCCGCGTCGGGCCAGATCGCGACATTGATCGTGCCCGCAGATGTCTCGTGGAGCGAAGGCGGGGTTATCCCTCCCCCACCTGCGCATCCGCGACGTATCTTGCCAGAAGCGCGAGCCGTGGAGCGTAGTGCGGAGATGCTTCGATCAGGCTTGCCGACGGCAATTTTGATGGCTGGGAATGCGCTCTACGGCAAAGGACTGGAAACTGCCGGACGAATTGCGGCGGCAACAGGCGCCAAGCTTCTGGCGCCTTATCCCATCGCACGCCTGGAGCGCGGTGCCGGAATCCCCGGGGTTGAACGAACTCAGTACGTCCTTGAGCAAGCGGTGGAGCAATACAAGGAATTTCGTCAACTTATCTTGGTGGGCGCGCCGCCTCCAGTCGCATATTTTGCTTATCCGGGAAAGAATAGCGTTATTAGTTCTCCGGATTGCACGATCCATACCTTGGCGACAGCGGAGCAAGATTTCGCTGAGGCGCTGGGAGCGCTGGAGACGGAGTTGCCCTCTCATCGCCCAGAGCGGTCTGTAGAGAACTCCGCGCAGTCAGAGTTGCCGACGGGGGAAATCACGCTGACTGGTCTTGCCACCGTTGTCGGAGCTTTGCTTCCTGAAAATGCGATTGTCGTGGACGAGTCCATGACATCAGGACGAGGACTCATGGCGGCGACGAAACACGCTCCGCCGCACGACTGGCTGGGAAACACGGGAGGTTCGATCGGAATCGCACTACCGCTGGCAGTTGGTGCGGCTGTAGGGTGTCCCGACCGGCGAGTACTGTGCATGACCGCGGACGGGAGCGGCATGTATACGCTTCAGGCGCTGTGGACAATGGCGAGAGAAGGACTGAAGATCACGACGGTTGTACTTGCCAATCGTGATTATGCGGTGCTTAAGCGAGAATTTTCTTATCTGGGCGTGGGCGATCCGGGGCGACGCGCTTTGGATATGTTCGAGATTGGACGTCCCGATCTCGACTGGGTCCACCTGGCAAAAGGCATGGGTGTGCCGGGGACGCGCGTTACTTCGTTGGAGGATTTTGCGAAGGCGTTACGGGCGGGATGGGAAAGCGAAGGCCCGAGCCTGATCGAGGTTCCGTTGTAGGGCGAAACTGGCGGCTGGCGTTCTAGCTGGTCACCGCGATTGCGACAGAGGAGTGTTCCAAAGTTTTTGCGAGGTCGGCCTTAATGATTTTTCCGGTAGGAGTTACCGGCATCGTGGAAACAATGTGAATCTGCGAAGGCCGTTTGTAGGTAGCGAGATGACGTGCAGCATGTTCAACAATGTCCGAAGCAGCGAGTCGCACGTTTGGCAGGGGTTGAACGAAAGCGATCACTTCTTCGTCGCCTGCGCTCGACCGGCCAATCACGGCGGACTGGACAATTCCAGGGAAAGAGTTGAGCACCGCTTCGACTTCCGCGGGATAAACATTGAAGCCGCGATGGACGATTAAATCCTTGGTACGTCCGACGATGAAGAGGTTTTCGTCCTCGAGCCGGGCGAGATCGCGAGTGTTGAACCAACCATCGGCATCGACGGCTGCTGCGGTCTCTTCCGGAGCCCGATAGTAGCCTTTCATGACATTCGGGCCGCGCACCCAAAGTTCGCCTGCTTCTCCTTCAGGCGCCGGCTTGTGATCCGGCCCGACGAGCTTGATTTCAACACCGGGAAACGGCGGTCCGATTGACGTGTCGCTTCGCGGGGATTCGATGCGAGTCTGCGCGATGGTCGGCGAGCACTCAGTGACGCCGTAGCCGTTATGCAAGGGCATACCGAAAAGCTTTTCGATCTCGGATTTGGTGGAGGGATGAAGCTGAGCACCGGACGAAGAAATGATGCGCAGTGCGGAGAACTTGAGGGACTCGACCGCCCTTAGTTTTGCGTATTGCAGGAATTGTGTGAACGTAGCGGGTGCGCCGAGGAATACGGTGATCCGCTCTTTCTCCAGCGCGACACGGGCGTTCATGGGATCGAAACGCGGCGACAGATAAAGTGACGCACCGCTAAGCAATGAGCCCAGGAGAACGACGGAGAGGCCGACGGCGTGAGACATGGGCAGAATGCCGTATAAGCGGTCCTCAGGCGACAGCGAGCGAATCTTTGCCGATCCCTCCGCGAGAAATAGAAGATTGCGGTGGCTCAACATGACCCCTTTGGGAAGGCCCGTTGTGCCGGAGGTATAGATCAAGGCGGCGACGCGGTCTGCAACTTGAATGTTTTGAGCGATCGATTCCGGTTGAGCGGTTTCGTTCACCGAACCGGCGGCGATCGATCCTAACCCTTCCACTTCTTCAATTCTTGCGCCCTGCTGCCTCGCGTGATCGAGAGCGCTTGGTGAAACGCCGGTGGTGAAGAAGGTCCGGCGTGCGCCGCAATGATTCTGGATCTCTTCGATCTCGCGGGCCGAAACTCGAGCATTGACCAGCACTGGCCACGCATCCATCCCAGCCGCGGCCAACAGAAGCGCTACGAATTCGCGGCTGTTCTCGCCGACAATCGGGACGCGATCTCCGGGACGGATGCCAGTCGCGCGCAGCCAAGTCTGGGTAGCTGAGATTGCGAAATCGAGTTGCGCGTAGGTCCAGGCGCCCGAGGTCTCGATCAGCGCGAGATGATCAGGCGTCCTCGTAGCCCACGGCTTCACTACGTCACTAATGCGCGAGAGAGCAGCGGCGGATGTTTTCGAAGCGATATGAGTCATGGGTCCGGTTGGACTTAAGCCCTGGTCAGCAGGCAAACTCCGGTCCATGGAAAATTCTCCGGTACCGCGCCGAGAGGGTCCACGTGCATCGGAACTAAGCCCTTGGGTGAACGTTTGAAGCGAGCTGCCGTCTTCAGCAATCCTTGGACATCTCTAGGCTCCCAGCCATACTGGGCGAAGAATTTTGCGCCTTCGTGTGGGCCGAACTTGAATGCGGCGCCGGCATCGCTCAGTTGCGCGCCGGAGGTTCGTTGCATCAATTTCAACTGGCCGGGTGAGGCAAGATCGATCACCCAACTTTGGAAATGTTGGCCGGCAGCAAGATCACGGGCAAAGGCTGCAACTTCTTCCGGCGTGAAATAAATTAAGAGGCCTTCGGTGAGAACGACGATTCTGGTTGCACGCCGGTCGAGGCCCGCGAAAAGCGTGCGGCGAGCCGAGACGTCCGACAAATCAAGTGAAATCCGTTCAAGATGACACTTTGGATTTTCTCGGGCCAACATTTCTTCTTTGTAGGCAACGAGTTCCGGCAGGTCGACCTCAACCCACTGAAGCGTGGCGGGCAAATCCATGCGGTAAGGGCGAGCATCGAGCCCGGCCGCCAGATTCAATACGAGATCCGCTCCCCGTTGAAGTTCGTCGGATAGAAATTGGTCAAAAAGATAAGTGCGGGCCACCCACGCCCATTCATGCTTGTTTCCCTCGGGCAGAGTGTTGGCGATATGAAATCCGCGCTCGCCGGCCAGTCGTTCGGCCAAAGGGTCGCGAAAAAGCGCGTCGGGACGTTGCGATTCGCGGGCACGGAAATAAGCCACCCACCGGGCCGTGTCGGAAATGTTGCGAACGGAGGAATTGGTCTCAATCATATCGGATATGGTTAGACCTGCTCTTTCGCGCGAAGCTTCCGCGCGACGAAGACAATGAGATTGTTCACGGTGTCGAGGTTGCTGGGAACAACGTCTTCATCCTCCACCGTGATCTGGAAATGGTCTTGCAGGAACGTCACGAGATCGAGGACTCCGAGCGAGTCGACTGCATTGCCGAGCAATGACCCATCGTCGCGCAGGTTCTCAGCGCGGCCAGAAAGGAAATGCGCCACGAGAAAGTCGCGGATATCGCGCCCGATGTCTGACGTTTGCAGGGATTGAACGGCTTTTTCCATTCGCGTTATGACACCTCGCTATGTTGCGGCTCGTTGCTGGGAACTAGGGCCTCGGGGACATTGTCATGACGAGCATCCGCTTCTTCAATTTGCACGTGCATTTGCGTCACGGCAGGCTTTGAAAGGGAGTAGGAAGGCCTGATGAGGGTTGCATCGCCGTCGAAGGGCGAAGCGTACCAGGCCGCGGCATTCGACAGCGCGCTCTGCAGCTCAGGGTCGGATGTTTTGTAATAAAAAGGACAGGCGGGATATTTTCTGCGATATGGTTTCCACTCAGCCGCCGCACTGCGAACATTGGGCGGAAAACCTAATACTTCGAGAATATGACTTCCCGAGTGCTCGGCATGATCGTACGCGGCTGCCCACAAAGCTCTAACAATTTCAGGGTCGTCGTTCTTCACGAGGGTATCGGCGATGATCGATGTCCGCAAACCAGTCGTCTCATTGCAGTCATTGCGGACGATTGTGTAGCCAACAAGTTCGTGGCCGAGATGGCAACAAAGAACGCGTGCTGATCCGCGGTCGCCGGGGATTTTGAAATGCCATCGTAGTGCAGCTGGGCTGCGGTCGGCGAGCAGGCGGCATCCTTCTTTTTGTTTCCCGGTCCAAAAACTCTGGAAATCACTCCGGACCTCATCAACACCGATCTCACTGACCGTGAAAGGTGTAGCAGGCCGCAGTGGGCGGCGTCTGCGGAAAATCTTGTCGGCACCAATCGTTAACGCGGCTGCGATGCTGCCAATCCTTGCCGGGGCGGGAGCGATTTTCAGTTTTTGCATCAACGCGCTCGCGAAACCGTGCGGCCGCAACACCCAAAAAAGTGCGATGTCATAATCCGGCTGCGGAAGCGGAGAAGACTTGAAGGCCAGCGCAATTTTACCGACGGCCTCGATGGCGCTGGTCGAGACGAATAGATCTACGTTCTTCTGACGAAAGTAGGCTGCTACCAAAGTGACACCCACGCCGCGG
>Ga0210400_10000961_pt1 | contig 29631 bp, 25 predicted proteins | sample IncBWH26MmetaG_FD_155456 | JGI IMG/M metagenome (GOLD analysis project Ga0210400, IMG submission 155456) | Forest soil microbial communities from Barre Woods Harvard Forest LTER site, Petersham, Massachusetts, United States - Inc-BW-H-26-M | ecosystem: Environmental > Terrestrial > Soil >... | reverse complement strand
GCAATAACGCGGCCTTGCCCGCACCCGGGCGGCGGGCTAACTCGTAAATTTCTATGGGAAGGAACGAACCCGTGAAGATCACGGTGAACCACATTGCCCAACGCTTCAACAGCCAGAGCCCGATTCCCTCGGTTAGAAACAGCCCTGCGTAAAGAAAACTGCCCACAATGAGATCCCGGACCCTGCTTGGAGTCAGCGCTGCCGCCGCCGAGAGAGCGCGGCCTACGAATCGGCTGTTTTGATCGAGCCCGATCATGGCGGCCCATTTTTCCACCAGGTTGAAAACGTCCATGTGAAGCAATTTCAGTGCCGCTACGCCCAGCGCGATGAGCAAGCCGCCTTTCAACAGCTTGAACAAGGCAATCAGCCGCACCATTCTGATTTCGGAAGTTTGCATGAACGAATTTCTTCCTTGCCGCCCGTGCTGTGTCGCGTCTGTTCGCGAAACTACGCGGTTCTCTCCCATGGCGGAGGAACTTTCACCCACGCCATTCCGCCAGACTTCGCCGCCTGGATCCCCATCTCCGTGTCTTCAAACACCAGACAAGTTTCCGGAGCCACGCCAAGATTCGCTGCCGCGCGCAGAAACGCTTCCGGGTCCGGTTTGCTTCTCGTATATTCTCCCGCGCAAACCAGCGTTTCGAATCGATCCAACAGGTTCAGCACATTCAACGACGCCGTAACCGAATCTCGCCTGCTGCCAGACACCACGGCAAACGGAATCCGCCCGTGTTGCGCCTCGATATGTTCCAAAACTTCCGGGACTGCTTTCAATTGCGGCAGCAATTCGAAATACAGGTTTTCTTTCCGGTGCTCCAACTCCTCCACCGGCATTATCAATCCGCGTTCCCGATTGAGCGTGGAGATCACCTCCGCAACCGGCATCCCTCCCCACGCGTAAAACTGCTCCTCCGAAAACTCGCAGTTCCACTCGCCCAGCGCCTTCTTCCAAGCCAGGTAGTGCAGCGGCATCGAATCCACAATCGTCCCGTCGCAATCAAATAAATACGCCCCAAACGCCCCGTCCGGCAATTTCAGTCTCATCAATCCTCGCGTAGCGGCCACCTTCAGGTGGCCCCGATTGCCTTTGTAGGGGCGGCCTTACGCCGCCCTCTTGCCCCTGTAGCGGCCGCCGTCTGCGCCGGGCGTTTGTTCTTCACTCACACAATTTCACTGCCTGCCAAGAACTGCCGCCTACCCCGCCGCCGCAAGCTGTTTCATCAACTCCTGCTTCCGTTCCAGCAACTCGCGCAACCCCGCCCCGCTCGGATTAGCCTCAATCGTTTTCTGCACCTTCGCCAGTTCCTGTTCGAGCTGCCGGCGTCGCAAGGCATCCAGGCAGCTTTCCGCTTCCTCCCAGGTGGGCTCCTGCGCGTCTTCAAACAAAATCTCAAAAAATACTCGCCGCTCCCGCTCTTCCAATTGCGCGCCAATCTCCGTCGCGGGTATCGGCTCGTCGGAGAGCCCGGCAACGATCAGCGCAGCGAAAACCTTTTCCGTCTCCAGCCCTTCGTACAGCCTTCCGTGTTGCAGGCGCTGCGCCAGTTCGCGTTTGAATCCCTCGGCTTCGGCCAACATTCGAATCAAGCGCCGCTCAATCTGCTTGGCCGGCTTGCCAACAAGCTGCGGCGCCACTTTCACTTCGCTGCGACGTTCGGTCGCCGACTTGTTCAGCGCCGCGCGCAGCACCGGCTCGTCTATCCGCAATTGCTGTGCAATCCGCGAGGCCCATTCGGAGCGCAATAGCGCGTTGGGAATCCTCTGCACATACGGCATCAGGAAATTCAGGGCGCGCTGCTTCCCTTCACCGGTGGACAAATCCATCTGCCGCGCCCGCGCAATCAGGTAATCCACGTACGGCGGCGCTTCCTTCAACAGTTTGATGTACGCCTCCGCACCCTTTTCGCGGATGAACAGATCCGGATCGGCTTTCTTGTCGCCAATCGCCGGCAGCGCCAACACGCGCACCTCGAAGTCGTGTTCCAGCAAAAGAGTCAGTGAACGTTCCGTCGCCGCCTGCCCTGCCACGTCCGGGTCGTAGTTCACAATTACGCGCTTCGTGAACCGGCCGAGCAGCTTGATCTGCGGCTCCGCAAGGCTCGTGCCGCAGCTTGCCACCACGTTGCCGATTCCCGCACGCGCCACGGCGATCGCGTCCATATAGCCTTCCACCAGAATCGCAAAATCCTGCCGCCGGATCGGTTCTTTCGCGCGATCCATGTGATAGAGCAGGTTGCTCTTTGAATAGATCGGCGTCTCAGGTGAGTTGAGATACTTCGGTAAGTCGTCGCCCAGCGCGCGGCAGCCAAACGCCACGATTTTCCCGGATTCATTGGCAATTGGAAACGTGATGCGCCGGCGGAAACGGTCGAACAGCCGCGCCCCCGACTGGTCGCGCGAAATCACGCCCGACTCCACCAGCAATTTTTCAGCGTACTTAGGCTTCAGTTGTCGCAGCAGCGCGTCGCCGCCGCTTGGGGCATAGCCAATCCCGAAACGCGCAATGGTTTCCGCGTTCAGGCCGCGATCTTCCAGGTACGCGCGCGCCGCCCGGCCCTCCGCCGTCGATTCCAGCTGCCGCACAAAAAATGCCTGCGCCTCGCGGTGAATTTCAATCAATGCCGCCCGTTGCTGATTCTCCTTGCGCTCTTCAGGCGTCCGCTCCTTCGGCCGCGGAACCGGAATGCCGCACTTCTCCGCAACCACCTTCACCGCCTCCGGGAAGGGGCACTTCTCCATGTCCATCACAAAGCTGAAAACATCGCCGCCTTTGCCGCAACCGAAGCAATGAAAAATCTGCTTCACTGGGTGCACCGCGAACGACGGCGTCTTCTCCCCATGAAACGGGCACAAACCGGTGAAATTCTGCCCGCTCTTTTTCAGGCGCACGTATTCGCCAATCACGCGAACAATGTCCGCCTGCTGCTTCACCCGATCCGCAAATGATCCCGCTTCCGCCATCCCTCTGTACGTGCACCCAACCTTTGGAGTGCGGCAGCCCAGCTGCCGCTTTTACAGCCTCAACCATTTCGCAAAAACATTCCGCGAAGCGCCGGCTGCCAGCGGAAGAATCCTCTACGTTTTCAATTCCACGACCGTGATCGCTTTTCCGCCGTGCTCTTCCGATTCAAATTCCGCGTGATCCACCAATGGATGCGTCTTCAAAAACTCCCCAAGCCCCCTGCGCAACGCCCCGGTTCCGTGGCCATGGATAATTCTGACCTTCATCTGATTCGCCAGCGCCGCCTCATCCAAAAACTTGTCCACCTTCTCGCTTGCCTGTTCCACCGTCAAGCCGATGACGTTGATTTCGCCGGTCGCGCCGCCCTCGCCCGACTGCGCGCTTACCGTAATGTTTTCCCTCTTCGAAGGCTGAATTGCGCCCTTCCCTCTCGCCTCTTCCTCTACTCCGGTAATTTCGTCCACCGCCACTTTCATCCGCAGCGGCCCCGCCTCAATCTCCGCCGTCGATCCCTCCACGCGCCGCAATATCACCGGCTTGCTGAATCCACGCACTCTCACTTTTACACCCGGCCGCAAACTTTCCGCGCTGACCTTATCCAGCGTCTCCAGCCGGATGCCCAAATCCTGCTGCGATTCCGAAATCGTCTGCACCACCGCGGCGTTCAACTCTTCCTTCGCCGCGCCGCGCACCTCCAGCAGCCTCCGCCGCGCCGTCTTTTCCACCTGCGCGCGCAGTTCGCGGTCCTTCACCGCGGCCACCACCCCGGCCACATTCTCCTCAAACCGCTTCTGCATCTCCGCGAACTGCTTTTCCAGCTCCGCAATCCGCTGCTTCTGCCGCTCCACCCAGTCCGAACGCAGTTTCTGCCGCTCCGCCTCCAGCGCGTGGCGCTCCTCGGCCATCTGTTTCTGCATGCGGTCCAGTTCGTCGCGGCTGCGGTGCAGGTACGCGATCAGGTCCGCGGCTTCGTGAGCTTCCGGCGTCATCAGAGAGCGTGCATGCTCAATAATCTCCGCCGCCAATCCCAGCCGCTGCGCAATAGCAATCCCGCTCGATCCGCCCGGCACGCCCACCATCAGCCGGTAGGTCGGTCGCAGATTCACTTCATCAAATTCCACCGCTGCGTTCACAATTCCCGGCGTCTTCGAAGCGTAGGTCTTCAGCCGGTCGTGGTGCGTGGTCGCCAGCACAATGCAATTTTTCTTGCGGAACTCTTCCAGCAGCGCCACCGCCAGCGCGGCTCCTTCCTCCGGCGCCGTTCCCGTGCCCATTTCGTCCACCAGCACCAGCGATTTCGGCGTCGCTTCCGCGAGCATCGTTTTCAAGTTCAGCATGTGCGCCGAAAATGTCGAAAGGTCCGCGGCGATCGACTGCTCATCGCCAATATCCACCAGCACGCGGTCAAACAGCGGCAGCACCGCCCGCTGCGCCGCCACCGGAATTCCCGCCTGCGCCGAAAGCGCCGCGACGCCCGTCGTTTTCAGAGCCACCGTTTTTCCGCCGGTATTCGGCCCGCTGATCACCAGCAACTGCTCCTCACCGCCCAGCGCCAGCGACATCGGCACAATCGCGCGATTTTCGCGCCTCAACTTGTCTTCCAGCACCGGATGCCGAGCCGCATCCAACCGCAACTCCGTCTCAACAGCAAACTCCGGCACGCACGCATCGAAATCCCGCGCAAATCGCCCGCGCGCAAAAACGCTGTCGAGCTCCGCAATCGTCCCCGCCGCAGCCGCCAGAGGTCCGCTCATCGCTCGCAGGCGATCCGTCAGCTCCTTCAGTATGCGGAAAATCTCCGCAGCCTCGTCTTCCGCAAGCTGCACCAACTGGTTGTTCGTCTCCACCGTTTCGAACGGCTCCACAAACACCGTCTGCCCTGTGCCGCTCGCCCCGTGCACCACGCCCGGCACGTTCCGTCGGTTTTCCGACCGCACCGGAATCACGAACCGTTCGTTGCGCAGCGTAACGTAGTCTTCGCCACTCTCCGCCTGCCTCGAGCGCAAAATCTGCCGCAGCGTTTTCTGGATCGAGTCGCGCGTTTGCTGGATGCTCGCGCGAATTCGCCGCAGCGCGCTCGACGCGTCGTCGCTGATCTCCCCATTCGGCAAGACGCATCGCCGGATTGCCGCCTGCAAATCCCGAAAATCGCCCAACGACGCGCAACGAGCCGCCAATAGTGGAAAATTGCTGGCATCTTCCCGGAACTGCTGCTTCAACCAGCCGGAAGTCTCCAGCAGCGATCCCGCATCCAGAAATTCCGCCGCTTCCAGCACCGTTCCCGGCGCTTCCAGCCGCGCCATCCACGCCTCCGGGTCGGCCAGCGCGCCAAATCCCAACTCGCGCGCCAACCGCAGCCACTCCCGCGCCTCCCGAATCAACGCAAACGCACTCTCCAGTGCCGCGCGGTTCGTGCTCACCTCCAGCGCATCAATCTCCCGCCGCCCCGGGGGACACGTCGTCCGCAGCCGCAGCAATTCCCGCAGCTTGTCGAACTCCAAAACATCTTGCGCTGACCGCGACATTTCTTCTTACGGCCTCATCTTCAATTTTCGATTTTCCATTTTCAATTTTCTATTTTTCCGCTTTCAATTTCTCCGCCAAGTACTCCGCCGCTTCCGCAGGATTCGCCGCGCTATGAACCAGATTCCCATTCGCCTCGCCCCACACCGGATTTTCCGTCGAAGGCCGCGGCCCCTGCTCCACCTCGCGCACGCGATCGAGGATCGGCTGCCAGAAATCTCCCACTACCACGATCGGCTTCCCCGCGATCACCGATTTGTTCAACATTTCCCACACCACGGCAAGTTCCACCAGAGTGCCCGTTCCGCCCTTGCACACCGCAAATCCGTCCGCCAACCGGATCAGCTCAAACAATCGCTCGTCCCACGTCTCCATCCGCACTTCCGTGTCCACCCAGGCATTCGCCTTGCGCTTGAAAAATTCCGCGGTCACTCCGTAAGTCTTACCGCCGCCCTCTTTGGCGCCACGCGAAACGGCCTCCATCACTCCGCCAAACCCACCGCTGCAAACCGGAAAGCCGCGCTCTGCCAGCAACTTTCCCAACTCGCGTGCCTCTTCATACTCCGCATCACCCGCCTTCGGCCGTGAACTCCCAAACACCGTAACAATCTTCTCCGCTCGCATCGTGCTCTGCTCGCCTCGATTCTTCGTTACTTCCTTACTTCATTGCTTCATTACTTCTTTCTTCTCATCAAACTCCTCCACCATCGCCAGGCACACGCCATCAATCGCCACATGCACCTCGTGATTCTTTCCGCCCTGATTGTTGCTCAGGAATGAAAAAACCAATTTTCGTCCACCCGGAGTCTCCGCGTATCCCGAGAGCGTTCGCACATGTGTCACCGAGCCGGTCTTCGCGTGAATCCTTCCCGCGAGTGGCGCCTCCTTCATCCGCTCGTTCAGCGTGCCATCCGCGCCAGCCACCGGCAACGACGCCAAATACGCCGGAAACCACGCCTGCTTTTGCGCGTACTCGAGCAGCGCCACAAACGCCCGCGGCGTCACCAGGTCGTGCCGCGATAATCCCGATCCGTCCGTCTGGATCACATCGCCTTCCGGAATTCCCGCCTTCGCGTAAAACGCTTCCGGGAATTTCTGCAAATCCTCCGGCGTGGCCCAGCGCCCCTGTTGCCGCGCCGCTGTTCGCAGTAGAACTTCCGTGTGGAGGTTTTGGCTAATCTTGTTGACCAGCTTCACCGAATCCTTCAGTGGAACCGAAAGGTGCTCGGCCAGCACGGTCCGCGTCGCTTCTCCCTGATCCGGATCGTGCTGCGCGCGCACCGCGCCGCCGAGTTTGATTCCCCGGTCCTTCAGCAATTGCGCCAGCAGATTTACCGCGTGCAGTGCGGGTTCCTGAATCGCCAGCACCAGCTTGCGCGGAGCGCTTGCCGCCGGCATTACCCCGCTCACGACCACCGTGTCGCCGCCGGGGTCGCGCGTGAGCCGCAAATCCGGCTTCTCTTTTGCACCGATCGTGCTCACTTCGTTTTTCACCACAAATTCCCGCGTCGGCGGCTCAACCACGCCCGTCACGGTGCCGCCCGCTTTCTCCCCCGGCGTCAACGTCAGCGTCACCGTGTTGTCGTCCACCACAATCGCGGAAATCGCCGCGCCGTACTCCCACACCATGTCGTCGATTTCCCAGCCATCCGGATAACGTTCCCGGGGAAAATAACTGTCGTCGCCGACTACGTCTCCCGCAATCTCTTTTACGCCGCGCAAGGCAATCGCGTCCGCAAGTTCCGCTAGCACCCTATCCGGGGGCCCGTCAAACTCTTCCTTCGTCTCATACGGAAACTTGCGGTTGGACAAATTGGGATCGCCGCGCCCCACCAGAATCAAATCGCCTGATAACTTTCCATCTGCCGCCAGCGTTCCGTTGGTTTCCACCGTCGTCCGAAATCTGTACTCCGGCCCCAAAGTGTCCAAAGCCATCGCGGTCGTCAGCAGCTTCATGTTCGATGCCGGCAAAAAATAATCGTTCGCGTTCTTCTCATACAGCGTCGCGCCGCTCTCCGCGTCCACCACCAACAGCCCCCACTCTCCCTTATCCACCGGCGCGGCGCCCAGCAAACTCTCCACTCGCTCGGAAAATCGCGCGTGTGCAAGGCTCATCTTTTCTTGCGAGCCTTTCTTCTGCGCCGAGACAATTGGCAACATCGAAAGCACAATTAGGGTGCAAACTACCCCTCTTGCTCCCGCTCGCACAACGCTCCATACAACTCCGCTATTGGCAATTCCCATGGACTGAAAGTATAGTCGAAAGTCAGTGGGCGCTTCCTCCCGCGACGTCGCAGGGAGCAGGAGCAGGGCGCTTCGCCGCATCCAGCCACGCCCCGCAACTTCCGCCGCCCGCGCGGTTTTATCATTTGGGTTCAATCTCGGATTGGAAACCATAAATTGAAAAGGTGGATTCGAATGAAAAAGTTTCTTCCGTTTTTGCTGGCAGCCTCATTTCTCTGCCCGCGGCTGGTTGCCGACGACAGCAAGGAAAGGGGACGCCTTGAGAACTGCGGCGTGGTGATTCAGGAAATCATGGATATTCCCGACGACATTCCCCAGGACCTGATCGACAAATCCTTCTGCATCATCGTCTATCCCTCGGTCGTCAAGGCCGCCTTTGTCGTCGGCGCCAGCTATGGCCGCGGCGCGATGACCTGCCGCAGCGGCGAAAGTTTCAACGGCCCCTGGAGCGCCCCCACCATGATGGCTCTGGAGGGCGGCAGCTTCGGCTTGCAGATCGGCGGCCAAGCCACCGACTTCGTTCTGCTGATTATGAATGGCCGCGGCGCAAATTCAGTTCTCAGCTCTAAAGTAAAACTCGGGGCCGACGCTTCCGCCGCCGCCGGGCCGAAAGGCCGCAACGCGGAAGCCTCAACCGACGTGACCCTGCGCGCAGAAATCTTGTCCTACTCGCGGGCTCGCGGCCTCTTTGCGGGCATCTCACTTGCCGGTTCCACAGTTCGACCGGATAACAGCGCGAATGAGAAACTCTACAAGAAAAGTGTCCCGCCGAAGGACATCGTCTTCAGAGGTGCTGAGCCGGTTCCGGCCTCCGCGCAGAAGTTCATCTCGTACCTGAATAAGAAATCGCCAAAGAACCTTGCCTCCGGCAAGGAAATCTAGCCCCCAACTCAAACGTATATATGGCTTTAGCTTAAGGCCCTGTAAGTAAACTTACACGGCCTTTTTTCTTGTCTTTCCTCGCAATATGACTTATAGTCATTTATGCCTGAAGGTCATTTTATGAAAGCCATCGCTACACCCCCTCCCCCGAATCGGCGCGAGCGTCAATCTGCCGAGCGCCGCGAGCGTCTCTTCCGCTCCGCCCTCGACCTCTTCGCGCGCAAAGGCTTCGGCGAAACCACGGTCGAAGACATCACCAACGCCGCCGATCTCGGCAAAGGCACATTCTTTAACTATTTTCCCAGCAAAGAGCACATCATCCTCGCGTTTGCCGAAATGCAACTCGCAAAGCTGAAGGCAGCTTTCGAAGAAATGCGTTCCGCAAACGTGCCCGTCCCTGTTTTCATGCGTTCCCTGGGCGCGCGCATGACCCAGGAGCCCATTCGCAACCCGGCCATCATTCGCATTCTTCTGCAGGCCTTTCTTACGGATTCCCCGGTTCGCGAATCCGTTCTGAATCTGCAGAACCGCGTTATCGCCATCCATACCGAAATGATCCGCATCGGCCAGAGCCGCGGGGAAATCCGCAACGATTTGCCTCCGGAAGTTATGGCGCACGTTTTTCGGCAAACCATTTTCGGGACGCTGCTCATCTGGACGCTCCATGCCGACGGCACGTTGCTTTCGCGGATGGAAGACGCCTTTGAGGTGCTCTGGACCGGCCTCGCGCCGCGCCACGCACTGCCCGGGAATTCGACGGCCGGATAGCTCGCATTGGAGAAGGTAGGTATGAATCGCAAGCTGCTGATTCCTGTTCTCATCGTCGCCGCCCTCATCGGGTTGGCAGTGTATTCCTCAGGCTTGCTCCATCGCGATCCTTCCCTCCACGGTTCGGGCACCGTTGAGGCCCGCAACATTCGCGTCGGCTCAAAGATCGGCGGCCGCATCGACAAGGTCCTCGTCCGCGAAGGCGATCCCGTCGAAGCCGGGCAGGTTCTGATCACTTTCGATGAGAAGGAACTTGCCGCATCGCTTGCGCAATCCCGCGCCGCTGCGGAAAAGACGCAGCGAGGCTACCGTCCCGAAGAAATTGCCGAAGCCCGCGCCGCCGCCGCACAGGCCAAGGCCGAATACGACCAAAAAAGGAACGGCTACCGCCAGGACGATATCGACGCCGCGCAAGCCGATCTAGACCGCGCCGCCGCTGACGAGCTCCGCGCACGCCTGGATGCGCAACGCTACGACGCTCTGGCCGCAAAGGATCTCGTTTCCAAACAGCAGCGCGACACCGCGGATGCCAACTGGAAAATGGCGCTGGCCCAGCAGGCAAATGCCCAGCACAAGCTCGACCAACTGCATCTCGGCTACCGCGCCGAGGAAATCGCCGCGGCCGAAGCCCGCTACCGCCAGACGCAGGCGACGCTCGAGAAATTCCAAAACGGCTCTCGCGTGGAAGACGTCTCCGCCGCCAAAGCCGCGCTCGCTTACGACCAGGCTCGTTTTCGCGAACGCCAGGTCGTTGCGCCCTCCGCGGCTTCCATCGAGGTGCTCGACGTGCGTCCCGGCGACCTGATCGCCCCGAACACACCGATCGCTACGCTGCTTGAACGCGATCAGATCTACGTCCGCATCTACATTCCCGAAACGCAGATCGGCCGCGTTCATCTCGGCCAGAAGGCACAGATTCGCGTGGATTCATTCCCCAATCAGGTGTTCGAGGGCGCCGTCGAACAGATCAACCAGCAGGCCGAATTTCTGCCGCGCAATGTGCAGACCGTGGAAGAGCGCGTTCACCAGGTTTTTGGCGTAAAGGTGCGCATCGACGACACCTCGCATAGTGTCCGCGCCGGTATGGCCGCCGACGTTACCCTGGCGCCGGGGAGCTGAGCCGTGGCCGATCTCGAAAAACCCGCCATCTCCGCGCAAAATCTCGTGCGCCGCTTCGGCAGCTTCACCGCCGTGAATGACGTCAGCTTCCGCGTGGAAAAAGGCGAAATCTTCGGTTTTCTCGGCCCCAACGGCAGCGGGAAAACCACGGTAATCAAAATGCTCACGGGCTTGTTGCCGCTCTCCAGCGGCGAAGCCTCGGTGCTGGGCATTGATGTGCGAAAAGATCCGGAAACGGTCCGCGAAAATATCGGCTACATGTCACAGAATTTCAGTCTGTATTCCGATCTGACCGTTACCGAAAATCTCACCTTCTACGGCCGCATCTACGGCCTCTCCAACGATCGTCTCCGCAAACGCATGGACGACATCGTCCAGCTCAACGGCCTCGGCCCCTACTTGAATCGCCTCTCCGCGCAGCTTTCCGGCGGCTGGAAGCAGCGCCTCGCCCTCGGCTGCGCCATGCTGCACGAACCAAAACTCATTTTCCTCGATGAGCCGACCGCCGGCATCGATCCCGTCGCGCGCCGCCAATTGTGGGACTTGCTCTTCGAACTCTCCGCCCACGGCATCACGTTTTTCGTCACCACGCATTACATGGACGAAGCCGAGCGCTGCAGTCACGTCGCCTACATCTATTACGGCAAGCTCATCGCCGACGGCACACCCGATTCCCTGCGCGAACTTCCCGACGTGCAGCCTCCTGGCACCTATCGCGTGGAAATTACAACTCCGGAAGTCACGCGTGCCCTGCGCATCGCCCGCACCATTCCCGGCATCCGCAGCGCCACCATTTTCGGGCAATCCGTCCACGCGCTGATCAGCGATGATCTCGACCTCGAACACCTTCGCGCGCAATTATTAAAGCAAGGCATCGTCGTCGCGGAAATCCGCCCGCTCGCTCCCTCGCTCGAGGACGTTTTCGTCGAACTCACGTACAAGCACCAGGCGGAGACCGAGGCCACCCGTGATTAATCCTTTCCGTGGTTTCAGCGCCGTTTTCTACAAGGAAGCGCTGCATGTGCGCCGTGACTTCGGCACGCTCTTTTTCTCTTTAATTATTCCGCTGCTTCAGATGTTCTTGCTCGGATTCGGCATCGACACCAACATCCGCCAGATCAACACCGTCGTCTACAACGCCGACGGCCGCCGCGAAAGCCGTGAGCTCCTCGACCGCCTTCGCAATTCTGATACGTTCAATCTCGTCCGCTACGTCAACACCGATCACGACCTCACCGATGCCATCGTCTCCGGCAAGTGCCGCGTCGGCATCAAAATCCCCGTCGACTATTCGGACAAACTCCTCCACCAGATGAGCGCGCAGGTGCTCGTCCTGATCGACGGCTCCGATTCCTCCGTCGCCGGCCAGGCCATCAACGTCACCACCGCCATCGGCCTCGACGAGTCGCTCCGCCGCGTCCTCGCTGCCAGCGGGAATCCCCCCTTCGCCGTGGACATGCGCCCCAAAATCCTCTTCAATCCCGACTCTCGCTCCCCCAATTTTTTCCTTCCCGGCCTGACCGCAATTCTGCTGCTCAACGTCACCACATTTCTCACCGCGTTTTCCATCGTGCGCGAAAAAGAGCGCGGCACGCTCGAACAGCTCTTCGTCACCCCGGTTCGCCCCATGGGCCTGCTGCTCGGCAAGCTGCTTCCCTACCTGATGATTGGCTTCTTCGAACTCTGCATGATTCTCACCTTCATGCGTTTCATCTTCAGCGTGCCCATTCATGGCAGCGTGCTGCTGCTCGCTCTGCTTTCCCTGCCGTACATCTTCGTCTCGCTCTCGCTCGGCATCCTGATTTCCAGCAAAGCCAATTCTCAGGCCGAAGCCATGCAGCTCGCCTTCCTCACCATCCTCCCCAGCATCTTTTTCTCCGGCTACATCTTCCCGCGCGAAACCATGCCCAAATTCTTTTTCATCCTCAGCTACTTCGTCCCCGCCACTTATTTCATCGACATCACCCGCGGCATCATCCTTCGCGGCGCCGGCTGGGTGCACCTCTGGACCGATGCCGTCGCCCTGTTCTTCATGGGCACGATGCTCCTGATCATCGCCGCCCGCCGCTTCCAGAACAAAGTCATCATGGCGTGATATTCTGTCGTGCCGAGTACACCCATTTGTAGCGGCCGCCTTCCGAGGCGGGCGCTTTTGACTCGATTCACTCGTCATTCCGGGGGATTTTCTTGTCTTGTCCGATCTGTCAAAAACGTAAACCCGGCCGGTTCTGCCCGGCCAAAGCCGAAACCATCTGCCCCGTCTGCTGCGGCACCGAGCGCGAAGTCACCCTCGACTGCCCGCCCGACTGCGCCTATCTCCTAGCCGCGCATCGCTACGAGGAGCAGCACCCGCGCCAACTCCCCGCCGACACGCCGCTTCTCGACATCCGCCTCGCCCCGGATCTCGTTCGCATCCACCCGCAACTCCTCTCCGCCATCGCCTTCACCATCGCCAAATTCTGCGCCACGCAACCCGCCGCCACTGATCCCGACGTCCTCGCCGCGCTACAATCGCTGGCCGAATCCTACAAAACGCTAGCCTCCGGCATCGTCTACGAGCAACCACCGGTCCCTCTCGTCCAGCGCGGCCTCTTCGACTCTCTCACCTCTTTTCTCAACGAAACCAAGCAATCCCCCGCGCAAAATCCGCAGGGCCACGCCAAAGACTCCGAAATCTTCCAACTCCTCGTCTTCCTCTATCGCATGGGCCTGCTCCGCACCAACGGCCGCCCCCGCTCCCGCCGCTTCATCGAATTCCTCCGCGGCCAATTCCCCGGCGCGCACGAACTAAAGCGCGAAGAAACCCGCATCATCGTCCCCTGACGCTGGAGGTGAAATGTTAGCCTGTAAAAATAAAATGACGGTTACAAGATCAACCATGTATATAACTTCCCGGAACAGGTTTGAGGAACTTGCCGGTGCAGTGGAGCGCGACGGCTTCGCAATTGTCCCCAACTGCCTGGACGACTCGTCGATAGAACGGCTCTCAGAATCGTTGGACGACACTCAATACGGGCAACGAAATTTGCTCAGGGAACCAGTCATCCAGAAACTCCCACTGTCGCAAGAAGTCCTCCGTGTCATTGCACCTGTGCTTGGTCCAGATTGCTTTGCGACCAAGGGGATTTTGTTCAACAAGACACAAAAATCAAATTGGAAAGTTCCCTGGCACCAGGATTTGACGATCACGGTTCAGGAGAGGATCGAAGCCGAAGGATTCGGTCCTTGGACAATCAAGGGTGGAGTCGTGAACGTACAGCCGCGAGAGGATGTGCTGCGCGGAATACTGGCGATTAGAATCCACCTGGATGCCAACGACCACCAGAACGGCCCGCTACGGGTGATCCATGGATCCCATAAACATGGCAGACTCACCGCCAAACAGATCGCAAAGTGGGACAAATCCGGATCCGTTGAATGTCTGGTCCCGAAAGGAGGCGCTCTCCTGATGCGGCCGCTCCTGTTACACGCATCTTCCGCATGCCTGTTGCCCAAAAGCCGTCGAGTGATTCACCTCGAATATAGTTCCCTCGACCTGCCCTGCGGTTTGCGTTGGCTCACCAAGGTCTAACACCCGAAGACCGTCACTGATTGCATGGTTTAGAGTCCCTTAGCCCATTGAGCACGGCCGCATGCCTTGCAAGTCCACGCTGATCGCGCCGGCGTCCCAGCCGAGCGATAGCTGGGCCTGCGGGGCGCTGGGCCGATCGCCTTCCCACGGGCGCGTTGTAAATCCGAATTTTTGCCGGATTCGCGCCACACGGTCCGAGACTTTCTTGCGATACTCTTCCGGCGCGTAGCCGTTTTTCGTGTACCACTCGCGATACTGCTTCGCCAGCCGCGGGAATTTCTCCTCGATGAAAGGCAGAAACTGCTTCGCCGACGCCGGCATCAGGAACAGCACGCCCGACCAGAACCACTCCGCGCCCGCCTCTTTCGCTGCTGCGGCCACGCCTTCCAGTTCCCCGTCCGCGTCCGTAAGTCCCGGCAGCAGCGGCGAAGCCGAAACACCCACATGCAATCCCGCCTGGCGCAACTCCTTGACCGCCGCCAACCGCAAATCCGGACGCGGCGCTCGCGGCTCCAGCAATCGCGCCAGCCGCGGCTTCAGCGTGGTCACGGTAATGTTCACTGTCAGCGACGACTTCGCCGCAATCACCTTCAGAACTTCAATATCGCGCACAATCTGATTCGACTTGGTGATGATCGAAACGCTCAGCCCCTCCCGCTTGGCTAATTCCTCCAGGCACGCCCGCGTTACGCCATATTCCCGCTCCGCCGGCTGATAGGGATCCGTCGCCGTCCCAATCGCGATGTGCTCCGCCTTCGTGTATCCCGAAGCCTTCGACGCGTGCGAATACTTCCGGTCAACGTCACGCCTGAGCGCTACCGCCGCATCCTGCTTCACAAAAATCTTCCGCTCGAATTCCCCGCCGTCGATCTCCATGTACTCGTGCGTATACCGCGCATAGCAGTATTTGCACGCAAACTCGCACCCGCGATACGGGTTGATCGTCCAGTCAAACGGAACTCGCGCCGAATCGCATTTATTCAAAATCGATTTCACCGGCAGAAAGAAATACTCCGGCTTCTCCAGCGATTTCCGCTTGGTATCCGCCGCCGGGGCTTCAGCGGCGAGGCGAGCTATGCCCACCAGTGGCGCATGGGAAGTCGGAGATTCCGGCGGGGGGCAACCCGCCGTTGGGCTTTCCAGACTTGCCTTACGCCAGCCGGCTTGGCCCTGGGCAAGGGCGCCGGCCTCTGGCTTTGGTTCAGCAGGGCTAAAGGGAAGGAGTTGTGTTGCGGGGCGTCGAACGGGGCGGCGCCGCATCGCGAAACGCGGCGTCGATTGGGGAAGAACTGGGGACATGGCTCACCTCGATGCTCGCCCATTCTTTCGCTTTTTGTTCGCCATGTCAAGAACTTTCTATTCACACTTCCAGTGGCTCCTCCACCGACTGTCCTGTTCTTTGAAAGAAATTCGGCTCCATTCTGCTCGCCCGTTCGCGGCGCCTCTTGATACAGTATTTTCTTGGGAGCCCTCTGCATGCGCGCATCGAGTTTCGGTCGAATTCTATTTTTCTGCACTTCACTGCTAGTCGAAAACTTCACTTTCGCGCAAACTCCGGCGCCAACTCCCGCGCAAAAGCCCGCTCCCAAACCCCCGGCAACGCCCGGGCCCGCCGCTGACGCGCCGATACCCTCACCCGTGTCGCGCCACTATCCCATTCTCATCCTCGCGCACGGCAACGAGCCCTCCTGGTTCCTGCGCCTGGGCATGAAAGGCCCGGAGCGGCTCGATCGCGCCGGCTATCCGCCCATCGTTCTCGATCCCGACGAAATCGTTCCCGACGAACCCGGCGTCTCCTGGGTCTACCACGCCAAAGACGACATAACGGGCGCCGATGTGGCCGTAGAGCTGTTCCGCGATTCCTGTTCGGACGGGATGGGCGACACCAAGTACACGTTTAAAGTCGAGCTGCAGCACGCGCAAATCGGCATCCTCAACGGCTGCGGTCAGAGCGCGCCCGAAAAATTTCCCGAATTCCGCAAAAAGAATCAGCTGGATCCAGACGACAACGCGGATGACAAGGGCAAAGATAAAAGTAGCGACAAGGACAAAGATAAGGACAAAGACAAAAAATCTGTTCTCGACCCGATCACCAATTTCCAACTGCCCACTTCCGTCGCCTATCTCGATGCTTCCGGCAAAGTTATCTTCAGCCGCAGCGCAGTCAGGCGAACCGTCGCGCCCGAAGGCTCGGAACTTGCCGTTTCCCACGACGGCAAGAAACTGCTCTTCACCCGTTCCGATTCCAAGACCGGCCCAGAGCGCACCATCGTTCTCTACGATTGGGACACTGGACGCTTGCTCGATCTGGCCACCACCAACGTTCGCAGCGCCTTCTGGTCGCCCGACGATTCCCGCGTGGCGTTCTTAAAGTACGATGGCACAATCTGGCAGGTATGGACGCTTCCCGTCAGCGCGCCCGAAACCGCCGCGCAGTTTTCCCCGCAATCGGTTGACGCTCTACACGGCTGGATTTCGCCCACGACGATCCTTGCGAGCGACCTGCAAAATGCTTATTGGCTCAGCGACGACAAGCCGCCGCAAAGCGTTGCGCTTAAGGAAATTTACGGGGATGCATTCCAGGTGATGAGCAGCGACGCGCTTCGTCCCAATCCCATCAACGCCAACCTGCTGCTCGTCTCCGCCTACTATCAGAAGACACCGGCGGGCGCGCCTGCGGATTCGGTCGGCTTAAACTCCACTTTTTTTCTTTACGAAGTTCTCTCGAAGCGCCGCACGATTCTTGGCCCCGCCGACAACTACCAGCGCGGCGCCGAGTGGTCCCGCGACGGCCTGCAAATCTTCTTCACTCGCGGCGTCCCGGGCAAAGTTCCGCTCTCCACCTGGAGCATCTTCTGGGACTCCAGCAACCCGCACCGCTTCAACTCCGGCTCCTTCTTCGTCATCGGCAAATAATTTTTTGGAGTGCGGGAGCTCAGCTCCCGCTTTTTCGGATTCAGCCCTGCCGACCAACCAGCACAAAAAACATGTCATCCTGAGGGGCGCGTCGTTGCGCCCCGAAGGACCTCAACGTACGAATTGTGCAAGATCCCAAACTTGGGGCTTCATTGTTTGGTCCCGAAAAAAATGGCTCCTCTACTTCAGCGACGCCATATCGATCACAAACCGATACTTCACATCGCTCTTCAGCAGCCGCTCGTAGGCGTCATTGATCTTCTGGATCGGGATCAACTCAATGTCCGAAGTGATCCCGTGCTTTCCGCAGAAATCCAGCATCTCCTGCGTTTCGCGGATGCCGCCGATAGCCGATCCCGCCAGCCGCCGCCGCCCCATGATCAGGTTAAACGCCGCAACCGCCGCGGGCTTTTCCGGCGCGCCCACCAGCGTCATCGTGCCGTCGCGCTTCAGCAGTTGCAGGTACGCGTTCAGATCGTGGTCCGCGGAAACCGTGTCGAGAATGAAATCCAGGCTGCCGGCGTGCTTCTGCATTTCTTCAGCATTCCGCGAATTCACCACTTCATCGGCGCCGAGCCGCTTCGCATCGGCAGCCTTGTTTGGTGAAGTGGTGAAGAGCACCGTGTGCGCGCCGAAGGCATGCGCGAATTTCACGCCCATGTGCCCCAGCCCACCCAGGCCCACCACGCCCACCTTTTGTCTCTTGCCCACATTCCAGTGGCGCAGCGGCGAATAGGTGGTAATCCCTGCACAAAGCAGCGGCGCCGTGCCCGCCAGGTCCAGCCCCGCCGGCACGCGCAGCACGTAATTTTCATCCACCACGATGCCGGTCGAATAACCGCCATAGGTGACGCCGCCGAGAATTTTGTCTTCGCCGTTGTAGGTCAACGTCAGCCCGGATTCACAATATTGCTCTTCGCCGGCTTTACAAGCCGGGCACACGCGGTCAGAGTCCACCATGCAACCTACCGCCGCGATGTCGCCGGCCTTGAACTTCGTCACGGCGCTGCCCACCTTGGTCACGCGGCCGACAATTTCATGCCCCGGCACAACGGGATACACGGTCGGCATTACTTCCTTCCATTCGTTGCGCACCTGGTGCAAATCCGAATGGCACACGCCGCAGAAGAGGATTTCAATCTGTACGTCCTGCGGGCGAGGCTCGCGGCGCGGAATGCTGAACGCGGCCAATCCCGAAGTCGGGCTTTGGGCGGCAAACGCGCCGGCCGTAAAGGTTTGAGGTTTTCCTGAAGTTGCTTCTTTCACTGTCTGTCGAGCTGCTTCACTCATTGATCGCTTCCTCCAAACTTGAACTCGCGGCGTGTCGCCGGCGCCTTATTCCCTGCACATTCTTAGAGTTGATTTCCAGGCCCAAAGTAACATTTCTTTTCATTTATCCAACCGCGCTTTTTTCTTGACTGTCCATTTGTATTCGAACACTCTTAACGGCATAGGTCGATATATTGCAGGCGGCACCCGGGCCCCTGACAACTGAATCGGGGGTCGAGTGGAAATATTCAGCAGTACACGCAGGTTTCCAGTTTTTTCGCCGTTTGGCCGTACGGTCCTTGTGCTGTTTGCGGCGGCTTTCGTCGCGTTCGAACTCGGCAAAAATGAAATCACGCCCGTCATGCTCCTGGGAGCTGCCACAATGGTAGCTGTCGTCGTCGCCGTCCTGCTGGTGCCCCACGGCTCGTCCTATATCCGAAGGCCGAAGCAAGATCCAGACGAAATTGCTCTGCGAGCAATCAAGTCGGAACCCGCCATCCTGAAGCGCGCATATTCTCCTCCACGCCTCACGCCGTTCGAGTCCCGGGAAGTTTCTGAGCCGGCATGGAGGACCCCAGACGAGGATGAATCGTTCCGGCTCCTTCGCCCGTTCTACGTCGCTTACCCTAAACGCGAGTTCACCGCAATCGCAGCATCTTTGAAATTTCACGGAGACAAAAATTACCGGGACTGGCAACCGGTAGCGGAATCGGCTCCACAGCAATCCCACGCCGGGCTTTCTGACCAGATCTATCAGTGGATTCTGATCGGCTACGTTCCCCCAAACGCCCCGTTCGACGCCAAGCTAAAGCTACGCGACCCTCAATCGAGGCTCGGCATCATCGTGGTCCGCAACCTCGTCGCCGCCGAAGACCGCCCCTTTCACTCGATTCACCTAAAAATCTCCGCGGTCGCCGAGGACTTCGTAACATCCTCTTCGGCAGCAGAAAACAACTGAACCGTTTGCTTGGCAGCCGACATGTAGTGGAACGAGCCTCGCGGGTTTGGGCTCTTTTCCTATCTGGAGTTTCCCTACTGCGCGTGGCCGACACTGTTTTCGCGGTAAGCCTTCTGCAAGAGAAAGAAGGCCTTTTTCTTTTCGCCGGAGTCGGATAGGAGTCCCTTCCGATTGAAATTGTCCTGAATGCCGGGCAGCAGCCGGCGGGGCGAACGGAAATCCATCAGCACCCACGGGCACATTCCGCGAAGTTGCGCGATCTGGTTGAGCATCACGAACTGGTGCTCGTAAAGATTCGCTTGAAATTCCTCCGTCCAGCGTACGGCGGCATCCCCGTGCAGCCCGGCTTTGGCGTCGCCGCCGAACTCGCTCATGATCACCGGCTTCGGAAAGCGAATGTCCCAGGCGGTGTGATCCGCGTCGGCAGAGGTGTGTTCGTACCACCCCACGTATTCATTTGTCCCCACGACGTCCAGAGCGGCCCCGAGCGAATCGTCCACAATTTTCGTGTTGCCCTCGGTGCGCACCAGCAGGGCCGCGGTCACCAGGCGGCTCGGGTCCGCCTTGCGGGCATCAGCCGCCAGCGCGATAAGAAATGCGGTGCGCGCCGGGCTCACAGGCGTTTCATTAGCCACGGACCACAGAATCACGGAGGCCTTGTCTCGATCGCGCCGGATCATTTCTGACAACTGCGATTCAGCCTTAGCGAGCACCGCGGGATCTTCAAAGCGGCAATCCCAATAAACCGGAATTTCCGACCAGACCAGGATGCCCATGCGGTCCGCAAGCCTCTCCATTCGTTCGCTGTGCGGATAGTGGGCCAGCCGCACAAAATTGGCGCCCAGCTCATGCGCCCAACCAAGCAGCGTCTCGGCGTCCTGTTCACTGAATGCCCGGCCAGTGCGGTACGGCGCTTCGGCATGAGCATTGACGCCCTTCAGGAAAATAGGCTCCCCGTTCAACAGGAGTTGGGTGCCGCGCGTTTCGATGGTGCGGAAGCCCATCTCGTCGTCAAGTTTGTCTTCCGCAGCCGCCAGGGTGACGTGATAAAGAGTGGGATGTTCCGGCGACCAAAGCTGCAGCTTTTGATCCACAAAGCGAATCAAAGCTTTTCCCTCGGCGTCCGTCTTTCCGATGGCGCCGCTCATTTGGCCTTGTCCTTCAATTCCAATCTTAACCTCGGTTCCCTGCGTCGCTCCCACAACATGAATCCAGCCTTCGATTTCGTCGCGTGTTCCGCGTTTCAGGTGCAGGTCGAACTCGTCAATGAAGCGCTCCGGAACATCCACCAGCGATACCTCGCGGGTGATTCCACCGTAATTCCACCAGTCCGTGCGGAGCGCCGGCACGCCATCGGGGAGCCGCGTGTCGTCCACGGCGATCACTACGAAGTTGTGGCCTTCGTGAATGGCGCGGGTCGCTTCGCAATCGAAGCCCGTGAATCCGCCCTCGTGTTCGCAAATGGCCTGGCCGTTGACCCAAAGGTGCGCTCGATAATTGGCCGCCTCGACGTGAAGGAAGACGCGCCTTCCCGGAGTCGTGTGATAGTCGAAATCCTTTTCGTACCACACCAGTCCCTCGTAATAAAAAAGAGACTCACGCTGCGTGTTCCAGTCGCCCGGTACGCGCAGGGTGGGAGACTTCGCAAAACTGTACTCGATCAGGCCGCCAGGATCCGTCTCAGTCCGATTTTGCGCGAAGCCATCGTTTCGCGCTTTGCCGTGGAAATCGTACAAGCCGGTTCCGTAGGGATCCACTATGGCGTGCCACTCGCCGTCCAGGCTGAGCGAGTGACGGTGATCCGCTGCCGCAAGCACAGTGGATGGCTGCGCGTTCGTTTGTTGAAGGCCAAACAGCAAATTGAAGGAAATTGCCACAACCAACCACAGTGCACTGCTGAGAACCAACTTAAATCGCCCAACTCGCTCTCTCAACCCCTCCGCACCAGCGCTATTCCTCGACAAATCGCGAAACATTCGGCCCCCCGGGAAATTTGTTCGCACCAATTCCTACTTCTCGTTCCACAGCAGCCAAGAATACCCGAGGCGCGACAATGTCCGGAGAGAAATCTCATCTAGGCGAAATGTAAGAGTCTTCGCGCGCCAAGGCAGCGCACGAAAGTGGGACCGATTTTTTCATTTATAGAGCGGGACTTTAGTTTGACCTAATCCGCAAATTGGAAAGCTTCAGAGGTGAATCCAGTTGCTGAGAATCAGCGCCAGCGTGCTGCTGCCGACAATCAGCCACAGGACCAGGCCCTGCAGCAGCGGACGAACGCCCACTTTTGCGAGTGTCTGTTTGTTCAAGCCGGTGCCGATCAAGAACAGGGTCACGGTCAACCCGATTTTCCCGAGGTGATTCAGCGCACCGAAGGTGCCATTGTACGCGGGCAGCAGCGTGTTCAACAGCGCCGCAAAGCAGAAAAACAGGATGAACCAGGGCCACTGGATGCGCGCCTTGCTTTTCAGGAAGATTGCCGTTACCGCCGAGAGCGGCACAATCCACAGCGCCCTCGCCAGCTTGACCGTGGTACCTACCGCCAGCGCCGCCGCTCCGTATTTCGCCGTTGCGCCAACCACGGAGCTGGTGTCGTGAATGGCCAGCGCCGACCACAGCCCGAACTGCGTCTGGCTCATGTGCAGCGCCAGCCCGATCACTGGAAAAAGGAACAGCGCTACCGAATTCAGGATGAACACCGTTCCAAGCGACACCGCCATTTCTTCTTCATTCGCCTCGGCGATGGGTCCGACGGCCGCAATGGCGCTGCCTCCGCAAATGGCCGTGCCGGCGCTGATCAAAAACGAGGCCTTTTTCTGCACGTGAATCAGGTAGCCGAGCCCCAGCCCCAGCAGCATCGCGCCTGTGATGCTGAGCGCCGTGTACACAAATCCGGATTTCCCCGCATGCAGCACTTCGTGAAGATTCATGCCGAAGCCGAGCGCCACGACCGAAGCCTGAAGCAGAAATTTTGAGAGGTTTTTGCTCTCCACGTGAAACGGGTGGGCCAACGTGAGGCCGTAGATGAGCCCGCCCAGCAGGGCGAAGGGCGGGGAAACAAACCCGCTGGCCGCCAGGATAATGCCCGCAAAAAAGAGGTTCTTGTTCATGCGCAGAGTCTGACAGATGCCCCAACGCCCGTCCAAGCAACAATCCTAATCAGACATTAGCCGGCCTTATCGCCCAGCCCCACCCGGCCGGCCGTTTCTCTGCAACCCGGACGAAAGCGCGCGCACCCGATCGATCGCAAAGCTGCGAAAGCACCCCGCCGGCCCCTGCGGCATCGGGCCGGTGCGCCGCGCCAGCGAAAAGCTGCGCGTCACGCGCATCCCCGGAACCTCCACGATCTTCAGGATTCTGAGTTCCAGTTCCTTGGCGATGGCCCATCGCGAAACGAAGCCGACGCCGAGCCCTGCTTCCACCGCGGACTTTATGGCTTCGCTAGAATCCAGATTCATCACTCGCGCAAAATGCTGCGATTTTATCCCCGCTCGCCTCAGGGCCATCTCGATTACGCGGCGCGAGCCGGAGCCTTGCTCGCGCATTAAAAGATTGGTCGAACCCAGATGATCGCGGGTGAGGCGCCCCATTCCCGAGCCGGCCGGCGCAATCATCACCATTTCATCTTCCATGAACGGTTCCGTCTGCACATCGCGATGGCGCGCCGGGCCCTCGATCATGCCCAGGGCGATGCCGCCGTCCATCAACAACTGCACGATCTGTTCGGTGTTCCCGCTCTGCAAGGTCAACCGGACGCGGGGATTTTCCAGCAGAAATGCGCCGATCAGGCGCGGCAGAACGTACTGCGCGATTGTGGTGGAAGCCCCCAGGGCGAGTTCCCCCGACAAATGGCCTTCACCCTTGGCGATGTCCTGTTCGGCCTCGGCGACCAGCGATTCCATCCGCTTCGCGTACCGCAACAAGCGCGTCCCCTGCACTGTCAGGAAAATTCGGTTCCCCCTGCGGTCAAACAGCCGCACACCAAGATCTTCCTCCAGCGCTTTGATCTGCAGTGTCACTGCCGGCTGGGTAATGAAGAGGTGCTCAGCGGCCTTGCGGAAGCTGAGGTGCCCAGCCACGGTGCGAAACACTTTCAAGCGGAAATTTTCCAGTTGCGCCACGCCCCACATTATCCATACCTCCGCCGAATACCAATACCCGCAAATCATTCTGTGCGAGTAAGTAACGTGGGAATCAAGTGGAGACAACCGCAGAACACGCGGCTAGACTCAAATCAAGCGGGAGGCGAACCGATGAGGACCACGTTTTTGCGAGCGAGTATTCTGATCGGATTCGTTTTGCTGGCGAGTGCTGGCCTTTTAATCCCCGGAATCGCCCACGCGCGGCAAGCGCCCTCAACACCAACTGATCCTGCAAAGCCCGCCGCTACTCCCGGCCCCACTAACAACGTGCGGCCGGCGATCAAATGGAGACAGTTCAACTACACCTGCGAAGGCGGCGCAAAAATCACGGTCTACCTTCACAACAACACCGCCAAAGTCCGGACCCACGATCATATCTACATGATGCGCCAGACGTCCTCCGCTGACGGCAACCGCTATTCCGACGGCAAGCTTCTCTGGTGGGGCAAGGGCGACACTGGATTCCTGCAGGAGGACACCCCGAACGGCGACGGCAAGATGCTGGTGAAGGGATGCGCTCTCGACCAGCCCGCGGAAGCCGCAAAGCCCTGAAACCTCCGTCAATCCCGTCATCATCGCCTGCCTACCGCCCGTACTATCGTACAGGTGCCCGTTAGGTCCCTAAGCGGTTGTGGCCGGTGACCTTGACATGCCCACGCTTTATACTTCGGAGATGGCGCCATCTCCCAACCCGGTCTCTCCCCAAGTCGGCATTCTTGTGTTCGAGGATGACCCGTATAGCGGAACCGCGCTCAAGCAAATGCTCGATTCCGAAGGCTGGCGCGTGCGCGTGGCTCAGGACCTGAAGATGTTACAGACAGAACTGAAGACCGGGGAGTATTCGCTCCTGATCGCCAACATCGCCATGGTTGGCATCGATTCGCCGCTGTTTCACGTGCTTCGTGAACTGGCTACGGTCAGCGTGGAAGAGGGAGCTCGCTTGCGTGTTCTGTTCGTGGTGCCGGAAATGAGCGGCAGCCAGTTCGTGCAGGTGATTGAAGAAGCCCGCCTGCCTTATGTGCTGCGGCCCTTCCACTTGCATGATTTTCTGGAGAAGGTGAGCGACCTGCTGGTGGAGGTGAAGGCGATCGAAGGTCCACTGCGCATGACGCGCTACGAATTTGGAGCCGCCCGCAAAAAGAAGAAGGCCGCCACGAAGACCAATTCGATGTTCGCTTCGCGCGAATCATATTCGTATACGGAAGAGGAACTCGCCGAATGTGAGCAGCAAGAGGCGCAAACCTCGCTGCTGCGAAAGAACAAGAACCGCAATAATTTGGGGAATTCGCGAGGATAAAAAGAGCGAAGCAACGATGTAAGGATGTAGAGAAGCAACGATCCGGCGCAAAGCCCCCGCAACCTCAGCCGGTCCACTGTCTACGTTTTCCCTGCAAGAAAAATCTACCCCTTCGTTCTAACTCCAAGCGTGCACTCACCGCACGTTCTGGAGGATGGAATGAACCGCATTTTGATCAGTGTGTTCGGGCACGGATTGCTGGGATTCGCGGCTATGGCGATGGCCGTGGTTGGTTTCCTGTGGTACTCGCCGACGGGGGCGACTCCTTCGGGAAAGCAGGATGGTGAGTGGCGGCTGTTGGATCCGGTGAGTTACGAAAACCTGACCGTGTTTCCCGTGGTCAGCTCTTCCTGGTACGACACCAGCGCTTTTTTGACCCTGGAAGAGGGATTGTCCAGCGGAGAAGTGACGGTTCGCGAGCAGGGCGCGGAGGTCATCTACCGCAACCGCGACGGCTCGCGTCCCGTGACGCAGAATTACGGCGGGCCTTCCGTGAATCAACTGGTGCTGGTGAATCACAGCAAGCGGCCGCTGCTGCTTCTGGCCGGCGAGCTGGTCAGCGGAGGAAAGCAGGACCGCGTGATCGCCAAGGACCGGATCGTGGCGCCCTTTGGTGAGCCACTGCCGCTGAACGTCTTTTGCGTGGAACATGGGCGCTGGTCTTCAGGTTCGCAATTCAATCAGGCGAAGACGATTGTGCATCCAAGCGTGCGCGAGCAGGCCGCGGTGGCGCAAAAACAGGACGAAGTGTGGGCAGCGGTGACCGCCGGTTCGGTCGCGAAGCGGGCGCCGTCTGCTCCGGCGCCGGCGGTGGGCAGCGCCGACCTGGAAGCGACGATGCAAAACGAGGCGCCAACGCAATCCTACTCCAAGCTTTATGAATCACGCCGGGTCAGCGCCCCCGCGGAATCGGTAGTCAGTGAGATCCAGCGGCGCTTCCGCAAGGAAACTTCCGGGCTGAAGGGAGAGCGAGTGGTCGGCGTAGTGGTGGCCTACGGGGGCGAAGTGGCGTGGAGCGATGTATTCGCTTCGGACGAACTTTTCAACCATTACTGGAGCAAATTGCTGCGGAGCTATGCGGTGGAGGCCGTGGCCCGGCCGACGCTGCGCGAAAAGGCTTCCGCGGAGGATGCGCGGGAATTTCTGCGGCGGTTGAATGGCCGGGAGCAGACGGAATCCGAGCCGGGCGTTTATCGCTGGCGGGAAATCAATGAGGGTGGTTTGTCGCAGATTGAGCTGGATGCGCTGGCGCCAAAGATGTTCACTTTGCACCGGTTGGTGTTGCGGCGGACGAGTTGAGGAGTTCGCGCCAGCAGAACGTCTCAGTTCGAGTCGACGTTTGACGGCTGGGCTTACGCCGCAAAAGCGGCGGCAGATCTGCCCTTCGGCAAGCTCAAGGTAAACCGCACTCCAAAGTAAGAATGGCCGGTCTGAAGACCGGCCACTACAGGCTTGGGGCGTCGTGCAATCTTCTGACGGCGCTGTGGTCGGTGCTCGCGGAGAGCAGGTGAGCTACCCCGGACTTCCAACCTGGGTGGCGAAGAGCGGGAGCAATTTCCGCGAGCGGAATCAGCACGAATTTCCGTTCGAGCATGCGCGGGTGCGGAACCTGTAATTCGGGCGTGTCGATCGTCTCGTTGCCATAGAGAAGAATATCCAGATCGATCTTGCGGGGCCCCTTCGCGAAAGCTTTCCTGCTGCCCATGCGGGCTTCGATGACGCGGAGGGCGTTCAGCAAATCCAGGGCGTCGAGCTCGGTTTGCGCTTCGAGCACCATGTTGAGGAACCATTCCTGATCGAGGTAGTCCACCGGCTCGGTTTCGTAAATGCTGGAGACGCGCCGGATGTGCACGCCGGATTCGGGAAGCAGTTGAAGCGCCTGAAGAAGATTGTCTTCGCGTTCGCCTATGTTTGTGCCCAGCGCGATGTAGACGGTGATCATCGAACGATTTCCTGGATGCGTCCTCTTGCTAACTAGAGGAACTATTTTATGCCGGCGCGGCGGCGGAGAATTCCGAGCATGGCCTGGCCTTCGGGAAGCTTCAAGAGAGTTGATACACCAAAAAACAGGATTCCGTAAACCGATAAGACGATGACCGCGAGGATGATCGGCCCCCGGTGCCCGATTGCGATCAGGACGCCGCGCGCCGCCGCCGCCGCGATCAGCGCCGCAAGCCAGACCTGCGCGAGAAACACCGGCGGGACGCCCACTTGGCCGATCCTGCGGCGAATGCCGCGCTGCAACAAGGTGAATTCCACCCACGACGCGATACCTGCGGAAATCGTGAGGCCCGCAACGCCCCAGCGCGGCTCAATGCCGAGGAGGCGCGGTAACGGCAGCGCCGCCAGGTAGCCCAACAGCGAGGTGAGCAGGACGCGAACGATGGCGAAACGCAGCGGCGTGCGCGTGTCGCGCAGAGCGTAGAAGCCGGAGGAGTATAGCCGCCCAAGCGTGGAGGCGAGAAGCCCGACGGTGGAACCCGCGAGTATGCCCCAAACATAGATCCCGTCTGCGTGCGTGAAGCGGCCGGACTGATAGATGGCGGCGACGATGACATCGCCCAGCGCGAGGAATCCCACGACGGACGGGACGACGAGAAAGGTGATTTGCCGCAGGCCGGAGTTCATGCGCGTGCGAAGGAGTCCGGCGACTTCGTCGGCGCCACCGAGCGCGCCGCTCATCACCGGCAGCTCCGCGGCGGAAACGGACATGCCGAAAAGGCTGACGGGCAGCGTGTAGAGCGTTTGGGCATAGGCGAGCGCGGAAACGGCGCCGGTCGGCAGCCAACTGGCGAGAAACGCATCAATGTACGCGCTGATCTGGACCACGCCACGGCTGATGAACACAGGGAAGAAATTGCGGATAACAACGCGAACGTTCTCGGCCTGGTGGGCCAGTGAAAGCTTCAGGCCCCCGAGGAGCTTGAAGACCATCGGAAGCTGCACCAGCACCTGTAGCGCACTTCCCGCCACGGAGGCCCACGCGGTGATGATTACCAGCGAATTTTGGGCGCGGCCCGCGCCGAAGGCGAGCATGCCCGCGATCATGGCGATGTTCCACAACACAGGCGCGGTATAGGAGAGGAAAAACTTGCGGTGGCTATTGAGAACGCCGAGGCACCAGGCCGAGGCTACGAGCAGGCCGGCGCCGGGGAACAAGATACGGACAAGCAGAATGGTGAGTTCGCGCTTTTCGCCATGGAAGCCGGGGGCAATGGCCTCAATCAGCCAAGGTGCCGTGAGCACGCCGAGGAGCACGAGAATCGATGTGCTGAGGGTGAGAAGCGCGGCGACTGCCCCGGCCGTTTTTCGCGCTTCTTCCTTGTCGCCGCGGGCAAGCAGGCTGGCGTAGACGGGGATGAACGATGCGGAGAGCACACCTTCGCCAAAAAGATTTTGCAGGAAGTTGGGGATGCGGAGGGCTGCTTTGAACACGTCGGCCGCGTCTGAATTTCCAAAATAATGAGCGAACACGCGATCGCGAATCAGGCCGGCGACACGGCTAAGAAAAATACCCGCCGCGACAAGAAAGGCGAATCGCCGGGAGCTCCCGGGTGCGGTTGGGGTGGCGGAAGAATCAGTCAAGAAAGTTTCCAGACGCGCCGAAGCGGCTTATCCCTTCCAAAGATTCTGTAGACTGAAGATACCTTACCCGAAAAGAGGGAGCAGGTGCGAATTGGGTGAGTGTGCCGTGAAACTACTTTCTTCCTTGGTCTTAACGAATTATGGGTGGTAGTAGTGCTAGAATTCCGCGTGACTTGGGGGGCCAAATGAAGAAATCAAAGCACGGGGGTTTGTGGTGGCAGTTGGCAGTTGTTCTGGGCGGCGCTTTTCTTGTTTGCGGGGGCGCGTGGGCCCAAGAAAAGGATTTTTCCAAGGTAGAGATCAAGGTAACCAAGGTTTCCGGGAACATTTACATGCTGGAGGGCGAAGGCGGAAACATCGCCGCGTCCGTGGGCGAAGACGGAATCGTGATCGTGGACGACCAGTACGCGCCGTTGGCGGACAAGATTCAGGCCGCGCTGAAGAATCTGAAAATTACGGACAAGCCGGTAAGGTTCGTCATCAACACCCACTATCATGGCGATCACGCCGGCGGGAACGAACCCTTCGCGAATGCCGGATCGACTGTGATCGCTCAGGACAATGTCCGCAAACGCCTGGAAACCGGGGGAACCGCGGGCAACGGCGGCTCCATCAAGATGGAGACCAAGCCAGCGCCGAAGGGCGCGCTGCCGGTGATCACATTTGAGCGTGACGTGACCGTGCACCTGAATGGCGAGGATATTCGCGCGCTGCACTTCCCCGCCGGTCACACGGACGGCGACGCCATCATTTTCTTTCCCAAGAACAACGTGGTGCACATGGGCGATGATTTCGTGCGCTACGGATTTCCGTTCATCGACGTTTCAAGCGGCGGCAGCGTGCAGGGGATGATCGCCGCAATGGAAAAGTGTTCGGCGCAACTGCCTCCAGACGTGAAGGTGATTCCCGGCCACGGCGCGCTCTCGAATCTGAATGACGTGCGGGAGTTTGTGAAAATGTTGAAAGAAACTTCGGCTGTGGTGCAAAAGGCGATCGACGAGCACAAGACGGTCGACCAGATGAAACAGGAGAAGATCCTGGCGCCGTGGCCGAAGTGGTCCACCGGGTTTCTGGATGCCGACAAATTCATTGAGACGCTGTATAACTCGCTCACCGGCAGCAAGGGCGAGTTCCTGAAGCACAACTGATAGGCGTTGCTAAGCCCCGGGGGCCGGCGACCGCCTTTATTCGACGATAATGCGGTCGGCCCATTCGACGAGACTTACAAAAATCGCAGGACTTCCAAATTTCGCGCCCCAATTGCTTAGGTCGTTTTCCGAGACGCCACGCGCCCGGCTGCAGGCCCCTCAAGCAAAAATGGGGATGTGTTTTGCCGCAATTTTTTCCAGCGTTTCCGCCAGCGGCGGCCATCCTACGGGGAGAACGGAGCTTGCGGTG
>Ga0210400_10000960_pt1 | contig 29672 bp, 38 predicted proteins | sample IncBWH26MmetaG_FD_155456 | JGI IMG/M metagenome (GOLD analysis project Ga0210400, IMG submission 155456) | Forest soil microbial communities from Barre Woods Harvard Forest LTER site, Petersham, Massachusetts, United States - Inc-BW-H-26-M | ecosystem: Environmental > Terrestrial > Soil >... | reverse complement strand
TCCAATGATGGGCAGCAATAGGAGTGCCTGAAGAAGCATGGGCAGGTTTTGTCCGGGCAGCGACGAGATTTTCTTCATCGGATCCAGCCGTTTGAAATCCGGAGTGAGCTTGGAAACGGAAATTCCCATCTGGGTGGTCGCGAGCTGCGCGCACAGCACCAGGAGCACCAGCGCCGCGCCTGCAAACACCAGCGGCTCGAGCGTAGGAACCATTACATGACGGGTGAGCGACACTACTTCTGAAACAGTGATTTCCGTAGTGAACGCGATGGACAGCAAGTAACGGATGGCACGTGCGGTGCGAGCCAGGAAGGTTCCTCCGAAAGTAGCCGCGATCACTACGAATCCGAGAAACTGCACGGCGGAAATGAACTCGCGGCTGGAAGGAAAGTTACCCTCTTTGCGGGCCTTCTGGACCCGGTGCTGAGTCGGTTTTTCGGTGCGTTGACCCGATTCAGACATGCTCTATTGCCCGGCCATGCGCGCCAGGGCGGAGATGGTTCGACCGGCGGCGGACTCGAAGATTCTGGCAAACACGGGGGCCAGCGCGGTCAGCATCGCCAGTGCGGCGATCATCTTCACGGGAAACGCGAGCGATAGAAGCTGCAACTGCTGCTGCATGCGTCCGAGCATGGCGAGGGCAAAGTCGATCAGCACCAGCAATGCGATTACCGGCATGGCCAGCCGCAATCCCAGTGAAAACATTCCCGCGCCCAGATGCAGCACTCCGTCCAGGCTGGCCGCGGACGGCAACCACGAACCGGCAGGAAATTTCTCGAAGCTCGCGGCCAGGACGCGAATCAGGCTGCGATCCATTCCGCTTGAAAAGAACAGCAGGCCAGTGAACAGGGTCATGAGGACCTGCAACACGCCGGAGTCGGCCTGGCTGGAGGGATCGATGGTGGATGCATATCCGTACCCGGCTTGCAGGCCAAGTACCTGCGCGGCCACCTGAAACGCCTCCGTCAGGAACGCCACCGCGAGTCCGACGACGATTCCGAACGCAGCTTCGGACAAGGCCCACGCGACCAATTGTCCAAATGGTGGAAGTTGGTTGGGAAGCGACGGCCACACTGGAAAAAGAGCTACCGCGATGGCCAGTGCGAGCACCACGCGAATCTGAGACGGGGCATTTTTGAAGCCTGGAATCGGAAGAAATGTCACCAGCCCGGCGACGCGCGCCAGCACCAGCAGGAACGCGATCATAGTGCTGAGCGGCAGTCCCAAAGTCATGAGTAGCTCGTCACGTCAGTGCGCGAATCGTCCCAGGTCGCCGAACAGAGTGATGGTGTAGGAAATCAGCCGCGTCAGCATCCACGGCATGGCGAGCACTAGCGCCGCCAGAAACGCCGTCAGTCTGGGCACCGTGGCGAAGCTCGAATCCTGAATGGAGGTGAGAATCTGGGCCAGGCTCATGACGATTCCCACCACGAAGCCGACGGCAAGGATCGGAAGGCTGAGCCAGAACGTGGTCATGAACGCGCCGCGCATCAGATCGACAACAGAAGCGGTACTCATATCAATAGAAACTCTTCACCAGCGATCCGACCACCAGATTCCAGCCGTCCACCAGCACGAACAGCAGAATCTTGAACGGCGCCGAAATCATCACGGGAGGCAACTGCACCATTCCGACCGACAACGTTACGGAGGCGACCACCAGATCGATGATCAAGAAGGGCAGGAACAAAACCGCCCCGATCTGAAAGGCCGCTTTCAACTCGCTCAATACGTACGCGGGTGCCAGGGCGGTGAAGGGAACATCGGAGGGTTTCGCGGGCGCGGGGGCGTGCGTCAGCTCGACGAACAGCTTGATATCTTTCTCACGCGCGAATCTCAGCAAAAATGTCTTGATGGGAACCTCCGATTGCTCCCACGCCTCCGACGCGCTGATTTTGCCGCTTTCGAGCGGCTCCCATCCTTTGTGATAAACCTGTTCGGCCACGGGCTGCATCACCACCATAGCGAGAAACATCGACAGGGCGACCAGCACCTGGTTCGACGGCGCGGTTTGCGTTCCGAGCGCCTGCCTTAGAAAATGAAGCACCACGGCAATGCGCAGGAAAGGCGTCAGGGCCATCAGAATCGCGGGCAGCAGAGTGAGCGCCGTGAGCAGCAGGACGATCTGCATGGGGGCGCTCAGCGCAGCGCCGTTCTTGTTCTGAACCAGCGTGATCCCGAGCAGGGAATCCCCCGGGGCTGCAAACGCAGGCACAGCGAGCAAGGCCAGGAGCAGCCGTTTCATTGCTTGCCTTCCTCATGGGTTGCTTCGAGTAGCAGCGTGCAGCCTTGCGGATGTGTCGCGACGACCAGCTCACGTCCTTGAATCTTCACCAGATGCAGCGCGTGTTGCGGAGTCAGCGCCAGCCGCTCGATCGATTCCAGCGACTTGGACTGTTGCCGCCAGCCGCGCAGCGATGCGAGGCCGCCGCGCCGAAGCAGCCACAGCACGGCACCGAGGATCGCGAACACCGCGAGTACCGACGCCACTTGCCGCACGGTCTCCATCTGTATCTATGCCTCCTCCTTGAAATCGGTGATGCGCATGGCGACCGTTTCTTCGATAATCACGATCTCGCCCGACCCTACTATGCGTCCGCCGATCAGGATGTCCATGGTTTCACCGGCCGAGCGATGCATCGCGATTACGCTGCCTTCCTGCAAAGCCAGGATGTCCCGGACCGCCATCTTGCGGCGGTCCAGTTCCACTTGGATATCCATGCGGATGCCGGCCAGCGGTTCGATCAATTCGAGGGCAGTCATTTACTGCTTCAGATTGATGGTGGTCTGGCTGATCTCGTCTTCGGTCTTCACCATGTGCGCATTCGCCTCGTATCCGCGCTGATAGATGATCAAATTGGTGAACTCCTTGGCGATATCCACCGTCGAGGCTTCCACCGATCCGCCCAGCACGGAGCCGCGTCCGCCGGTTCCGGGCAACCCGATTGCGGGAAGCGCACTGATCGCGCTGGTCTGATAGTTGTTGTTGCCGGCGGCGATCAGCGATTCAGGATTGCGAACCGTCGCCATCGCCATTTGTCCCACCACCACCTGCTGGCCATTCGAATAGCGCGCCAGCACCTGGCCGCCGTCCGCCAGCCCGACACTGACCAGATTGGCCGCGGGCGATCCATTCTGCGCCACTGCCGAGGTTGCCGACGGCTGCGAGAATTGTGAAATGCGCGGCGTGGTGCCGTTGAAGAGATTCCAGGAGATATTCATGTCCGACGCGCCATCGACGAGTCCTGTAATTCCGATCTGCGGCGGCGGATCGGTGGCCGCCGGGCTGATCAAATTTCCATTCGAATCGAAGGTGAGCGTGCCGGTCACGGGGGTAAAGGGGGCCGTCACATCGGCGTCGGGGATCGTTAGCGAGTAGGTCCATTGATTTGCCGTCGCGGTTTTCGTGAACGCGTAGGTCACAATGTGCGAGGTTCCCAGCGAATCGTAAACCTGTACGGAAGTGGAGAACTGGTCGCGCGCCACCGCCGATGCGTTCAAGTTCAGATCCACGGAATTCGTGGTGGTCGCCTGCGGGGGCGCCAGGGCGCCCACCGGTACGGTGATATTGCTGATCGCCGTATTGGTATTCAGCGCGCCATTGGTCCGGGTCCACCCCTGCACTTTTTCGCCGGTGGCCGTGATCAGGTTTCCGTTGGTATCCACCAGGAAATTTCCGCCGCGGGTGTATTCGGTATTCGAGTTTGCAGCCTGCACGATGAAAAATCCGTCGCCCTGAATGGCTGCGTCCAACGGCCCGCCCGTCGATTGCAGCGCGCCTTGCGAGAACTGGCGCAGTGTGATCGGCGTGCCGACGCCGAAGCCGACCTGCGTCGAGCCGAGCCCGGCGCCGATCGATTGCGTTACCAGATCGTGGAAAGAAACAGCGGTTGCCTTGAACCCCGGCGTGTTGAGGTTCGCCAGGTTGTTGCCGACGACGTCTATCGCCGTGGAGTTCGCGTTGAGTCCGGATAATGCCGTAGAAAAAGAGTTAGCCATGATTTCTCCTGTTTAAGAATTCGGTGCGGGTTTAGGGGCGAGTTCCGCTTTGATGGCCGCGATATCGGCCGCCATCTGCGTGGTGTTCGACAGTTCGCTGAACTGCGCGAGCTGGGTGATGAATTGCGTTCCATCCGCCGGATTCTGCGGATCCTGGTTCTTTAGCTGCGCGACCAGGAGTTGCAGAAAAACGTTTTGATTCGCCAGCGGATCCAAGGGGGACTTCGCGGGCGGCGGGGCCGCCGGCGTTGTCGCGGCGGAGCTCAGTGCATCGATCGGTGAAATACTCATGTTACGTTCTCCATTTCTTGAATCCACTTCGAGGCTTGGTGTTGATGCCGGCGCTGATCGCGGCGCTGCTGTGCGTCACCCGGGTTGCCGCGTCCCGAAAATCCCGGCTGCCCGTCACGGTCGTTACGAAAACTATTCTGTGCGGAGCGCGCGGCTTGGCTGACGCCTTGCTGCGGAACAAAGGTCTCCGCGCGAAATCCGGCGCGCTCGAGCGAACTGGAAAGCGTTCCCAAATCTTGTCGCAACGAGCCTTGCAGAGCCGCATCCGGAGTGCGCACTGAAACGTGTATTGCGCCCGCGCGTTCGCTTACCTGCAAATCCACCGGCGGGGCGTCGGGCTGCATAATTCGGAGAGCGATTTCCTGAACCTGAGTCATGCGGGGCGCCGATTCCGCGACGGCGGCAGGTTCCGACATCCGGAGCGCTTCCGCCACCGCCTCGAACGGGGCCTGCACCTTGGGTGCACTGGTGCCGGGCTGCGGCGTGCCCGGTGCCGGCGCGTCGAAGGTCCTGGCGAAATCGGTCGTGGACGCAGTCGCGGAAGCCGCAAGGACTCGCGCAGGAGCATCGGTCTTGTCTGAAGTGTGGCCTTGCCCCGAGTTGGGTTGCGCTGCGTCTCTTACTTTGGTGGCGGGCTTGGTCGGGGCAGCAGATTCGGCGCGATTCACATTTTGAACCGGCATTAACACTGGCGCCGACGGAGGGGCCGGTAGCTGGATCTGTTGCGCCGTGGGTTCCGCCGACAACGGAATCTCCATCGGAGTCAGCTTCATGCCAAATGCGATTTCGGATGGTTGACCCGGTGAGCCGCCCGCGACGTTTGGTTGTGGATGCGTGCCGAGCGAGACAAGTCCTTCAGGTAGTCCATTCAGAACCGGCGTCGCGTGCGGAGGAATAGGAGTTGACTGAGCCTGTGGCCCCGCCATGATCGGATTCAAGGCGGTAGAGTCTTGTACCGGAACGCCGGTTGGCGTCGCGGTCGTATCTTGTATTGCAGTCGGCGCAAGCAGAGGCTTTCCTGCGGCAAGCGGTAGCGCGACGTTGGTTTCGATCTTGCGTCGCGTCCCAGGTTTATCCACGATCACCGGTCCAATGGTTGTCCTGAGCGCCGCGGTTGGAGAGGTCGATTCCATGATCGATGCGCCAGACGTCTTCGTGCTCTGTCCGAGCATGGCCCGAATTAAGGCATCCGCAATCTGGTTTGACGCGCTGGTGGCGAATGCCGGCGCCTGCAAATCGGCGACTACGGCCGGGATCGGCGCTGCCGTCGCCGAAGAGCCGAAGATCACACTAATAAGGTTGAGGAATGCCGGACTGGCCGCCGTCTGGGTTGCTGGAGCGGGCGAAGCGAGCGTAGCGAGGATGCCATTCAAATTGCCGGGCGTCGTCGCGATTGCATTCACGCGACTCAGGTTGCAGGTGAGTGCCCAAACGCGCGAGGGCGGGCTTCAACGACTTACGCAAATTCGTCCGCGAACAAATCGGGACGCGATTCAAATTGGCACACGCTGCAACATCCCATTTTGGATCTACCCATCTCATCGGCTTGATTCCTGTGAGTCTTACCGAACGGTTCGCCGATTGCACTCATCTTGGCGTCATGGATCCACTTCTCATCTCGGCTGCCAGCGGAATGAAGGCGCGCCTGGACTCGCTGGACATGCTGGCGAACAACATCGCCAATACAGGAACGGCCGGGTTCAAGTCGGATCAAGAGTTTTATGGTCTGTATCAAGAACAACTCCCAACCATCGAGGGCCAGTGGACCGATTTCTCCCAGGGCACGCTGACGCCCACTGGAAATCCTCTCAATCTGGCGCTCTCCGGAAAAGGTTTCTTCGCTCTGAACTCTCCGGGCGGCGTAGTTTATACCCGGAACGGGAATTTCCAGATTTCCAAATCGAACGAGCTGGCCACGTCCGAAGGCTACACGCTGCGCAACACGCTGGATGGCGGCAAGCCGATCCCGGTCGATCCATTGCAGCCCATCGACATATTAAAGGATGGCACCGTCCGCCAAAGTGGCCAGGACTTAGGGAAAATCGAGGTCGATTCTCCTGAGTCGCAGGCTCTAAGCAAGCTTGGGAGCACTTACTTCGCGATGGCCGACCCCAAGGCGACTGTTCCGGCCGCGCAGAGTGCCGACGTTCTGCAAGGCCAGATGGAACAGTCCAACGTTCCGGTTTCCGAATCGACAGTGAAGCTGGTCGGAATCATGCGTCAATTCGAAATGCTCCAGAAGGCGATGAACCTGGGAGCCGAGATGAGTAAAGCAGCCATCACCGAGGTGGCGAAAGTAGTCTGAGTCAAAACCTATGATCAAAGCTCTCTACAGCGCCGGCAGCGGGATGACCGCCCAACAGATGGCCATCGACAACATCGCCAACAATCTGGCGAATTCAAATACCACGGGATTCAAAGCGCGCCGCACGCAGTTCCAAGACCTGCTGTACCAAAGCTACCTGCAACCGGGCGCCGCCGCAGGTTCGCAGACCATCGTGCCTAGCGGCTTGCAACTCGGCCTTGGCACGCGTCCATCCGCGAACTCGATCGTGTTTACGCAGGGCACTTTCACGCAGACCGATAACCCGCTCGATATCGTGATCCAGGGTAAAGGATTCTTCCAGATCAAGCGCCCCGATGGCTCCACTGCCTACACGCGTTCGGGAAATTTCCAGGTGGATAAAGATGGCAACGTGGTCACCGCCATGGGCGATCCGATCGAGCCGCAGATTACTATCCCGGCGCAGTCGCAATCCATCACCATCGCAGCGGACGGGACCGTCAGCTACACGCAGCCCGCCCAGAGCGCGTCGACGGTGGCTGGACAAATCCAGCTCGCCAATTTCACCAATCCTGGCGGATTGAACAGCTTAGGCAATAGTTTGTTTTCACCCACCGACGCCAGCGGCGACCCGATCGTGGGCAGTCCCGGCGGCCAGGACGGTATGGGCACGCTCCAGCAGGGCTATCTCGAATCGTCGAACGTCAGCGTGGTTGAAGAATTCATCAACATGATCACCAGCCAGCGCGCTTTCGAGGCGAACACCAAGGTGGTCAAAGCCGCGGACGAGATGTATCAGCAGGTCAACAATATCACTCCATGAAGTTGGTTCTTATCTTTGCCACGTGTTGTGCGGCTGGCATGGGGTGCCAGCCAGTCGACGCGCCGAACATCCTGGGGAAGGATCTGGCGGCAGCGAGCCCGAGCTTTGCCGCGCTGGATCCGGCGGTAAACATTGCCTCCACGCCGTTCCCTGGCGTTCGGCGCGCGTTCCATTCCGAAGAGCTGATGCGGATCGCGCGCGCAAATCAAATCGATGCGGTGCCGCCCATAGCCGAAGTATGCTTCGAACGCTCCACTGCGCCGTTGACGGTCGAGCAATTGCTTCCGGTGCTCGAACGTGCGCTGGGAATCGACGGCGCGAAAATCGAAATTCTGGACTTTACGCGCACTGGCGTTCCGCCTGGGACGCTCGAGTTCACGCGGTCGAGCCTCTCTGACGCCGGTCTCTGGCGCGGACGCGTGAAGTACGATGAAAGCCACACTACGCCGGTGTGGGCCAGGGTCCGCGTCACCACGGAACAGACCTGGATCGAAGCGGCTGAACAGTTGCCGCCCGGCAAGCTCCTCGACGCCACCCAACTCATTTCCCGAACTGGGCCGCGATTTCCGTTTGGGATCGCTCCCATCGGGAGCATGGATCTTGCGATCGGACGTACGCCGATTCGCACCATCAAGCTGGGCGAGCCGATTTTGCTATCCATGCTCTTAATCCCGCGCGCGGTTGAGCGCGGCGAAAACGTAGCAGTCGAAGTTCTCATCGGCGACGCGCGACTTTCCTTCGACGCAGTCGCCGAATCTTCGGGCCGGCCGGGCGAATCCGTGCTCATCAAAAATCCCGAGAGCGGGCGCTACTTCCAGGCGCGCGTCGAAGCCAAGGGAAAGGTCAGCGTAACGAAATGAAACTCTGCCTCGTCGCTCTCATACCACTAGGGCTCATTCCAGTAGGGCTGTATGCGCAGTCGCCCGGATCCTTATATGTCACGGGGGGGCGTCTTTCCGACGCCGCTCGCGACCTGCGCGCGTCGCAAGTGGACGACGTGGTCACCATCGTCGTGTCGGAAAGTCTTTCGGCCGTGTCGTCGGGCGTCACCAACACGTCTCGAAAGTCGTCGGCGACCAACAATATTAAATCTCTGCTGGGCCCCACGAATCCGCGTCTGGCAAATCTGCTGGACATGAGCGGCGCGCAGAATCTGGCAGGTCAGGGGCAGACATCGCGCGCGATGACGCTGGCGACCACCATCTCCGCCCGTGTCATCGAAGTTAGGCCTAACGGCGATCTGGTGGTCGAAGGCACCAAAGATATCGCCGTGAATTCGGAAAAACAGGCGATCACGGTTCACGGAGTCGTCCGCCCGGCCGATCTCAATTTCGCCAACGCGGTCCTGTCGAAACAGGTCGCGAATCTTCAAGTGAAAGTGAACGGCAAAGGCGTGGTGGGCGACGCGGTCAAACGGCCGTTCATTCTGTATCGCATCCTGCTCGGCTTGCTTCCGTTCTAGGATCCTATGAAACGCTGCTGCTTACTCTTGGTCGCTTCGCTGGGTTATGGCGAACCGTCGCGTCTCAAGGATCTACTTTCGCTGGAAGGCGTCCGCGACAACCAGTTGTTGGGATACGGAATCGTCGTGGGACTCGCCGGAACCGGCGACAAACAACTGACGCTGTTCTCCACGCAGTCGCTGACCAATATGCTCAGGCGCATGGGCATCACGGTGGACCCGGCGCAAATGCAAGTCCGCAACATGGCCTCCGTGATGGTGTCCGCGAATCTGCCTCCGTTCGCGCAGCCTGGAACGAAGATCGACGTGACTGCCTCGGCCATCGGCGACGCAAAAAGCCTGCAAGGCGGCGTCTTATTAATGACGCCCTTGAAAGCTGCCGACGGCCAGGTCTACGCGGTCGCGCAGGGCCCGATCATCACTGGAGGATTTTCAGCCGGCCGCGGTGGTTCCAGCCAGACAGTCAATCATCCGACAGTGGGCCGCACGCCGGATGGCGGAATCGTCGAGCGCGCCCCTCCGTCCGTCACACCGTCGTCCCATTTCAAATTGCAGCTCCGCCAAGCGGATTTTACGACCGCGGCGAGGGTGGTCGACGTTCTCAATCAACATTTTTCTGCTAAAGTCGCCCACGCCGAGAGCCCCGGAGTCGTAGCCGTCGACATACCCGCGTCCTATTCGTCGCGTCCGATCGAGTTCGTGGCGGAATTGGAAAGTCTGTCGGTCGAAGCGGACAAGCCTGCGAAAGTCGTGATCAACGAGCGGACCGGCACCATCGTCATCGGCAAGGACGTAAGAATCTCGCCGGTTTCGATCATGCACGGTTCTCTTACGGTTGAGGTCCGCACGAAACTTGAAGTCTCTCAACCGGAACCGCTTTCCGGCGGCAAGACGGTGGTGACACCGCAAGTGGACGTTGCGGCGAAAGAGGAGAAGGCCAAGAATATCATCCTGCCGAAAGGCGCGACCGTCGAGGACCTGGTCAGGGCCCTGCAAGCGATCGGCTCGACACCGCGCGACGTGATCGCCATCCTACAAAATCTGCGAACCGCCGGTGCGCTGGACGCAGCGATCGAGGTGATTTGATGACTCAACCCATTTCGTCCGCGGCGCTTTTATCCACCGCGACACAGGCCAAGCCTACCAAGGCCGAGGACGCGGCCAAACAGTTCGAGGCGCTGCTGATCGGCCAGATGCTGCGATCGGCCCGGGAAGCCTCTGCGGGCGACGATGACGATTCCACCAAGTCCACCATGCTGGACATCGCGGATCAGCAATTTTCCAAGCTCCTGGCGAATAACGGAGGCATGGGACTATCCCGCATGATCGTCCAGGGACTTAAACAAGGAGAAGCGAATGCGCATCGATAACACCACCGCTGCCGGATTCATCGCGCCAGCCACAGATCCGAGGACCAACGCGAACTCGGCTCGCAATCCCAAGACAGTGTCCGAATTTCCAGTTTTGCGCGCGGCTCTGCGGACACCGATAGGATCGCAAGGCTTTCCGCGGCAGTAAATGCGGGCACCTACCACGTCCCCGCGGCGCAGTTGGCCGGCAACATCATCGACGAAACTATGAGTGGCAGTCTGCTCATGTGGGGCCGCTAGTCTTAGCGGCGAGCCGGCTTTCGCGCCGGCTTGTCTTCGTTCGCAAAATAAGCCGGTCCGGAGACCGGCTCGCCGCCACGACTGGCGGCCCCACAGATTATGCTCGCTTCCGGGCTTTGATTTCGGCGAGCAGCTTGTCCACCGCCTCATCTTTTTCGAGCGCTGCCAGCCGGTCGTCCATGTTGTCGACAACCAGCTCAGACTTCGCCTGACTGACTGCTTCCCCGTGCTGTACTTTATTCTTCACGCGATCGAAGGCCGCGGCATGGGAGCCGTCGCCGATTTTCATTTGTGCGTCGCTCGCCCGGCTCAGCGCCCGCGACCGGCGGTGCTGCGCGATCAGCACATCGCTTTTACTCTGCGCCTCCTGCAGCTTCAGTTCGAGCTTGCGCAGCGCGGACTTCAGGTTGTCCACTTGAGCCGTCTGATCAGCCACCTGTTCGGCGAAACTCGCGGACATATTTTTCGCCGTCATCGATCGCTCCAGCGCGGCGCGGGCCAGATCGTCCTGGCCCTTTTCCACCGCGAGTTCCGCCTTGCGAACCCATTCGTTGGATGCCTGCTCGTTTTCCTGGTGCTTCTTCATGAGCAGGTGCTGATCGGCGATCGCGATCGCCACCTGCGTCTTCACCTGCAAGAGCTGATTCTGCATGTCCAGAATGACCTGCTTGATCATTTTCTCCGGCTCTTCGGCCTTGTCGATCAAGTCGTTCAAATTTGCGCGAATCAGCGTCGCCACACGTTCCAGTAGTGCCATACATTACTCCTTGGGTGTCTTATCTTCGGGTGTTTTATCTCCGATGCCGCGAACCTTGCCCAGCAGATCCGACATCTTCATGCCACTCAGCGTTTCGAACAGGGCAGGGATCTGCGCGGCCATTTCAGTCATGTCGCCGGTGATCTTGTTCATTCCAGCCGAATGCCCGTTGCCGGTGGAGACGATCGTGATTTTGTCGATTTTCTCCAGCGGCGACGCGAGCGCCCTCACCACCTCCGGCATATTGGTGATCAGCTTGTCGACCACCGCGGCCTGGTTGTATTCCTGATAGGCCTCCGCCTTCACGTTCATCGCTTTGGCTTCGGCTTCGCCCTTCTTCAGAATGATTTCGGCTTCGGCTTCGCCTTGCGCGCGAATGGCAGAGGCGAGACCCTCGGCTTCGGAAATGCGGCGCTGGCGTTCTGCGGCGGCAAGCGTCTCGATACGTTGACGATCCACCTCGGCCTGCTTGAGGTTGGTCGCGATCAGTTCCTTCTCGCGGCGCAGAATTTCGGCCTCCTGCACCTTGATTTCGTGTTCCTTTTCGACCTGCCGGACTTTGACCGCCTCGGCCACCACCTGCTGCTGCATGATGTTGGTTTGAATGTCGTAGGCCTTGTCGGCCTGCGCCTGCTGCTTCTTGGTCAATTCAAGGTACTGCGCTTTCTTGATTTCAAGATCGCGCGTGGCCTCGGCCTGCTTGGCGGCGGAAAGCGTTTCGGCCAGTACGCGTTCCTGATCGGCCTGCGCTTTGGCGACGGCTGCGGCGCGGGTCGCTTCGGCGCGCTTGATGGCGGTGTCGCGCTCGGCTTCGGCGGCGGCGATGTCCGCGTCGCGCTTGATGCGCGCGATGTCGGGACGTCCCATGTTGGTGATGTAGTCGTTCTTGTCGCGAATTTCCTTGATGGTGAACGAAATCACTTCCAGGCCCATCTTGCTCATGTCGTCGGCGCACGTGGCACGCACGCGGTCGCCGACCATTTCCGGCTCTTTCACGATCTGTTCCACGGAAAGCTGTCCGATGATGCCGCGTAAGTGGCCTTCCATCACCAGGCGGATCAATCCGTCGCGTTCGGAGTCGCTCTTGGTGAGGAATTGTTCGGCGGCGGTGGTGATGGATTGAGGGTCCGATCTCACTTTGATTTGCGCCACGGCCTCCACCGTGACGGCCACACCCTGCATAGTGTAGAGGTCCTGTTGCGGAGCGACGTCGAAAGACATGAGCTGCAGGGTCAGCTCGCGATAGTTTTCGAACATGGGCCAAATGAAGGTTCCGCCGCCCTTGATGATCCGCGTCTTGCGGAATCCGTAGACCACCAGCGCCTGATGCGGCCCGGCTTTGCGATACATCCGCGCGAACATGGACATCAGGAACATGACGGCCAGAACCATCAGGCCGCCGATGATGAAAACCTCAGCAGGAATGTGCATAATCATTCTCCTCAGTAGCGTTCGCCGCTAATCTCGTCCCAGCGGCGCACGTAGGCGATGCCTTTTTCGAATCTGGTGATGACGACTTCGGTGTCGCGCGGAATTTCAACGGCGTCCTCGGTTCTCGCGGGCGCGGCGCAGCGCGCGCCGTGACGTTCATAAATCATTTCGCCGGTGCCTCCGACGCGAATCGGACTCGCCACGCGTCCCAATACGCCGACCATTTCGTAATCCGCCGGGTCCAGCGGCGCTTCGGTGGCCACGAACTTGACCAGGAACCAAAAAATGATCGCTGCGCCGCCCAAACCGCTCATCACCGCAATGAAAAGGCCCAGATAAACCCATATGTTCGAGTAGCGTTCCAGCAAATAGCCGGTTCCGCCGAACCACGCCAGAAAAGCCGCAGTTGTTCCGAAATTCAGCGGCGAAAGGCCGCCTCTGCCGCTGTGGCCGGGACCGTGAAAATGAGCATGGGGAAGGTGCAGGCGGCCGCCTAGAAACGAAACCATGCTGAACAGAAATCCGACCACGAAGGCCAACAAATAAAAATCCTGCGTGCTCATACCGCCTCCCTGCGGATCGGTTCCACGTTGGAGCGCACGTTGGACGGCCCCAGGACGCTGAACAAACGATCCACCAATTGCGGCGTTTCGAGAATCGACTTCAACAGCATCAGACACTTTCGCGAATCCTGATGCTCGGCGAGTTTCAGCAGCGCCTGGCTGACGTGCGGATCGCGCGAGAAACGCTCGGCTCCGCTGATGAGCCATAGATCGAGCTGGTCTTCTTGCACGCGCGCGTCGGACATCAGCTCGGTATGAAATCCTTCCGGGTCGTCCACCAGATAGCCGGGGTGCACGCCGAAGAATTTGGCTAGAAGCATCCGCGTGGAATTGGTCAGATGGGGCCGCGCTCCGCTTTCGATCTGGGAGAGATACGACTGGCTGAACGACCGCTTCATTTCGCGGGAAAGCGCGCGGACCACTTCCTGCTGGGTCATCTCGCGATCCAGTCCGCGAAGGGTGCCTTCGACCAGGCGGAGGTACTTGATTTTTTCACCAAGCTTCATATCGCAATATGCAATAACGATATCGCAAATTGCGATATCTGTCAAGAGGTCACAATTAAATGCGGTCAACTCTTTTGGATTCGGGTACTTAGTTATGAGGTAGGTTTGCGGTCCGCGCTCGTTTGGCGGACTACAAGTCCGCCGCAGGCTGCAAGCCTGCCCCACGATCGCCGCGCAAAGAAAAAGGCCGGGAGATGTTTCTCCCGGCCCCTTAGTTCCTTATGTGCGATACCGCGGATTACGGATATGACAACACACAGCCACCCGCGCCGCTGTTGAAGGCGTTGCTCCACAACGACTGCACGGGGAAAGTGCCCGTGCTCAGCGTGGTGTTCGCCGACGCGCCCTGATTACCCGTCGTAATCCAGGCGCACTTGTCGCCGTTCTCTGCGCCACCCGAGTCCAACCACCCGCCGTTCGGAAACTGGTCAGTGATCGTCTCACCCATTTCATGACCACCGACGATGGTGATGCCCGCCTTGGGCCCGAGGCCGTTGAAGTTCGCGCCGCAGTTTCCACCCGCGTCCGTGATGTAGGGCAGGTTGGTGTAAGCTACGTTGCCGAACGTGGAGCTGGTCGAACTGTGATAGGCGCAGTATTGTGTCGCGAAACCCTGCGAGCTGTTCCCGGTAGCCGTGGCGATCACATATTGGACGCTCGCGTTGCTGCTCGCTGTCGTGTTGCCGAAGTGGCCGGCGGCATTCACAGCCTCGCCCGCAAGCTGGGACTGAGTCGGATGCGATGGGGCCGAAGATAAATTGTCGGCCCAGACACCCGCTAGAATGCCTGACTGATTGCCGGCGTGCTGACCAGAACTCCCGCAGGTTACCGTGCCGTTTGCCACACCTTGACAATACTGGGTAACGCTGTTCAACCAGGAACTGCCGCCGACCCCAGTGTAGAAACTCTGGAGAATGGCCGACTCACCGCTGGGGTCATTGTTGTTCCACTGCGAGCCCCACAGCACCAGGTAGACTTTGGGAGCCGTCTCGACGCCGATACCGCCGACGCCACCGTGGTAACTCAGGTTATTCGAGCCTCCGCCGCCCCTGTGACCGTGAGCCGCGTGGGCGTTAGCCGCGTCCCCGACGGTTGCATGGATCACCACCATTGGTTGGCCGTCTTCGATGTGCTTCGCCCCTCCGGCTGAATCCTGCGCGCGCAGCAGTGATAACGGAGTGACGATCAGCAGTCCCAAGAAAGCCGCCCCCGCACTCAAGAACCCTTTCCGCATCAAGAACCTCCTGTTTACCCCGAATCGAGGGGTTCTCTGAATTCTACTTGGATTCGAGGATTGGTACAACTTTCGATTCGCCGAAAAGTACCTAGTTCCGGCGGGGGATGCTGTTTATTCAAGCGGCGAGATTCTTCACCGTTTCGAGCAGTACAGCGGCTCCGTTAGCACAATCCTCCCAATGGGTTAACTCCTTGGGAGAGTGGCTGATCCCGGCAACGCTGGGAACGAAGATCATTGCCATCGGTCCGATATGCGCCATGCTCTGGGCATCGTGACCGGCCCCGCTGGGGAGGCGTTTCGTCTTCAAGCCGAGCCGCGCAGAGGCTTCCTCGATGGCGGTCTGGAGCTTTGGATCGGCCAGCGCGGGTTCGTGATGCGAGGCGGTGTGAAACTCGATGGTGGTTTTGGTTTCAGTCGCGATGGCGCGGGCGCGGTCCTGAATCTCTTTCCCCAGTTTGCCGACCTTGGCGATATCCAGATCGCGCAGCTCAACGGTGAGCCGCACCAGGCCGGGAATGACGTTGGGCGCGTTAGGACTCACCTCGATGTGTCCCACAGTGCCGACTTGGCGGCCGGGTTCGTGGCGGACAATCTGATTGACGGCGACGGTCAGCTCGGCTGCGGCGACCAGGGCGTCCTGCCGGTCCGGCATGGGCGTGGTGCCGGCGTGATTCGCGAAGCCCCGAATCTCGACATCATAGCGATCGATGCCGACGATACCTTCGACGACACCGACCGGAAGGTGTTCGCGATCGAGATTGCCGCCCTGCTCGATGTGCAGTTCGAGATAGGCGTGAAAGGATCCGCGGGCACGGCGGGCTGAATCGATGTGATCGGGATCGCCGCCGATCTTCTTCAACGCCTCGCGCTGGTTGGTCCCGTTCCACATCTGATCGAGTTCTTTGTCGACCAGAAGTCCGGCAGCAGCGCGGCTACCAAAGAGTCCATTGTTGAAGGCGACGCCTTCTTCGTTGGTCCACACGACGACTTCGAGAGGACGCCGCGTGGTGGCCTTCGAGGCGTTCAGCGATTCGATCACTTCGATCGATCCGAGCACGCCCAGATCGCCATCGAAATTTCCACCGCTAGGGACCGAATCGATATGCGAGCCGAACAGCACCGGCTCAAGCTGGGAATCCGTACCGGCGCGTTTGCCAAGTATGTTTCCGGCGGCATCGATGCGCGGGTTCAGCCCGGCCTCGCGCATCCAGCGCATCACCAGCGTGCGACCGGCGACGTCGGCATCGGAAAACGCGACGCGGCTCACGCCGTCGGCGAAGGTCCCGCCGGCTGGGCGTCCGTGGACGCTGAGTTCTTCGAGCCGCTGGCGCAGCCGCTGGGCGTTTATGGGTGAGGAAGCCGCCCCACGAGCAAACGGCGCAAGCGCCATCATCGAAAGAAATTCGCCGCGCGTCATGTTGAGATTGTACACTCGCTAATGTTCTCCTATATTGCGGCTACGGTTGCGATAGTCTATGTAAATATGGATCGTCGAACCTTCTTGCTCGCTTCCGGCGCTGCCGCGATGATTCCCTCGCGAGGCGCCACGACCACTACCGTGCTGTATGGCGATCGTTCGGTCGCGCTCGACAAGATTCAGCCGGATCCCAAGGATCTGTGGGTCCGCAAAGCCGATCTGCCCAAGATCAACGATTTCGAGGTCAAGCCGCAGGGCGCCTGCCGCGAGGATTTGTGCATTCCGATTCCCAAGGACTTGACCAAGGGCGAGTACTTCAACTTGACCGGGTTCGCCCGCAAGATCGGCGAAGTGGTGGTGAAGGAATCGAACGTGTGGAGTCTGGGCGAGGTTCCGGTTCTGCGCGGAAGCTTCACCAATTCACGAATCGCGCCGGATTTCGCGGTGGCCGATCGCCAAGGGAAGATCATCCACCTGAATGATTTTCGCGGCAAAAAGGTGCTGGTGGTCACTTGGGCGTCCTGGTGAGGATGCCGACTTGATCTGCCAGGCTGGCAGAAAGTTTACGAAGAGCTGAAGGACAAGAATTTTGAAATTATCGCGGCGGCGCAGGATACCGGCGGCGAAGCGGCGGCTGGCCAGTGGTATGACAAAGCCAAAGCGACCTATACGACGCTGGTTGACGTGCAGCATTCCATCAGCACCGCGTATCAGTTCATCAACGTGCCGATGGGCATCTGGATCGACGAACGCGGCCGCGTGGTGCGTCCGGCCGAGCCGGCGTGGACCAACGATTCGACATTGAAGATCGGTCAGAAGAGCATCGTCACCGAGGGCACGGCGTACCTTACCGCCTTGCGCGACTGGGTGTCGAATGGCGACAAGAGCTCGTACGTCGTTTCAGACGAGGAATTCGCAAAACGCGTGAAGCATCGCTCGGCGGCGGAGATGGAAGCGGATGCGAGTTTCAAGCTCGCGGTGCACTTCCATCAGAGCGGAGACAACGAGCTCGCAGAGAAATACTTCGCGCAAGCGCAGAAGCTCAATCCCGACGATTGGAACTATCACCGCCAGGATTGGAGCTTCACGCCGCAAGAGGCGGGGAAGAAGTGGCTCGACAAGTTCAACAAGCTGGACGAGCCGTATTATCCCAAGCTCGAAATCAAGCCCGAACCTAAAAAGCCGTGAAACCGCGCTGGCGGGCATGGCTCTTCGGCTTTGCCTGCTGGACTGTACTGGGGTTGTTCTTTGCGACGCAGACCCAGCTCGCATACGGCAACTGGGAGCAGCGCCTTTCATGGATGCGGGCCGTCCGGCTCGCGCTGGTCGAGTATTGGATCTGGGGTGCGCTTTCGATCCCCATCCTATGGCTGGCGCGCAAGCTGCCTTTTCGACGCAGCGGATGGGGGCGTGCCATGGCAGTGCATCTACCCGCGAGCGTAGTGTTTTCGCTGGTGAGCCTCATCTTGTATTCGAACATTGCGCGGCGCATGGACCCGACCGTGCCGATGGCGATGTACCGCACCTTTATTCCTCTCAAGATTCATCCAGGCGTTCTGATTTATTGGATTCTGGTGGGGTTCAGCTATTTCCGTCAACGCGAGCTTCGCGCAGCGCAATTGGAAACGCGGCTGGTGGAAGCCAAGCTGCAAATGCTGCGGATGCAGCTTCAACCACATTTCCTGTTCAATACGCTGCACGCCATTTCGACGTTGATGCATCGCGATGTAGAGGCGGCCGACCAGATGCTCGCGCGATTGAGCGACCTGTTGAGAATCGCCCTGGAGGATTCGGCGGCCCGCGAAGTGACGCTCAAGCGGGAGCTGGAATTTGTAGAGCGCTATCTCGCGATCGAGAAGATCCGTTTTGCAGACCGGCTCAGAGTCGAAATGACCGTGGATCGGGCGACGCGCGACGCGCTGGTTCCCAATCTCCTGCTTCAGCCGCTGGTGGAAAATGCGGTTCGTCACGGCATCGCCGCGTTGGAAAAGGAAGGACTGATCGCGATTCGGACCGCGCGCCGCGATGGCCGCCTGAGAATCGAAATCGTTGACGACGGAGCGGGGCTGAAGAAAGGGTTTAGCGAAGGCATCGGCCTGGGGAACACGCGGGCGCGGCTGCAACAGATGTACGGACCCGGGCACACGCTTTCGTTGGAACCCGGCGCGACCGGCGGATTGCGCGTAGTGGTGGAGATTCCATTTCGCGAATGAAATACAAGACGCTGATCGTCGACGATGAGCCGCTGGCGCGGGAGCGGCTCCGAACTCTGCTCGCGCGTGATCCGGACATTCACATCGTAGGCGAATGCGGCGGGGGCCGATCGGCTATCGCGGCGGTCGCCACGCACACTCCGGACCTGATGTTCCTGGACGTGCAGATGCCGGAGATCGACGGATTCGCGGTGATCGAAGCGATCGGACCCGGCGCCGTTCCGGCAGTCGTGTTTGTGACCGCTCACGACCAATATGCGGTGAAGGCGTTCGAGGTTCACGCGCTCGATTATCTGTTGAAACCTTTTGACAGTGAACGTTTTGAAAATGCGCTGCGGCGAGCGAAGCGCCAACTGGAGGGCGGCCTTTCGGATCGGCTGGCAGCACTGCTTCGAAACACGCAGCGGCAACGGTTGGTGATCAAGAATGCGGGACGGATCACCTTTCTGAGGGTCGACGAAATCGACTGGATCGAGGCGGAGGGCAACTACGTCCGGCTGCATACCGGCTCCGAATCGCACTTGCTGCGGGAAACGATGAATGGAATCGAAGCGCGCCTCGACGCACGGCAGTTCATGCGGATTCACCGCTCGCGTATCGTGAATATCGATTCGATCAAAGAGCTGAAACCGTGGTTCCGCGGCGAGTACGTGGTGGTGCTTCGCGGTGGCGAAAAGCTTACGTTGACGCGCAGCTATCGCGACCGGCTGGAGCAACTGGTCACCGGAAAATCCGGTTGAACCCCGGCGGCGGAGCATTCGTCACTTTCTCTTTGTGTACTGGGCGAAGGTGGTGGATTCTTCGTGTATGCTCTTCCGGACTCTGTTGCTCCTCGCGTCGGCGGTGTACGCTCAGCAGCACCCCAATTTTTCCGGCATCTGGCAGTTGAACCTGGAGAAGACGAAACTCCCGGGTCCTCCGCCCAAGCGCATACTGCTGAAGGTCGATCATGACGATCCCACGCTGGAGACTACGATCCTCGCCACGGGCTCGGCCGGTCCGGAGGTGCGCAACTCCTCCACCTATAAGGCTACGGGTGAAGAGGTGGTGGACGCGAACGGTCAGCGGCTGCGGTCACACTGGGAGGGGGCCGATCTGGTGGTTGAGACTACCATTAAGACAAACGATAAGGAAATTCACGCTAGTCTGCGTCTTTCATTGTCTGCGAACGCGAAAGAGCTCACGCTGACGCAATCCAACCCGCGCGGATCGGTCGTGATGTCTTTCGAGAAAGCCCCAGTGGCCCTGGCGGCGGAATTCGACAAACCGGAAAAGACTGGGGCTGAGGCGTACAAAAATGTCCGCCTCCTGGGGAGTATGGCTGCGTCAGGACTGCTGGCGGCCATGCGCGGCTACACGCAAGCGCTGGGCGTGGATTGCAACCATTGCCACGTGCCGGAGGCGTTTGAAAAAGACGACAAGCCCGCCAAGGTTACGGCGCGCAAGATGATCGAGATGGTTCGCGGGCTGGAGCAGACTCTGGGAGCGGGCAAGGTTTCCTGCTATACCTGCCATCGCGGGGCGATTGCGCCGAAAACAGCTCCTTAATGCATCCCAATTTCACGGGTGAGTGGCGCGCCAATCTGGCTCAGAGCAAAGTTCGAGGACCTCAGCCGAAGAAAATCCTGGTCACCATTCAGCATGATGAGCCGCGGCTTATTCAGTCGATCGCGATGATCAACGCCGACGGTCGTGAGGAGCACATGACGTTTCGCTTTTCGACGGACGGCCAGGAGACTATGAACTCGCTGCGCGGGCAAGAGATGTCAGTGCGGGCGCGATGGGCGGACACCGAACTCGTGATCGAAACAGTATTGCGAATGAGAGACCGCGAAGTTCGTTTCCGGGACCACTGGTCGCTGGCGGCCGACGGGAAGACACTCCGCATGGCGCACGTCGACGATGATCTGGCAGGTCAAGTGACCGTGCTCGAAAGAACCGTTGTATGATATGCGGATATGCGCATACTCATTGCCACGTTGCTAGTCTTGCTGCCAACCTTCGCTCAAGACAAAGCTCAGGAGAAACAGGAGAACAAGGATCAGAAGAAGGGTCCGCCGCGTCCTCCGCAGAATCTTAAGATTCTGAAAGTCACGTCCGGTGCCGAAATTGGACCGATCATGCGGACTTTCACCGCCGGTCTCGGAGTGCAATGCACCTACTGCCACGTCCAGGGAAATTTCCCGAGTGACGATAACCCGAAGAAGGAAATCGCTCGCCACATGATCCAGATGGCGATGGACATCAATAAGAACTTCCCCGACGGCAAAATGCATGTCACTTGCTACACCTGCCATCGCGGGGAAGCCGAACCCAAGACCGCGCCCGAAGCGAAGCCGGCCCAATAAGGGATTGCTAAGCTTAAGAGCGGATGCCATTTGACGGTCTCCGCGTCCTGTCGCTCGAGAGCCGGCGCTCTCGCGAAATCGAGCGCCTGATCCGCTCGCAGGGCGGGGAACCGTTTGTCGCGCCGTCCATGCGCGAGGTGCCGCTGGAAAACAATCCCCACGCCTTCGCATTCGCCGAACGCCTGTTTCGCGCCGAGTTCGAAATGATGATCCTGCTGACCGGCGTGGGCACCCGTCTGCTCGGACAGGTTCTGGAGACGCGCTGGCCCAATGGCGCTTTCGCGGATGCCCTGCGCAAACTAACGATAGTCGTTCGCGGACCAAAGCCCATGGCCGTGATGCGCGAATGGAACGTACCGGTCGCGGTCACCGTGCCGGAGCCGAATACGTGGCGCGAGGTTCTGGCCGCAATCGACGGCCGCGCCGAGCGCCGGATTGCGGTGCAGGAATACGGCCGGCCCAGCGACGAACTGATCGCGGGCCTTCGCCAGCGCGGCGGGGACGTCACCACTGTTCCGGTGTATCAATGGGATCTTCCCGAAGATTGCGGACCTCTTCGTACCGCCGTGCAGAAATTGGCGAACGCGGAGTATGACGTCATCCTGCTCACGACGTCGGTGCAGGTAACGCATCTGTTGCGGATCGCCAACGAGCTGCATTGCGAGGACGCGGCGCGCGCTGCGCTGGGACGGATGATGGTCGCCTCAGTGGGACCGACCACCAGTGAGACTCTCATAGACCTCGGCCTGCGCGCCGATTTCGAGCCATCGCATCCCAAGATGGGCTTCCTGGTGAATGAAGCTGCGGCGAATGCGGCGCGCATCCTCGGAGCGAAGCGTGGGACGGGAGCGTGAAGCGTGCCCAATGACGATAGCGGCTGGGGCGCGTTCGCAAAGTATTTCTCCCTTGCGATTATGCTCCCCGCGTCGACGTTGACTGGCTACGGCATCGGTTACTGGCTGGACCATGCGTTCGGGACGCACTTTTTGAGCATGGTGTTCCTGGTGCTGGGAACCGCGGGCGGATTCATCCAACTGGTCCGCGGCCTGGGTAAGGGATGACGCAGGATCGGACGCCGGCGCGGATTCTGCGGATCGGTATCACGCTAAGCGTCGCGGGAACGATTTACGTTTTCGCCGCGTTGGGGCCGCGCATGGCCGCCGGATTCCTGACTGGGGCTGGACTATCGCTATTCAGTTTTCATACATTGCGACGGCTCGGAGAAGGACTGGAGCCGGGCACCGGGGTTCCGATGCGAGGCTCCGCCGTGTTCTTCGCGCTGCGCTATTTGATCATCGGCGCGGCTGCCTATGTTATAGTAAAAATTCTGGAAATCAGCGTGATGCCGGTGCTGGCGGGGCTTTTCGTTTCCGCGGCGGCGGTGCTCATCGAAATCCTGTACGAACTCGTTTCTTCTAAATAACTATGCACGAACACGAGCCTTGGCTCACAGCCCTGTTCAACGATCATCTGGCCGGCGTGGCGAACTCGATTCTCGGAATTTTCAAGATTACGGCCGAGAATCCGGAGCGGCCGTGGGCCACGTGGCTGGTGATGGAACTGTTGGTAGCCGCGATCATCGTAGTGTTGTTCGCCGCATTGCGTCCCAGGCTCTCGGTCGACAATCCGGGCGGCTTGCAGCACTTGTTCGAGTCCCTTCACGACTTCATCAAGACCACCGTGCAGGAAACCGGGATAGAACATCCGGACAAATTTCTGCCCTACTTCGGCGCGGTTTTTATTTTCATTCTGTTCATGAACCTGATCGGGATCATCCCGACGTTCGAATCGCCCACGATGTCTGCCTCGGTGACGCTCGGGCTGGCCCTGTGCACGTTTATTTACTACAACGGGTGGGGATTCCGCGAGCATGGTCCTAAGTATCTGGCTCAGCTTCTGGGACCTGTGCTGTGGCTGTCTCCGCTCATGGTGATCATCGAAATCATCAGCCACCTGGCGCGCCCTCTTTCGCTCACCATTCGTCTTTACGCTAATATGCTGGCGGGTGAGCAGGTGACCACGGCATTTGAAGGCGTAGTGGCCCTGCTGGTTCCGGTAATCTTCATGGGACTGCACGTGTTCGTCGCATTCTTACAGGCTTATATTTTCACGCTGCTTTCGATGGTTTACGTCCGTGGTGCGGTTTCGCACGAACATTAACTTATTCCGGCATTATCTCCGTCGAGCGTGAGCCCTCCTCGTCCCAACGCTGGAACGGCACCACCCACTGGACGGAAATTTTTAAACAGGAGAAAAGAAATGGCAAAGAAAGTCATGTTTCTAGCATTCGCGATGCTGGTTCTGGTCGCGATGCCGGTATTTGCACAACCGGCGGCGGGCGGCGCAGCCCCCAGCACGGATCTGGGCGGTGGATTGAAGTATCTCGGTCTCGCGCTCGGCATGGGTATCGCTTCGGGTCTCTGCGCTCTCGGTCAGGGCAAGGCGACGGCAGGCGCGACCGAAGCAATGGCGCGCAACCCCGGAAATACGGCGGCCATTCGTACGGCGCTGATCATTGGTCTGGCGCTGATCGAGTCGCTGGCGCTGTACATGTTCGTCATCGTACTCAGAGGCTAATTCGCTGCGCACGATCAACGCGCTCCATAACTGTCGCGCCTCAACTGGCGGCCGCGTGAACTATTGTTCGCTACCGGTTCTTGAGGCGCGACAGTCATGGAGCGCGTTGTGGCATATGAGCAATAACCTCAAATGAAGCTTCAGGGTATTTTCGTCCCCATCGCGGTTCCCTTCGATCACCACGGCGATCTCTATCCGGTCAAGGTCCAGCACAACATTGAGAAGTTGAATCGGACCGGCGTTTCCGGCTACGTAGCTTGCGGGGATGAATCCATTTATCTGAGTTCCGAAGAGAAGACTCGGATGTGGGAATGGGTCGCGCAGTATGCTCCCGACAAGGTGTTGATCGCGTCGACGGGAATGCCCGCTGTGCGCGAAACCACCGAACTGACTAATCGGGCGGCGGCGCTGGGTTTCAAAGCTGCGTTCCTGCGAAGCGACGATCCGATTTACATTGCCGCCGTGGCAGACCGCGCCGAGATCCCGATCATCGTCGACGGTGTTGCGGTAAAGCATCCCAACGTTGTCTCCCAACACATCGCAACATCGTCCGCAACGATCGCGCAATCCTTTGCTGCTGGCGCGCCGGCGGCGATTCTTGAGTTTGCAAACGCGGCTCCTTACGCGGCCATCAGCATTTGGGAGGCGCATCGCACGCGCGAGTACGAGGCCGCTCTCGATTGGCAGAACCGGATCGCGCAAGCTGTGCACCTGGTAGAAGGACAATACGGAATCGCCGGGCTCAAGTACGCCATGGATCTGAACGGCTACTATGGCGGCCTGCCGAGGCTGCCTCTGATCGGCTTGACGCCCGCTGCGAAGCAAGAAATCGAGCAGGCGTTCGACGGCCTCAGAGGTTGAATCCTAGCCGTTCATGAACGTCCATTCACGTTAATTAACGGCCTATTCTTTCGAGCACTGCGTTGCCGACTTCGCGCGTCGAACTGGTCCCGCCCAAATCCGGTGTCCTGATTTTTCCTTCCGCCAGCACCGCAGCGACCGCGGGTTCGATTCCGTTCTCGATTCCAAGATGATCGAGCATCATCGCCGCCGAAAGAATCATCGCCAGCGGATTCACAATTCCACGTCCCGCGATATCGGGGGCCGAGCCATGCACTGGCTCGAACATTGACGGATGCTGGCGCGTCGGGTCGAGATTCGCGCTGGCGGCCAGGCCGATACTGCCGGTGATGACCGCGGATAAATCGCTCAGAATATCGCCAAACAGATTCGACCCGACCACCACGTCGAAGCTCGCCGGCCGGCGCACGAAGTTCATTGCCGCGGCGTCTACCAACAGCGAATCGGTATCGATATCGGGAAACTCGGCGGCAACCTTCGCGAACGTGCGATCCCACAGGACCATCCCGAATCCCTGAGCATTCGACTTCGTGATGGATGTGACTTTTCGTTTGCCATTGCGTTTGCGTGCCAGCTCGAAGGCATGCCGTACCACGCGCTCGATTCCACGGCGGGTGAACACCGCGGTCTGAATCGCGACCTCTTCCGGCTGATGATGATACAGAAACCCGCCGACCTGGGCGTATTCACCTTCCGTGTTTTCGCGGACCACCACCATGTCGATGGGGCCGGCGTTGGCCAGCGGCGAAGCCACGCCGGGATACAGCATCGCGGGCCGGATGTTGGAGTATTGATCGAACGCGCGGCGGATCGGCAGCAGCAGGCCATTCAGCGTGATGTGATCGGGAATATCGGGATGCCCGATCGCGCCCAGCAGGATTGCGTCGAATTTCCTCAGCGTATCGAGCGCATCGGCCGGCATCATGCGGCCGTGGTGCAGATAGTATTCGCTGCCCCAGTCGAAATGCGTGTAGTCGAGCTTCGCCACGGCGTCGAGCACGCGCAAAGCTTCGGGAATAACTTCCTGTCCAACGCCATCGCCGGGGATCACGGCGATCGAGAAATGAGCCATAAACCAGAGCATAATAGAAGTAGTGCTGAAACTTCTCCTCACCGCGGCCCTCTTGTTCTTCCAGCAGGCAGCCACGAACCCTAATCCGCCGGTTACCAGCGAGGACGATGACGTCGAATACATCTGTCCCATGGACAAGAACGTCCGTTCGAAGACTCCCGGCAAATGTCCGATTTGCGGAATGACGTTGGTGCTTGGCATCCCCGACGCGCACGAGTATCCGGTCCGTATTTCGACCAAGCCGAAGATGATAAAGCCGGGCGAAGATACGCTGCTCAACTTCAAGATCGAGGAGCCGGACAACGGAAAGACCGTGCAGGATTTCGAAGTCATGCACGAAAAGCTGTATCACCTGTTTCTGGTCAGCCAGGACATGCGGTTTTTCCGGCACATCCACCCCGAGAAGCAGCCCGATGGGACGTTTAATCTCGATGTGAAGTTTCCGCATGCGGGTCTGTACCGCGTTCTCAGCGATTTTTATCCCAAGGGCGGCACGCCGCAACTGATCGCGAGCACCATGATGATCCCGGGCGCGGGTTTCAGACTCGAACCGGCGAAGCTCACGCCGGATTTGAAGCCGCAGAAATCGGAAAATTTGGACGTCGAACTGGTGCTGGACCCTCCGGAACCGCTCGCCGGTTTCAAGACGCTGATGTTTTTCAAGTTGAAGCCGAATGACGGGATCGAGCCGTATCTCGGCGCCATGGGGCACATGCTCGCGGCGAGCTCGGATCTGATTGACCTGATGCACACGCATCCGCTGTACGTTACCGATCCCGACGAAGGCGCCTACAAGCAGATCCAGTTCAACCTGATCTTTCCGCGGGCGGGCATCTATCGCGTTTGGGTGCAGTTCCAGCGCAAGGGCGTCGTGAATACCATTGCGTTCAACGTTCCCGTGAAAACCCTCGACTAATAGGATGCGGATGCCAAGATTGATGGGCTTGTGGCGCGCGCACTCGTGCGTGCCGCGTCGAGACTTTCTCGACGCCTCGTACCGCCTAAGACCAAACGTCGAGAAGCCCGGCACGGGTCCGTACCCCGGAAGTCTCGACGCGGCACGCACGAGTGCGTGCGCCACAATATGATGCGGCTGGCGCTGGCGGCGATCGCCGGCTATTTCACCATGATTTCGCTGGTGCTGGTCAGCGACATTCTGTTCGAGGGCGCGGTGGCATTTTCGTTCGCGAATCTACTTCTCGCGTTTCCGTATGGATTCGCGGGCGGGTGGCTCGCAGCGAAAATCGCGAAGTCGCAGGAAGTCACGGCGGGGCTTTGGCTGGGAGTTCTCGCCATCGCGATGGGCATTGTGTCCTACTATGTCAGTCCAGCGCGGCAGCCGCTGTGGTATTGGACGGCGCTGACCGCGTCGCTTACGGCTGGTGCGGTGTACGGCGCGTTTCAGAAATTTCTCAGCGTGCAACGGAGCTTGCCGCGTAAAAAGAAGAAGGTTCAAAAGGTGGGGAAATGAATTACTCGATCGACGCCGTGGAATCGCTGCTGACGCCGGCCCTCGCGATTTATCCGGAAATCGTGGACAGCAATATTGAAGCCACCTTGCGCCTTCTGGGTGGTGACGTGAATCGCTGGAGACCGCACGTGAAGACCGCCAAGCTCGGATTTATCATGCGGCGGCTTGCCCAGCGCGGGGTGGTGCACGCGAAATGTTCCACCAGCGTCGAACTGGCGGTCGCGTGCGAGGCTGGCATTCAGGACGTGGTCCTGGCGTATCCCGTAGTTGGCGCGAACGCCGCGCGCGTCCGCGAACTTGCCGAGCAGTATTCTGGCGCGCGCATTTCCGTACTGGTTGAAAATGCGGCCCAAATCGCGGCATGGAAGGGCAGCCGCCTGGGAATTTTCATCGACGTCAATCCGGGGATGGATCGAACCGGGATCGAACAGGACCGCGTCGCGGCGATTCTAGATCTCGCGCGCATGGCTGGACCTGCGTTTCGCGGCTTGCACTATTACGACGGTCACGTCGCGTCGATGGCGCTGGACGAGCGGGAGAAAATTGCGCACAGCGGATACGATCGCCTGATGGAAATCGTCGGTGGATTGGAGCGCGCCGGAGTGCCGGTGGAGGAAGTGATTACGTCGGGAACGCCTGCGTTTCCGTGTTCCGCAACCTACGCCCCGTTCCGGTACGGACGCTTCGTGCATCGCACTTCGCCCGGAACGGTGGTTTACAGCGATGCGACCAGCATGACCCAATTACCGGCCGAATGGGGCTACCAGCCGGCCGCCGTGGTGGTCTCGACCGTGGTCAGCCATCCCAAAGGGAACTACTTAACGTGCGATGCGGGACATAAAAGTGTTTCGGCGGATGCGGGAATCCCGACTTGCGAAGTCGCCGGGCGCCCTGACTTGCGTCCGCTCAAGCCCAGCGAAGAGCATCTTCCCATTGAAGTGCTCGGTGGCGTGCGGCCTGCAATCGGCGAGGCGCTGTATCTGGTGCCACGTCACGTGTGCCCGACGGTAAATAATTTCGACGACGCGTTGATAGTCCAGGGGAATCGCGTGGTTGGAGTTGAGCGTGTCACCGCCCGCGGCCATGAATCTCCGGTAAAGCTGGCCGCGAATGCACGCAAATGAACGCGAATTTTTATGTGCATGCATTCGCGGCCAATTGTCTATAGCGCTCGCAGCGCGAGATTCACCGCGATCATCACCACCGACGCCGCTGGAAGTACCAGCAGAGCCGATTTCAGGCGTTTCGGATCTCCTCCGGCAATGGATCCAATGACCCGCGAGCTGATTGCCAAGCCGAGCCAGCCCGAGCTGATCGCGATTCCTTGAGCCGTCGCCGTCATGGTATGAAAACGATCGGCGACCATTGCCAGCACCGTCGGAAACACCGGGGCCATCGCGACTCCTGCCAGGAACACGGCGATTCCGGCCATGCTGGTAGTGCGCAGCATCCAAAAGGTCGTGATCGCCATGAGCGCCGCCGCGGCCAGCGTCACCGTCTCAGGAGACACCGTCCTCAGGATCTGCGATACGACCACGCGTCCTATCAGCAAGCCCAACGCGAATCCGAGCGATAGAATGTTCAGCGCCTTGGATTCCGGGACGCCTTGTGCGATGAGATGCTGCGCCAGCCAGTTCCACACGCCGACTTCGCAGGCCACATACAGGAACAGCATCAGAGAAAGCAAGAACAGCGCCGGTTTCCCCAGCACTGGGCCGATGTCGGAAAAGACAAAGCTCTGGCCGCCCGTCGGGGCGGGCATTGGCGTCGCGACGTGGATCGCCAAGGTCACCGCAGTCAGCGCAGCGACCGTGTAGCACAACCGCACCGAATTGCGGCTCAACAGATTCGCCGAGATGAAGGGCGTAGCCAGGCCGCCGAGACCGAAAAACAGGTTCAGCAGGTTCAACGTGGTCGCGCGGCTGGATTCGCTGACGTCGCTTGCGAGGGCATTCGCTCCCGTCACGATGATGCCGCCGCCCAGTCCGAGCAGGAACAGGTAGAACATGATGCTTCCGTATCCGCTCGACTTCGGCAGCAGAAACAGAGCGATCGTAATCAAAGCGAGGCCCAGGACGAGGCCGACTTTTTTCCCTTCATTGTCGATCAGCGGTCCGACGCCCACTGATGCGATGATCGACCCGACGGCTTGCGTGAACGCGATGGTTCCGTTTTGCTGCGGCGTGAGGTTGAAACGTGCGGAAAGATCGGGAAGGATGGTCCCCAGCATGGCGGCGATCATCCCGTACACGAATATCGCCAGAATTGCCGCGAGAATAAGCATAGAGCGTCGATCTTATCACGCCTGCTTCGTTTCTCGCGGCACTCGGGATCGTGGTGTATACTGGGTACAGGTGTCGAGCCAAGGAAGTGGGCGAAAGCCCACTTTTTTATTGCTCCAGAGTGAAAAGATGGCGGATCGGACGGCCGTTACGGATAAAGTGCTGGAAATTGCCGAGCGTGTAGCATCGAGTGAAGGGCTGGAAATTGTCGACGTCCAGTTGCTGGGCGGCGGCGGAAGCCGCGTTCTGCGCATCTTTATTGACAGGCCGCCTTTGGCGGCGATAGACAAGCCACAAGGCGTCACGCATGCCGATTGCGAGTTTATTTCTCAGCAGGTTGGCACCATCCTCGACGTGGAAGACGTGATCCCTGGCGCGCGCTACACACTCGAAGTCAGCTCGCCGGGCGTGGAGCGAAAGCTCACCAAGCCCCGCGATTTCGAGCGGTTCGTGGGTCAAAAAGTAAAG
>Ga0210400_10000959_pt1 | contig 29686 bp, 28 predicted proteins | sample IncBWH26MmetaG_FD_155456 | JGI IMG/M metagenome (GOLD analysis project Ga0210400, IMG submission 155456) | Forest soil microbial communities from Barre Woods Harvard Forest LTER site, Petersham, Massachusetts, United States - Inc-BW-H-26-M | ecosystem: Environmental > Terrestrial > Soil >... | reverse complement strand
CCGCCGTCCCCGCGACCAGAATCGAGCCGCGGAAGGAATCCTGGGTCAGAAGAATATTGTTCTCGACCACGTTGCCGACCGGCGCTGGAGCTGCGCCATCGTCAGGAATGTTGACCGCCCAGCGCGCACCGGTCGGCATCACGATGGTGTTGTTGTAGACCTTGTTGTTGCTCGATCCGTGCGCGCCATCGATCGCGTATAGCGAAATGCCGCTCGCGTGATTGCTGTACAGCAGATTATTGCGGAACAGGCTGTCATCCACTCCATCGCAATTAATTCCCGAACCACCGGCTGTGCCATTTTCCCAAATCACGTTGTCTTCCACCAGGGCAAATTGCACCAGCCCGTTGCCGGGCTGCTGGCTGATATCGCCGTTCATGTGGATTCCGGCGGCGGCGTTGTGATGCGACCGGTTGCCCCGAATGGTTGGATAGGTCGAACTGTTGCTTTGATAGATTCCGTGCTCGCTATTGTGATCCGATTCGTTGTTCTGGATCAGCACGTGATTGGAAAACGCCGTGAAGATCCCGGTCAGCTTGCTGTTGTGGACATGATTATGCTGAATCGTGATCCGGTCGGTTACGCGCACGTCGATGCCGTATTTCGGCGATCCGGTCACTTCGAATCCGCTGACGATCCAGTCGGTAGTGGTGCCGCTGAAATTCTCGATCTCCAGAATGCTGTTGTGCTTGTTCGACGCGCCCGGCTTGTTCAGGACCACCACGGCTCCCCGCGCGGCCTGCAGGGTCTTGGGCAGCGTCTGGCTCCCCGAGACCCCGATCCGGCAACCGGCGTACGTCCCTGCTTCCACCAGGATCGTATCGCCGGGCGAAACCATGTTGACGGCGTGCTGCAGCGTCTTCCACGGTTGGGAAAGCGTGCCGGAATGGCCGTCGCTGCCCGTCGTGGCGACGTAATAGGTTGCGGCCGAAGCGCAGGAGGCCGCAAACAGTAGTACACCAATGCGTTTGATCATGGTACGCCTGCAATGAGAGTACTCTAAGGGTGCGCCCGAATTGCAACACAAGAAGTACCTGAGATAATGGCCGTGTGCGCGTGGGATTCCTGATCACGGTGCTGCTGTTGGCCCAACGATTTCAACGCGATGAGGAAGCCCGGCCGTCGTTCAAATCCGACGCGGAATATCATTTCGTTCGCGTCGAATACACCGATTTGCCGCAATTTCACCGGCGCTTCGGGTTCGCCTCCCGTCAGGGACGCGGCGAAGGCTGGTGGATGGTCGATTGGCCGGACGCCGAAGATCACTTCTCGTTAGGGGTCCAGCGCCTGACGCGCATCGACACCGGCGATCCGCGGCACTTCCGCCTGACCGACGATCACCTGTTCGAATATCCGTGGATTTACGCGACCCAAACCGGTTGGTGGGGTCTGACTGACGCCGAGACTTCCCGTCTGCGCGAGTACCTGCTCCGCGGGGGATTTCTGGTCGTCGACGATTTCTGGGGACCTGAACAGTGGGACATATTCGAACAGACCATGGCCCGCGTCCTGCCCGACCAGGAAATTACGGATATCGACGAAGCCGATTCCGTGATGCACGTGCTTTACGATATTCGTGAGAAAGACCGCACCTTCATTCCGGGGACTCGCCACCTGCGCCGCGGACCCGGAGGGTCGATTGTGGTGCAACAACCTGAAGGCACTCAACCTGCCTGGCGCGCCATGTACGACGACCGGAAACGCATGGTGGTCGCGATCAATTTCAACACCGATGTGGGCGATGCGTGGGAATATGCCGACTCGCCGATTTACCCCGAAGCGATGACGACGCTCGCGTATCGGTATGGAATCAATTATCTGATCTACGCGATGACGCACTAGCCGCAAAAAACAGTCTCACGCAAAGACGCAAAGATCGCTAAGATTTCCTTTGCGACTTGGCGTCTTTCCGTGAAATCAGTTCAGTGGCTCGCCTGATAATGCTGCGCGAGCAGATCCAGACCGAAGTCGCCGTCGAAATCGCGCCACACCGTGTGGATGTGATTCGCGTTGTTCTGCGTATCGTCGTACTCGATCAGGAAGGCCGGAGTCTGGATCCGATAGTAGTGCGCCTCGCCCGGCTCGATCCCGCCCGACCATGCGAAGAACAGGTTTGCCTGCGTCTTGCGATACTGCTCCATCCGCGTCTCGGCGATCTGTTGCGGGAAATTCGACGCGTAGTCCGTCACCAGATCGGTTAGAAGTTCCTTCTGCTTCGAGGTCATCTTCGAGAACGGAAGACCATTCGGTTGCCCCGTGAGCGCGGCTTTGCGCGAATCGAACGTGATGATTTCCTTGTAGGCGGTCTTGTCGACGATCGCGATGGCGCGCTGGGCGTCGGTCAGTGACTTGATCACTGCGCGGCCCAGTTCTTCCTCGCGTTTCAGCGCACGCAGGCCGGCGCGCGGACCTTCCTTCACCTCCGCCGGATTTGCGCCGAAGAAGTTCGGGCTGGATGCAATGCGTCCGTTCACGATGGTGAAATTCAGGCTGATATGGTGCCCTTCGAAACGATACCCCCAGGTGCCTTGATCGGACGGATCGCCGAAAATCGAAACGTAGTATTTTTCGGGATCGCGCTCGGGCCCCTTGCCCTTCTCCATATCTTTTAGGATTTGATCCAGGCTCATGATGGTGTGGGCCTTGATCACGCCCTGCTGCGAGAGCCCGGCCGACAGCAGCGCTTCAGCGAGATGTTTCTGTGCCGAGGTCATCTCGCGCAAGGCCACACCTTTACGCTCCAACGGGACGAAGTGCCAGTTCTGGCGCTCGTCACTGGCGAACGGAAATGCGGTTCGGTCGCGCTGTTCGGGCGTGAGCGAGGCGAGATAAGCGCGCGCAGCATCGGTCATGACGCTGATGGAATGCGTGCGCTCGTAGGCCGCGGCAAGCAGCACGAGGGCCGGAAGGATCAGCAGAACACGCTTTCGGTAGTCCATTGCCACATCAGTCTATCAGACAGGTTGGGCAGCGCAAGCAGTAGCCGTTTACTCGATTTCCTTTAAAATCGCCGCGAGCGCCTTGCGGAAATCCGCGGGTGAATAAATATCGAACAACCGCGGCTGGAGTGGTTTCAAAGTGCGTTCCAGCTCGTCGTTCGCGATCACGGGCGGAGCAGGAAACGGAACACCGGCCGGACCTCGTCGCACCGGCGCGGAAAGACTTCCGGCGAACCCGTTCAGCGGCGACGGCTTAAAGCGCAGGTAGTATACGCGAGCGCGCGGGCCGGAAGAAGCTTCGATGGGCTGGATTTCCTGATGCGTGGTGAACGTGACCGGTCCGCTCAGCACGATCAGGATGCGCTGCTCGCCAGAAAGGGCAATGGCGCGGCGGGAGGCCTCGGAGACAAAGAACTGCGCATCCTGATCGCGCTCCTTGAGCGATCTCGCGTCGATCTTATTCGGATTATCCCCTTCGAGGGCCTCCTTCAACGCGGGCCAATTCAGCTCCCGCGGCACGCTCTGTTCGTAACTGACGCGGCGCCGCGCGACATCGATCACCGCAACATTCTTGGAGCCGTCGCGCACGCCGATCCGCGACAGAATTTTGATCGCTGGCAGGATCGCATCCATATTCCGGTTGTACGCTCGGCCCTGGCGACGCGACGTTTCCGTGGGTGAGACGTTGGCCAGAATCTCGATCCGCGCGGGCCGGCGGTTTTCGACCGGCAGAAGCAGGCGGCCGCGTTCCTGCGGTAGAAACCAGCGGTCCGGCTCGTCAGGGATATCGATGAAATCGACCGCCGGAAAATCGCGCCACGCGTCGGGTAACGGATCGTTATTCAGCGGCGCAACTCGCAGCGTTCGATGCGTGAGACTCAGTTTCTCGGTCGACGGTTCGATCGCGGCGAGCGACAAGCTATAGACTCCAGGCAAAACGAAAGCCTGCAAGACGCATTCGAGCTCGTGCTGGGCGGTCGCTTTTTGGTAGTCGTTCAAGTCCACGCGAACTTGAGTCCGGTAAGGTTTATCGGCGGCGTCTCTGAATTCCGCGGCAAACAGGAATTCTCCAGTGCCGTTCCTTTTCTCGATTTCCTTGCCGTCCACCCGAATGGCGATTCGAATCCACAATCGCTGGAAGTTGGACAGAGTGGCGGGCGGGATGGAGACGGTCCAGCGCAGATCGGTTCGTTCAGGCCCGGCGAGCAGGCGGTCGAGCGGCGGGTCTTGGGCAGACAGGGCTCGGGCCACATTGAAAAAGAGAAACGCGATGCCCACTAGTCCCATGGCGCGCTCGGATTAGAACCTGTAGTCAGGCGGTTTGATGCCTTTCAACTTTAGGTAGACTTCGAGTTGCGCTCGGTGATGCGCGATGCTGGTAAAGCCGCTCCAGAGAAGTTCTCGCACGGTAAGTTGCTGTTCGGTGCGCGGTTTCTCGAGGTCGGCGGGCCCGAGACGGCTAACCACTTCGGCACAATAGTCGAAAGACTTCGTGAGCACCTTGATCGCCGAGGCCTTGTCGCCTCTTAAGGGTCCTTGTATCGGCGACGTTTCTCCAACCACTGAACTACAGTAGTATCCATTCACCCCGGCGATGAATCCGATCGTTTGACCAAAACTCCATTCTTGATGAGCGGGCTTGAATCCGTAGTAGGCTTCGGGCATGGCATTCGCCACCGCGAGCGTGAACTCCTTCGACGTTGCCCAGTGCTTTTTCAATTCCTCTGTACTCTGCGCGATCGCTGGCGCTAGGCAGACCGCAAAAAGCGCGAGCCGTCTCATATGATCCAAACGATAGCGCGGAGTCCTCAAGAGGTGCAAGATCTGACGGTGGGGCCGACAGTCCGCAGGTGGCCTGCCTGGCTTCTAGCCCACGTCGCCTAGCATCGATTTCAGCTTGGCATGACCCGACCGGCTCACCGGCAACTGCGTCCCGTCGGTGAGTACGGCGACGCGACTGTCTTTGGTGTATGGCTCGATCCGGGCGATTCGTTCCAGATTTACGATATAAGACCGGTGAATCCGGACGAAGCGTTTCGGGTCGAGCTGGGTCTCGATACTCGAAATGGTCTGCTGCTTCAGATAATTCTTCTTCTCGCTGCGCAACGCGATGTAATCGTCCTGCGCTTCCACATAGTCGAGCTTGTCCATGGGAATGATGTGGACCTTGGTCCCGTCCTTCACCACGATGCGCTCCAGCTTCTGTTCCGGCGGACGCGCCAACGCGGAAAGTTCCGGCGCGGATATCTTGGGAGGCGCGGGACTCCCCAGCCGGTGCCGCACGCGGTCCAGCGCTTTGTTAAACCGATCCGCGCTGAACGGCTTCAACAGATAGTCGACCGCGTTCGCGTCGAACGCGCGCATGGCGTATTGATCGTAGGCGGTCACGAAGATCACGGCGACCCCGGCGTCGATCAGTTCCAAAACCTCGAACCCGTCCAGCTTAGGCATCTGGACGTCGAGAAAAACCAGGTCCGGCTTGCGCTCGCTGATGGCCTTTACGGCTTCGAATCCGTTGGCGCATTCGGCGATGACTTCGATTCCTCCGGCGCCCGTGAGATACTCGCGCAGAAGCTGCCGGGCGAGCTCTTCGTCGTCCACAATCACGGCGCGGATGGCTCCAGAACGCGGCCTCTCGCCCGGTCCGCGCTCGAGATTCTTCAGATCGATCTGCAATTCGCGAGCCGATTGATAACGCCGGTCGCGGTCCTTATCCAGACATTTTCGAACTACGCGCTCGAACTCTTCGGGAAGATCGTAGTTGAGCCGCGCCATCGCTTCCGGCTGCGCCTGCAAGATCCGAGCCAATGTTTCCTGCGCCGTTGCGCCGGTGAACGGAAGCTTCCCCGTCGCCATGCGATACAGCACTACGCCCAGGCTGAACACATCCGAGCGATGGTCCACTTCATGTCCCAGCGCCTGTTCCGGGCTCATATAGGACACGGTTCCGAGCACGACTCCGCCGCTGGTCATGAACTGCGTTGCGATCTGGCTCGAAGAAGAATCCTTAGGTTCCGCAATGAATTTCGCAAGCCCGAAATCCAGCACGGTGACATGCCCGCGCGCGTTGATCATCAGATTGGCGGGCTTGATGTCGCGATGCACGATTTTGCGGGCGTGCGCCGCTTCCAGCGCGTCGGCCACCTGGGCGCCGATCGAAAGAAGCTCCGGCATCGCCACCGGTTCACCAGTCAAGCGCGCTTCGAGCGTCTGGCCTTCAATGTACTCCATGGCGAGAAAAGGCGATCCAGCGGCCTCGCCGATTTCGTAAATGTGCGCCGCGTTGGGATGGCTCAAGGCCGAAGCGAGGCGCGCTTCCTGCAGGAATCGAGCGAGCCGGTCAGCGTCCGCGGCGACCTCCGGAAGGAGCACTTTGAGCGCTACTTTGCGATGCAGGCGCGTGTCTTCAGCCAGAAAGACTTCGCCCATGCCGCCCGCGCCCAGGCGCGAAAGAATCCGGTAGTGAGCTAGCTGCTTCACTCAGCCCTCCGGCACGGCACCGTCATCTCCGCGCGAAACTGGTTGTCCTGGGCATGCGCGGTGAGCTTGGCCGCACTTCCAAAGCGGGTCTCCAGCCGGCTGCGCACATTGCGCAATCCGATGCCATGCCGCCGCGGCGCGGGCGAATCCGGATCGAATCCGTTTTCGACGCTGATCTCCATGAGCCCGTCGATCACTTTCCCCTCAACCTTGATTGTGCCTCCATCCACCAGCGTGGCGATACCGTGTTTCACCGCGTTTTCGATGAGCGGTTGCAACAGCAGCGGCGGCACCATGCAATCGGAACACGCCTCGTCGACGCTCATTTCGACGCGCAGCCGGGATCCAAAACGCACCTGCTCGACGTCCAGATAAGTTCGTGCGAGTTGCAGCTCATCGCGCCAGGAAATACTCTCTTTTTCGCCCAATCCAAGGGTGTTGCGCAAGAAATCGGAAAGCAGAATGCACATCTCCCGGGCGCGCGCCGGTTCCGCCATGGTGAGCGCGGTGATCGAATTGAGGCTGTTAAAGAGGAAGTGCGGATTGATCTGCGCTTTCAGTGCGCGCAGTTCCGCGTCGCGAGCCTGCACTTCGGATTCGCGGGATTGCTGCACGGCGAGCAGCACGTAATGGAGCGCCACCGAAAGCGAATAAAGCAGCAACCCCACCACCACCAGATGCGGAATTTCAGCCTTCAGCCGCGGCGTGAGATCCATGAGATATGCGATGAACCGGGCCATTTCGACCCACAGGGCAGTGGCCAAAATCGCCGCACCGACGTGATTGACGATCACCTTCGTCGAATTCAAGGACCGGATCGACATACGGCACATGTACCAGGGTGTCAGGCAGACAAAAGCATAGAACAGGCACAGCGGCTCGGAAATGATCACCGCTTCGCGCCAGCTCAGCGTTTCCGTACGCAGAAGCCCCGCCAGCATGGCCGCGAATATAGTCCAAAAAGTCAGGTAAGCGGTAAACCATTTGCGCGCGAAGATCGGATGCATGGCGCTAGTTCTTCACGTTGACGCCGCCGAAGATGGCCGAGCCGGTGACGATCAGCCGCGGCGCTTTCGTGTCGCTCATCGGCTGAACGGTTTCGTCGTTGAAGCCTCCGAAAACGCCGGTGCCACGGAGCACGACGCGCCAGGTCTCCGGCACCCGAATTTCGATTCCGCCGAAAATTGCATTCGCTTCGATGAACACCTGCTCTCGCTTGGTGTCCGCTTTACGCAGATCGATTTCCGCGCCGCCGAAAATGGCGAGCGCTTCCCCACCCTCGAAATCCTTGGTTTCAATGCGCCGCTTGGCGCCGCTGAAAATATGATCTTCTTTGAAGCTGTTCTGGATGTCGTTCAATGGGGGCCGCGGAACATCCGGGCCAGCGCCCGCATTTCCGGAACCTGGTCCGGGACCGGTACCAGCGGGGGGTGTGCGATGATCGCTCCACAAGTCCCACGCGTGATTCCCTTCGAGGGCGCGGATCAGCAACCCCAATCCGATCGCGATCAGCATCACCGGCCAGAAGTACGCCCACACGTTGCCGTGCAGCAGGCCGAGATTCCGCAACAGGAAAACTCCGCCGACGAACAGCACAATTCCGCCGAAAATCCGGCCGCCCAAATCCCAGGCGCTCATGAGCCTCGATCCGCCCGCAACGATCAGGATGACCGGCCAGTATTCCCACAAGTCGTCGACAACTAGGATGCCCAGGTTCTGAAGCAGCAACAGAACGCCGATTCCGGCCAGGATCGCACCGATGACCAGTCCGCCGAACGGATTCCTGCCGCCATAGGCCATGCGGTGGCGCCGGCGCTCCATTTTGGCTTCCCATCTGAGGCGTCTTCGGTCCACGCGGCTCAGGATTTCATCGTGAACGTCCCGCCGGATGCGGTCGCCGAGATCCGAATAATCTCTACGCCGCTCGCCCGGATCTTGATCTGCCATCGCCTCTTGCCCTTCCGTTAGCGATGTTAGCAAGCTTAGGGGTTGGAACTGTGGAAAATTCGGTGAACGGCGGGTAAGGGCCGGTGAATTGCGGGGCAAGCCTCCGAGACCTGCCCCAGACCACTCAAGACAGGGCTACTTCTGGACTTTTCCGTTGTGTTTGTCGGTGTAGATCTGCTTGCTCAGGTGGTTCTGCTGGCGATTCACCTGGGCCTTTTCCTTGTTGGTCAGGTTGCCGCCGTTGGCCTTGCGATCCGTCCGGATTTCCTTGTTGAGGTTGGATTCCTTCTTTTCCAGGTGCGCGGTCTCGCCCGCCGTGAGCGAGCCGTTCTTCACGCCGTTGGCGATCCGGTCCTGCTGATTCTCCTTGCGATCCTTGATGGTGTCATCCGCAAAGGATACCCCCGCCAGTAGGGCGCCCATCATCATGCTCAGAACAATTCGTTTCATGTTCGTGTTTTCCTTTCGTCAGGCTGTCATTCCCGCCTTCTGAACATTCCAAGCGCAATTTGGCGAACGGAGTCGCGTGCGAAATCGTTAAATTCCGGTCATCTGAAGGAGGATTAATTTTGGCGCGCCCGGCAAGTTCGCAGCGTAAATCACCGCCTCTCGGATTCACGCAAAGACGCCAAGACGCAAAGGACGCCAAGAGTTTTCTTGATTCACCAAACTAGTTCTTATGCGCGATGAGTACCACGGATTGCCCGATGGGCAGCGACCCGCCGGAACCGATCCAGCCCGCTTCCAGGCTCAGCGGAAAATGCAATAACTGGTCCAGCCATTTTGCCACCGGTTGCACGCCGCTCTGAGGTGCAGGCTGCATCAGAGGCTCCCACACGCGGAATTTGAAGAGCGCGACCGGCAGCAGCAGCGAGTTCGCATAGGTCGATCGATCGATCTCGAATCCGGCCAGTTCCAGCGCGTCCACCAAATGCGACCGCGTGAATCGCTGCTTTTCGTGGACGAACTCCGAATGACGGCTGCGCAGCAGATCCAGCGCCGCCGCGCGCAACACCAGAACGCCTCCCGGCTTCAGCACTCGGGAAAACTCCACGAACGCGAGGTGTTCCGCACCACGCTCCAGATGCGGAATCACATCGATCGAGAGCAGCGCGTCGAACGACGACGTCGCGAACGGCAGCGCTGAGATATTTCCTTGCACCAGCGAACCGGTCCCGGCTTCGTGTGCGTACTTCAGCCCGTCTGAATCCGCATCCAGCGGCACCATATTCCACCCATATCGCTTGGCCAGCAGCCGCGAAAGATATCCGGTTCCGCAACCGGCTTCGAGCACGCGATCGAAGCGGCGCGCGCGGGCCATGGGATCCAGCAGACGGAACAGAATGTCGCGCATGCCGCGATACCACCACAGATCCCGCTCGGCTGCCGCGATATTAGCGAACTCCGCGGGATTCATCATTTCCGGTCGAGAAATGCCCTCACTTCCTGTTCAAGTCCCGGCGTGCAGGCCACCGCGCTTCCTCCGTAGATAGTTCGTGCACCACTGAAATCAAAGAAGACGGCTCCGGCCTCTTCGAGGATTACCTGGACCGCCGCGAGATCCCACGCGGCAACCTTGGGTTCGATCCAAACGTCCACCTGGCCCGCGGCCACCATCATGGCATCGGGCGTCCCACCCAGACAGCGGTAGGCCCAGAACTGGCTGGCCCAATCGATTAACCCGAGCGAGAACGGCATGTCGCGAATGCGATTCAAACTATTTACGGAGAGCACGGCTTTGGAAGGATCGGCGATGCCAGACATGCTGAGACGCACGTTGTTGCAAAAAGCGCCGTCTCCGCGGGAAGCCCAACAAGTTTGCTGAAGCATCGGCAGATGCACCACGCCTGCGACTACCTCGGCATCCTGTTCCAGGCCGATGAGAACGCTCCACAGGAAGTTTCCGCGAACGAAATCCCGAGTGCCGTCAATCGGATCGATGATCCATCGACGCCCGCTGCGCGACTGCTTCTGAGCGCCCTCTTCACCCAGAATCCCGTCTTCCGGAAAAGCTTCTTCGAGCCGGCTCGAGATCAGCCGCTCGCTCTCGCGATCCGCAATCGTCACCGGCGAATCGTCAGGCTTGGTGTCCGGCCGGATGCCTGCGGCCTGATACTTGAGCGCGAGCTTGGCGGCTTCTTCCGCTGCCTTCCGGGCCACCTCGATCTCGCGGGCGAAAGCCATTCTTTGGCATGGTAGCATTGAGCCGGATGAAGCCCCGGATCGTTTTTTCCGTGCTCGAAGAGACCGCTGCGGCGCACCCTGAAGGGGCCGCGTTACAACAGCCAATAGGCGGTGGAAAGTATCGGGCGTGGACCTGGCGCGAGTACCGCGACCAGGTTCGGCAGATCGGTGTGGGATTGCGCGCGCTGGGTATTGCGAAGGGCGAAATCGTCGCCTTGCAATCCGAAACACGCGCCGAATTCTATCTGGCCGACCTCGGCATAATGTCTGCGGGCGCCATCGCCGCGGCGCTGTACACCAGCTTGCCTTTTGCGGATCAGGCGCGAACTTTGAAAGCCTCCGACGCGCGCTTTGTGTTGGTTGAAGACGTGAAGGCGCTGCGCAGTCTGCAGGCAGCGGGCGCAACGGCACAATGGATTCTCCTGACCGGCGAGGCCGAAGGCGTAACGACACTCGAACAGATTCGGGGCATGGGCGAGCAGCGGCTTCGCGAGGATCCAGACGCGTTCGAAAAAATTCGAACCGAGATCAGCGAATCCGATACCGCGGTTCTCTACATGACGTCCGGCGCCACGGGCGAGCCGAAAATGGGACTGGTGACGCAGCGCGCGCTGGTGGCCAACATGGATCACGCGCCTTTCGTGCTGCCTTTGACGCCCGACGACGTGACCCTCGCATTTCTTCCATCGGCGCACATCGCGCAACGCGTGGTGTTGGAATTGGTGCCGATCCGCCAGGGAACCTGCGTCTGGTTCTCCGAAGGTCTATCGAAACTACCCAACGAGATCCGCACCATCCGGCCGACCTTTTTCCTGGCTCCGCCGCGCGTTTGGGAGCGCGTGTACTCGACCATTTCCACGGAGATCAAGAAGCGTCCGGCCGCCTTGCGAAAACTCTTCTATTTGGGGCTCGGCGTCGGCTCCGAAGCGAGCCGTTTGCGTCAGGCTGGAAAACCTGTTCCCGCGACCATGCGCTTTTCGCTGAAGTTTTTCGATCGCATTGTGTTCACGAAAATTCGCCAGAGGCTCGGCGGACGGATTCGTATCGCCGCTTCTGGCGCTGCGCCGCTGGGCAAGGATCTGGCCGAGTTTTACGCCGCGATCGGAATGCCGCTGGTGGAGGGTTATGGTTTGACCGAAGGCGGCGTGGCGGCGCTCAATCCGCTGGACCGGCCTAAAGCCGGCAGCATCGGCAAGCTGTTGCCCAACATCGAAGCGCGTCTCGAAGACGATGGCGAGCTGATGCTTCGCGGCGCGACTCTTTTTTCCGGCTACTACAAGGACCCCGAAGCGACCGCTGCAGTATTGCGCGACGGCTGGCTGGCCACCGGCGATATCGCCGAAGTCGATGCAGAGGGCTATTGGTACATCACCGGGCGCAAGAAAGAGCTGATCGTCTCCTCCAACGGAAAGAAGATTTATCCCGCCCGCATCGAGGTATTGTTCAAACGCGAGCCCGTGATCAACCAGGTGCTGCTCATCGGCGACCGGATGCCCTACGTCACCGCGTTATTCACCGTGAATGGGAGCGCGCAAGAAACGCGCGCGTCGGTGGAGCAGGCCGTGAAGGACGTCAACAAGCAAGTCGCGTCATTCGAGCAAATCCGGAAATTCAAGATTCTCGAAAAGGAATTCACCATCGAGAACGGTGAAGTCACTCCGACGATGAAGATCCGCCGCAGCCGTGTTCTGGAAAATTACCGGACGCTGGTCAGCGAAATGTACATGGGGAAAGACGTCGATTGAGGCGGATCGTCCTGACCGTACTCGGCCTGATCCTGGCCATTTTTGCCGCATTGGCCCTGAACTACACACGGCGCGATTTGGAAGTCGCCGACATCGACGACGAGCTTCGCAAATCGGCGCCCGGTCAGTTTGTCAAGACCTCCGCCGGATTCGTTCACTATCAGTTCGCGGGTCCCGAAAACGGACGCGTCGTCGTGCTGGTGCACGGATTCTCGGTTCCCTACTATTTATGGACGGGCACGTTCGAGATGCTGGGAAACGCCGGTTTTCATGTTCTCCGCTACGATCTGTTCGGCCGTGGACTTTCCGATCGCCCAGAGGCGCGCTACGACGGCGAATTGTTCGACACGCAACTGGTCGAGTTGCTGGACGCTCTGCACATCCGGGGCAGCGTCGATCTGGCAGGGGCTTCGATGGGCGGACCGATCATCGCGACGTTTGCGTGCCGTCATCCGGAGCGCGTGCGGACTCTCGCGTTTTTCGATCCCGGCTATTCGCACGGCCAACCGGTTCCGTCCAAGTTGAAAATGCCGCTTCTGGGCGAGTATTTGATGGCGGTCGACATCGCGGCGGCACTTCCGGAAAGCCAGCGGAACGATTTCGATCACCCCGAGCGTTTTCCCGATTGGTCCGACAGGTATCGTCCTCAAATGCGATTTAAGGGATTCCGACGCGCGCTGCTGTCGACATTGCGGAATTATCTGCCAGTGGACTGGTCGAAGGACTACTCCTGTGTGGGCGCGGGCGCAGCGCCGGCGTTGCTGGTGTGGGGTAAAGACGATCGCGATGTTCCGTTCGAAACCAGCCGCGAGGTTCGCGCTGCGATTCCGCGCGCGGAGTTCCTGGCAGTTGACGATGCGGCGCACGTGCCTTTTCTGGAGCGTCCCGAGATTGTGCATCCGGCCTTCGTGCAATTTCTACAGGCGCACTGATCGTGTGGACAGTCGCTGCGTGACACGTCGACATCCACCGCTCCCTATGGTCGCGGCTCATGGCCGGCATTATCCGGTCTCAGCCAGACACTGAGCCGCGACCACAGGGAGCGGTCGATGTTGACGTGTCACGTAACGCAAGCTGAAGCTCGCTCCACAAACTAATTCGCTTTGGACGCGTCCAGAATGGAAGCATGGATCAGATCTTCGATGTCGAAGGCAAACCGCTTGCACCGGAATCCATCCGCATGCTCGAATATCTTGCGACCCGCGCCGCGGAACTGAGTAGCGCCGCCATCCGCGAAAGGATCCGCGCCGCTGCGCACGAGATCGAAAGCGCCGTCTCAGCAGTCAGCGCCACGGACGCGCGCCTGCGGCCGGTCGAAGGCAAGTGGACCATCGCGGAAGTGGTCGACCATATCTCTCAAACGCAGATTCGCGGTTGTGAAGAACTTCGCCATCTGCTCGCCGGCCGCCGCCCTCCGCTTCCACCGGTTTACGAAGCGCTCAGGTCCGGAGCCGGCCAGTGGGCGCCGTGGGAATTGTTGATCGAAGAGCTTCACACCGCCAATCAAGCCATGCTCGAATTGCTCCAGTCCGCTCCAGAAGGACCGGCCATACCCAACGCGCCTACGGTCAAGACCGTGATGGTGACTCTTCGCGCGCTCCCCGATGGGGGCACCGGGCCGCAGATTTATTTCGTCGAACTTCCCTGGAAAGAATACGCGCTTTTGCAGCGCTTGCACCTGCTCGATCATCGCACTCAGGTCAAGAAGCTCCACGCGTCGATCGCTGCGGCTTCCCTACAATGAAAAGGTGTCTTATCCTGTCACGTTAATTCCTGGAGATGGAATTGGTCCTGAGGTTTCGCAAGCCGCCCGCCGCGCCGTCGACGCAACCGGAGTAAAGATCGATTGGGAAGTCGCCGAACTAAACCCCGATATTATCCGCAAGACCGGCCAATCTCTGCCGCAGTCCCTGATCGATAGTCTGGAACGAACCTGTGTCGGCCTTAAGGGGCCCGTAACGACGCCCATCGGCGAGGGCTACACCAGTGTCAACGTCGCGCTGCGAAAGCGGCTCGATCTGTTCGCAAATGTGCGGCCGGTGCGTTCGCTGCCGGGCGTGGTGTCGCGCTTTCATGACGTGAAAATCGATATGGTGATTTTCCGCGAGAACACGGAAGATCTCTACTCCGGCCTGGAACACGAAGTAGTCAAGGATGTGGTCACCAGCCTGAAAGTGATCACGCGGGTCGCATCCACGCGTATCGCCGAGTATGCTTTCAAATTCGCCGCCGGTACCGGCCGCAAGAGGGTGGCCGCGATTCATAAAGCCAACATTATGAAGCTGGCCGACGGACTGTTTCTGCGTTGCGCGCGAGAAGTCGCCGCGCGTTATCCGCAGATCGAATACAAAGAACTGATCGTCGACAATGCCGCCATGCAGTTGGTGATGCGGCCGGAACAATTCGATATTCTGCTCTTGCCGAACTTGTATGGCGACATCGTTTCGGACCTCGCCGCGGGTCTGGTGGGGGGACTCGGAATCGTCCCCGGCGCCAACATGGGCGAGGGGCATGCCGTGTTCGAGGCGGTCCACGGCTCCGCTCCCGACATCGCTGGAAAAGGGATCGCGAACCCTACGGCGATGATCTTATCCAGCGTACTGATGCTGCTTCATCTTAAAGAGCACGCGGCGGCAACCAGACTGCAAGCTGCGGTCGAAGCGGTTTACGCGGGGCGCAAGCACCTGACGCGCGACGTAGGAGGCACTGCGAGCACGGAAGAGTTCACCGATGCGGTCATTGACATGCTCCAATAGGGGAAGTACGTGTTCAACCCGCGCGGAATGCTACCCACCGAACCGCGATGGTCACGGAGCGGATTGACGAATGGGCGATTTCAGATCAACTCGGATGATTAAGGTAAACATTCACGACGCCAAGACGCACTTCTCCGAGCTCCTCCGAAAGGTAGCTGGAGGTGAAACGATCGTAGTGTGCAAGCGCGATGTACCGATTGCCGAGATCCGGTCCGTCACTAGAAAACCCCGTCAAATCGGTTTTGACAAGGGCAAGCTCACAATTCCCGAACGAGTTTTTCGATCCCCTGCCTGACGAACTGCTTGAGTATTTTGACGGACGCAGGGGATGATTTGCCACCTGCGCAACCGTGACCAGGTGCTACGATTGGGCGAACGCTATCGGGCGTAGGGCTGCATCACGATCCGGAGGTGCACTTTGATCCAAACGCTGATTAGGAACTGGTGGTTGCTGGCAATCTGTGGAGTTCTTGACGCGATCATCTCGGTCATCTACTTCATGATGTACGACGCTAGCCAGGATGCCATGCCTTCCCCAGGATTGTATGCCGCGGCTGTGCTTTCGAATAGACTCGCCCTGGCGGCAGGCGTTTGCGCCATTGCCGCCGGCATTTGGAGATCCGCTAAGGGCATATCGTGGCTTCTGGTCCTGAATGGCCTTGCTTTTGGCACATACGGACTGATCCCGCTCGTCTGGAGCGGCCCACATGGCTTTAGATTATTCGCGCTCCTGATTGTGGCGATGGCAATGACCTTCGGTGTTCTCGCTTTGGCAATCGCGCGCGCCCTGCGGCATCATGTTGCGGACGCATGGGTTTTCGGCTTGGCTGGAGCAGGCTCGGTTGGTGTTGCTTTGGCGTTTCTCGCCTTGGTGAGTGGCTGGATTCCGCTTGAACGCTGGGCTTTTCACCCCCCCGTTTTTCTGTGGATTTGCGGTCACTTCGGTTTCAGCGCGATCTGCATGCTGGGACTGGCCCTGCGCCTGCACATGCTGGGTCCTTCCCCATCCGGCCAGTGGGTAGGAAATCCAAAACACGCACACTAGTCGCGCCAGTGCTAGTGAAGGTCTACAACCCCTTCTTCGCCAGAAACTCGACCAGATCCACCACGCGCATCGAGTAGCCCCACTCGTTGTCGTACCACGCGACCACCTTCACCAGGTTGCCGTCGAGCACTTTGGTCAACTGCGCGTCGACGATCGAGCTATTCGGGTTGTGCATCATATCGGTGGAAACGACGGGGTCCTCGGTATAGGCCAGGATCCCTTTGAGCGGGCCATCGGCGGCTTGTTTGAGTGCGGCATTGACTGCCTCGGTAGTCGTGTTTTTCGATACCAGCGCCACCAGGTCGACCACGCTGACGTTAGGCGTGGGGACACGCATCGAGTAGCCGTCCAGTTTGCCTTTGAGCTGCGGCATCACCAGGCCGATCGCTTTGGCTGCGCCCGTTGTCGTGGGGATCATGTTGATCGCCGCCGCGCGCGCCCGCCGCAGATCCTTGTGCGGAAAATCCAGAATGGGCTGGTCGTTGGTGTAGCTGTGGATCGTAGTCATCGATCCTTTTTCGATTCCGAAAGCTTCGTGAAGAACCTTGACCACCGGACCCAGGCAATTCGTGGTGCAGGACGCGTTGGAGATGATGCGATGCTTGGCCGGGTCGTACGCGTTCTGATTGACGCCTAGCACGATGGTGATGTCTTCGTCCTTTGCCGGCGCGGAAATAATGACTTTTTTCACGCTGCCGCGCAGGTGTTTGGAAGCGTCCTTCGCGTCCGTAAATTTTCCGGTCGACTCGATGACAATCTGCGCGCCAAGACCCGTCCAATCGATTTCGGCCGGATCTTTAGACGCGAAAATCTTGAGCTTCTTTCCACCTATAACGATCGCGTCGGCTTCAACCTTGACATCTTCATGCAGCGGACCGAGGATCGAATCGTACTTGAGCAGGTGCCCCAGCGTCGTAGTGTCGGTCAGGTCGTTGGCGGCGACGAATTCGATGTTGGGATTGTGGAGGCCAGCGCGCAACACATTCCTCCCAATCCGGCCGAAGCCGTTAATTCCTACTTTTGTGGGCATCAAGCCCAGTTTAACGCGTCACCTTATTCGCCCGTCGACCGGCCAGATAACCGGAAAGACACGCGACGATCTGCGCCCAACCTCCAGCGTGGCGCGGAGCCTGCATCTCGGAAAGTCCTGTATGTGTGAGCACGACTTCCGTGATTTCGCCATGCTCGACAAACTCAACCGTGACCAGAGTCTCGCGATTCTCCGTGTTCACCGAAATCCACGTGAAGGCGATCTTCGACGGACGATCGATAATCTTGTACGTGCCGGTGTGATCGCAGTCTCCCTGGGTTCCTTGGAACCGGATACTGAAGGATCCTCCCACGCGCGGGTCGGCTTTGACTTCGGCGCGGTAGTTGTCGCCCGGGCACATCCAGGAACGGATGCCCTCGGGATCGAGCCAGGCGTCGAACACCTCCTCGCGCGGCGCGGCAATCATCTTACGTACGGTCAGGTCTGGCATTCTTTTTCCTCTTGTTCAAAATGTGTTGTTCCAGAGCGTCCAGGCGAACTTCCCAAAACGCCCGGTAATGTTCAATCCAGTGGCTGGCTTTACGCAGCGGCTGTGGATTGAGATGGCAATGATGCTCGCGGCCTCGGATTTCGCGCCGCAACAGGCCGGCGCGCTCCAGCACCATGATGTGTTTCGAAATCGCGTTGAGCGAAACCGGAAACGGCTTGGCGATCTCCACCACCGTGGCCGGGTGTTCGCGCAGCCGGGAAAGAATGGCGCGGCGCGTCGGATCGGCAACGGCGGCGAAAACGCGGTCGAGCGCGGAATCGCTACGTTCAACCATATGGTTGAATATAAGTCACACGCCGCGCTTTGTCAATGCTCTTTTGTTACCATGCGCACGTATGAAGACTTGGATCGCATTCGCGCTCGCCTGCACGGCCGCTTTGGGGCAGAATCTGACGGAACAGTACCGCACGACAGCCGATCGCTTGATCGATGCCGCTCTCTCCGATACCGAAGGCTACGCGAAGCTCGCTTATCTTTGCGACCGGATCGGAAATCGGTTGAGCGGATCGGAATCGCTGGTGCGCGCCATCAAGTGGTCGGAAGAGCAGATGAAACGCGACGGCTTGAGCAACGTCCGCACCATTCCGGTCAAGGTTCCGCACTGGGTCCGTGGAGCCGAGTCAGCCAAATTGATCGCGCCGGAAAGTAAAGCGCTGCACATGCTCGGGCTGGGGATGAGTGTGGCGACCCCGGCGGGAGGGATCACAGCCGATGTCGTCGTCGTTCCCGATTTTAATGAGCTGGTTAAGCTCGGGCGAGACGGCGTGAAGGGCAAGATCGTGTTATACAACGCGCCTTACAAAGGCTACGGGCAAACCGTGGTGTACCGGTCTACCGGACCGTCCCGGGCTGCGGCGATGGGCGCAGTGGCGGTGCTGGTTCGATCGGTAACGCCACTGGCGATGCAGACTCCGCATACCGGAGCGCTGACCTACGACGAAGCGCAACCGAAGATTCCAGCGGCGGCGATTTCAGTGGAGGATGCTTTGATGCTGGCGCGATTCGCAGAACAACGTGTCCCCATCAAAGTGCATCTCGAGATGAGCGCACACCTGGAACCTGACGCCGACAGTTTCGACGTGATGGGCGAGATTCCGGGTCGCGAGCATCCCGAAGAAGTGGTCGCGATCGGCGGGCATGTGGATTCATGGGACGTAGGGCGCGGCGCGCAGGACGACGGATCGGGAATCATGGCGAGCCTGGAAGCTGTGGCCTTGATCAAGAAACTAGGATTGCAACCGCGCCGAACGATTCGCGTGGTGTTCTGGGTCAATGAAGAAAACGGAGGTCGCGGAGGTGAAGCGTATCGCGCGTGGCTTGGCGACAAGATCGGAAATCATGTGGCTGCAATCGAGATGGATGGCGGCGCAGAAGCACCGCGCGGATTCGGTTACGGCGGCGGAGGCGGCCGCGGAGGCCGTGGCGGACAAGCAGGCGATCCCGCGTCGACAGGAATGCTCCAGCAGATCGCCAAATTGCTGGATCGAATTGGCGCGGGCGAAATCTCGCCGGGCGGAGGCGGCTCGGACATCGCCCCGATCATGCGCGATGGAGTTCCGGGTCTGGCGGAGCGGACCGTGGGGACGCACTACTTCGATTGGCACCACACGGAAGCCGATACGCTGGACAAGGTCGATCCCGAAGACTTTCGCAAAAATATCGCCGCTCTGGCCGTAATGAGTTATGTTCTCGCGGACATGCCGGGCAAGATCGCGGGTTCAAAGCAAAGCAATTAAACCGCGGAAAACTCCGAAATGAAACTCCTCCTTGAGGCATCTCATGGGGAGGAGGCAGTGTATGTGCGACTACTCGCTGTGTGGGATTCCTAACCGGCTCGCGGTAGAGGGTGAGGAACTCGTCGTCCATAAATTCCAGACTGGTTCGATGGGGTTAGCTTCTCCAACAAATCTGCCGGTTCCAACGCTCCGGAAACCCACTGGAAGGAAAACGTTCTGGCAGAACTTCAAGAGCTTCTTTGAGATCGTGCCGCCGCCGGCGACGGTGGCCGCGGTGTGCATCCCTCCAGGAGCGCACCTGATTTTGAAGGACATTCCGGCCGACCTGCAGCTGCAGTGCGGCGTCTCCGGGGAAGAAGGTGTGATCTTTACACAACTCAACGCGGAGGTCCACAGTTATCGCGATGCCGTCCGTTTCGGTAACGGCTGTCAGATCATCCTTCAGGACCTTCGACAAGGGATGCGCGTGGAGATTCTGTCACTTGCCGGCGTAACCGAATACGCGCCTGCAATGGAAGAAGCCATCCGCTAGAAAGCGCTCAGGTTGTCCCAACGCGAGGCCGGCGTCGCGATCGCGCGGGAGTGGCTCGTAACGTTACGTTTTGCCACTCACGCTTGTGCTTCTTGCCCGAGAACCGGCTTTCCCAAAAGCGCCGGAAGGCCCGCACCTTCTTATCGTGTTTCTCACGCAGGCAGCTGTCCACCCGTTTGCCGGCCGATTCCGCGGACGCGATCCGGCGAGCTGTTTCGTAGTCGTTAATGTCTCCTAAACGCCTTTGCAATTCTTTGACCTGTTCCACACGGGCGGGATCGGAATGGTCCAGCAAGTCCAAGGTATAGCGGAGCTTCTTAGCTGCGATGCGAAGCGGATGGAGTTTTTTATCGGAATCCTCCGCCGCGGCGCCGCGCTTGAACAGCCGTTTGACTGCACTGGAAAGAACCTTGCTCGCGGTACTGCCGGGAGCGGCTTCGGCGAGCCGTTCGCGCCACCTTCGCGGGGTATTAGCGTCCAGCCAAAGTTGAAGTTCGGCTAACAGTACCCGCTCCGCGGCTGCGCGGCGGCGATGCAGGCGGGCCAGGAAGGTCTTGGAACCCTGCACTCTGCCCGCCAGCTTGATGGTGATGTCGTAATCGCGGACCTGGCCGGCAAAACGCATAATTCGTTTCAGACGGCGGCGGATTTTTTCGACGTCTTCCGATTCCGCGTCGAGAACCGTGAGAGCTTGCGTGAATTTCCGGCTCGCAACTCTCAGAATGTGGACCTGGTCCGCATCCGGACCACCGAGCGTCCGGCGAGCCGCGGCCGCAAAATAGTCCAGAAATTCGCTCGCTCGTTTGGGGGAGGCGGGCATATACGAGTCGACGTTCCTATTCTATATGGGTGGTGGGTCGGTCTTCGAGATCTGCGTTTTCATTCATGCGCCGCTCAACGTCCTACAGCCCCATGCGTCAGCTTGGGGCTAGCGCGGGTATAACGAATAGCCCCAAGCTGACGCATGGGGCTGAATCGAAACGGTGCTGGAAGTGACGTGGTCACCGAAATTCCCATTTGCATTTAAAGTCGGCGCATCGGAAAGACTAACGGGCTAGTCTAGTTACAGTGCCTGAACTTCCCTCGATAGTTATAGTCGGCCGGCCGAACGTCGGCAAGTCGACTTTGTTCAACGCGATTATCCGCCAACGCCGCTCGATCGTCGGCGATGAGCCGGGAATCACGCGCGACCGGATTCAAGGCGAAGGCGAATATCAAGGACGGCGTTTCGCGTTGATCGACACCGGCGGCATCATCGCCAATGACGCCGATCTGATCCCGTCGGAGATCCTCAAACAGGCTCGCACGGCGCTGGAAGGCGCCTCGCACGTGATTTTTCTGATCGACGGGCGTACTGAAATCACCGGCGCCGATCGCGATCTCGCGAAAATGCTGCGCCGCCTCGGCAAACCCGTAGCGCTGGCGGTGAACAAGATCGATACGCCCAAAAGCGATAACCTGGCTCACGAATTCTACGCGCTCGGATTCAAGGACGTGTTCCCGGTTTCGGCCGAGCACCGCGTGGGCCTGGACGCGCTGCTCGACCACGTCACCACCGGGTTTTCCGCCGAGGCCGCGCCCGAAGAGCCGGAGGCGAAGGAGCCGATCAAGGTCGCGATTATCGGTCGTCCGAACGTGGGCAAGTCGACGCTTCTGAACGCCCTCGCCGGCTCCGAGCGCGCCATCGTTTCCCCAGTGGCCGGGACCACTCGCGATTCGGTGGATGAAGCGGTGGTTCACCAGGGCGTCGAATATGTGTTCGTCGATACGGCGGGCATCCGCCGCAAAGGCAAGACCCATCTGATGGCGGAAAAACTCAGCGTCGTCATGGCGCGCCGCGCCTTGCGGATGGCCAACGTCGCCGTGTTGGTGCTGGATGCCACCGAAGGCGTGCTGGGGGCGGACGCAACCATCGCGGGCTACGCGCACGAAGAGGGTCGCGCAGTCGTGCTGGTAGTGAATAAATGGGACGCGGCGAAGGGAGGCAAGCGCAAATTCCAGGAGGATCTGCGGGACGAACTGAAGTTCCTCGACTACGCGGAAGTGGTGTTCATTTCAGCCAAGAAACGCGAAGGCATGCGCACTCTGTTCGGAATGATCCGCAAGGCCTACGAATCGGCGTCGAAGCGCGTGACTACGGGCGAGCTGAACCGGTTCGTGGCGTCGCTCGAGTGGGGATACGACATGAAAGTTTACTACCTGACCCAGGTTTCCGTGCGTCCGCCGTCGTTTCTGGTGTTCACCGACAAAGCCGGCAAACTGCACTTTTCAGCAGAGCGCTATCTGATCAACCGGCTGCGCGAACGCTTCGGATTCGAAGGAACGCCGATCGTCATCAAGACGCGGCGGCGCTAACAAGATTCGGCGCCAGCCTCGTTTGTGAACGACGCGATACTTGTGGCGCTAATGGGGGGCGGGCTTCAGCCCGCGCGAGGCTTCAGCCTCGCATGGTTTTTCTGGCGGAGCTGAAGCTCCGCGCGGATTGAAATCCGGCCTCCGCGCACTTTTTCAGCCCGCACGCAGCGCCGACGACGGCTCGATCCCAGTCGCCCGCCGCGCCGGCAGAAGTCCAGCCGCGAGCAATACCACCGCAAGCACCACCGCCGCGCCCAGGAACGCAGGCGCGTCCCAAGGACTCACCGCGAACAACAACGATGAAAATCCACGAGTCGCTGTCAGCGCTAAAGGCAATCCCACGGCGATGCCGATCCCGCCGATCGCAGCGACTTCACGCAACACCAGCAACAACGTGTCGCCACGATCCGCGCCCAATGCCATACGAATTCCAAGCTCCCGGGTGCGCTGGCTGACCCCGTAGGAAATGACACCGTACGATCCCACTGCCATAAGGATCAACCCCAGCAGTCCCAGCACTCCGACCAGTTCCGCCGTGATCTGGAACTTCTGGGCAGAGAACCGGATCAAGTCGTTCTCAGTCGTGATGGTCAGCGGATCGAGCCGCGTGTCGACGCTCTTCAGTGCACGCCGAGCCGCCTGCGCGAGCGCCGCGGCGTCACCTTGCGTTTCGATCAGGAAGGTCACTTCTCCCTCGAAATTGGCCCAGTAGGGGAGATAGAGATACGGCTCCGCCGGCTCGCCGACTTCATTGATCGGCGCGTTTTTAACGACGCCCACCACGGTTCGAGGCTTGCCGCCGGCCGCGATCGTCTTGCCGATGGGATTCTCGCCCGGCCAGAAGCGCTGGGCCATGCGTTCGTTGATGAGCACCGCCGTGGCTCCCGGATTCTCATCGGTCTTTTCAAATCCGCGGCCACGAACCAGCGGCGTCCCCATAGTGCCGAGGAAGTTCGAGGTGACCGCGTTGTACTTGATCTCGAACGGTGGAGTGTTGGCGAATTCGGTCCGGCCTGGAAACGTCACGCGCTGAAATATTCCATTGGACGACAGGCTCAGCGGCGCGCGCACAGCCGCAGCCACGTTGCGAACTCCGGGCAGTCCTTCGAACGTTGCGATCACTTGCCGGTACAGCTCGGGTTTGGCATTTGGCGCAGAGAGCCAGACCAGCAGCAACTGATTGCGCGCGAATCCGATGTCCGCGGTTCGCGTTTTCGCGAAGCTTTCAACCAGCACGGCAGCCGACGCGAGCAGGGTCATCGAGATCGCCACTTGCGCGACGGCGAGCCAATTTCGCAAGGGCCACCAGCGCCCCGCGCCGGTCGCGGCCGTCTCGCCCTTCAACACCGGGATCACATCCGGACGCGTCGATCGCCATGCCGGCGCGAGTCCAAACAACGCAATGGTCGCGAACGAGACCGCCAGACTGAAGACCAGCACCCGCTGATCGAAATTGAAGTCAAGCTGGAAGTGCAACCCCGGCGGCTGCACCAGCATCGCGGGCAGGATCGATGTCAGCGCGGCGCCGATGCCCAAGCCAAGCAGCAAGCCTGCGAATCCGAGCAGCGTGTTTTCCGCCATCAGTTGCCGGACCAACCTCGCGCGCGACGCTCCTAGCGCGACTCGCACCGCCATTTCTTTGCCGCGATACCCGGCTCGCGACAACAGCAGATTCGCGACGTTCACCGAGGAAATCGTGACCACCAGTAGCACGATCGCGAGCAGCGCCAGCCCGTTCGTGCCCGCCTGGTCCAAGCGATGTTGGAGGTCCGGAACGACACTCAGGCGACGACCCCGGTTGGTCGCGGGCGAGGTTTCGACCATGCGCTGCGCGATGGTCTGAAGCTGTGCGTTGGCGGCCTTTGTGTTCGCGGCTCGACCGATCACGCGGAACCACCGGTTATTGCGCGTTTCCAGCTCGCGTACGTCGCCGAGCTGGGCCCAGCTCTGGATTGGAAACCACAGGTCGCGATCGCCGCCGGTTTCAATGCCGCGAAACGTCTTCGGCAGCACGCCGATTACGGTGACCATCATGTCGTGCGCGCGCTGTACGCGAATCTGTTTGCCGACGATCGCCGGATCGGCGCCGAATTGCCTTCGCCACAAGCTGTCGCCGAGCACCACCAGCAGATCGTCCCGATCCTCCGGAGTAAACGACCGTCCCAGCGCCGACTTGATCCCCAGGGCGGTGAAAAAGTTGGACGAAACCAGATTGAGCGTCAGCAGATGACGGCTGTCGCCGTCGACCAGCGTCAAGCCGCGGCCGCCAATGGCGACCAGATCGGTCAGTGCGCTGGCCTGTTTCAGGTCCAGATACTCGGGATAGGATAGGGTCGCTTCGCGATCCTGATCGGTCACGCCGAACACGCGCACGATGCGGCTCGCGTCCGGCACGTCCAGCGGCCGGAACCATAGCGCGTCCACCAGGCTAAAGATGCGGAGTTCGCTCCAATTCCTAGAGCCAGCGATAACGCGGCAACAAACGTGAATCCCGGCCGTGATGCTAGTACGCGAAGGGCAAAACGGAGATCTCGCAGCATGATCCTTCGACGCGCGAGACCAGACGTGGTGCCTTAACGATGGCTAGTGCCGATCGCGATCGTGATCGCGATCATGGTCGTGCCGGTCACGGTCGTGGTCGTGCCAGTCGCGGTCGTGATGCTTGTCGAATTTGTGGTCATGCTCGTACCGGCCGCGATCGCCGTCCCAGTAGCCCTCAAAAAATCGGTCGCCATCATGGTGCGGTCCGACCCAGCGAGCTCCCGCATACGGAGGCCGTGTCCAGTAGCCCTCATGCCACCTGTAGCGGCCACCCACGGGATACCAGTAGCCTTCCACCCAGATGAACTCCGGACCCGGACGAGCCGGAACCACGGCCACTACCCGCGGAGGCGGCGGCGCACCGATCCGAATTCCAATGGAAACCTGGCCATAAACCGCTCCGCCGGCCAGAAGCGCAAGTGCCATCAATGTTTTTCTCATCCTACACGTTAGGCTAGCAAATCACGCGCCAAATCTAACTCGCAGAAAACATTGAGCCTCAAAAGGCAGGGCCTGGTGATTTTTTCCACTACGGTGTAACGGTGATATGCTGACCGAAGCTGTTTGAGAGAAAGGGAATTGCGTGAACAAGCTCAACGTCGTGTTGTTGTTATCCGCTGCCATGGCCGTTGTGGGCCAGAGTAAGATCGCTCCCGATAAAGAAGCGGCGATGAAGGCCGATCTGACCGGTCAGATCGACGGCATGAAGAAGCAGGCGCAGGTGATGGTGGATACGGTGTTCAGCTTCGGCGAACTCGGGTTCCAGGAATTCGAAACGTCGAAGTACCTCACGGGGATTCTCGAAAAAGAAGGTTTCAAAGTCCAGCGCGGATTCGCGGGCATCCCCACGGCGTTCGTCGCCACGTGGGGAGAAGGCAAGCCGGTGATCTCGCTGGGGTCCGATATCGACGATATTCCGCAGGCGTCGCAGAAGCCCGGCGTCGGATGGCACGACCCGATCATCGAAGGCGCCCCCGGGCATGGCGAAGGTCACAATTCCGGCATGCCGCTGCAGATTATGGCGGCGATCGCGGTGAAGAGAGTGATGGAGCGTGAGCACTTGAAGGGAACCCTCCAGTTATGGCCTGGCGTCGCAGAGGAATTGCTGGGAACGAAGGCCTACTACGTTCGCGCCGGAATGTTCAAGAACGTCGACATCTGCCTGTTCGCGCACGTCGGCTCGAATCTCGGCGTAAATTCAGGTCCGGGCGGCGGCAACGGACTCGTCTCGATCGAATACATGTTCAAAGGCGAAAGCGCCCATGCGGCTGGAGCGCCCTGGCGCGGACGCAGCGCGCTGGATGCAGTCGAGCTGATGGACGTCGGCTACAACTTCCGCCGCGAGCATCTTCGTCTCGCCACGCGTGTCCACTACGTGATCACCAACGGCGGCGATCAGCCTAACGTGGTTCCTCCGAACGCGTCCGTGTGGTATTACTTCCGCGAAGCCGATTACGACCACATCATGAACCTGTGGCGCATCGGCGACAACATGGCTAAAGCAGCGACGCTGATGACCGACACCGAATTCACCAGCCGTCTGCTGGGCAGCGCGTGGGAGGGCCACTTCAGCAAGCCGATCGCGGAAGCGATGTACAAGAACATCGAGAAAGTCGGATTGCCCCAGTGGTCCGACGCCGATCAGGCTCTGGCAAAAGCTCTGCAATCGGAGCTTAAGCAGCCGGTGCGCGGCCTCGCCACCAAGATTCGCCCTATGAGGCAGCCTCGCGATCAGCAGAATCAGGAAGGCACTGGAGACGAAGGCTTCGGCCAGCAGCCCATGGGCGGCGGCTCCGACGATATTGGCGACGTTTCCTGGGCCGTACCCACGGTGACGCTGAGCTATCCCTCGAACATCCCCGGCGGCCCGGGCCACAATTGGGCCAATGGAATTTCCATGGCGACTCCGATCGCCCATAAAGGAGTTGTAGCGGGTGCGAAAGTCCAAGCAATGACGATTCTCGACATCGTGCTGCATCCTGAACTGGTGCAGGCGGCGTGGGACTACTACAACAACGTGCAGACCAAGGACATCAAGTACAAGACTTTCCTGCGTCCCGAAGACAAGCCTGCCATCTGGCTGAATGAGAAAACCATGGCGCAGTATCGCGACCGGATGAAGGCGTTCTATTACGACCCTTCGAAGTACGACAATTACCTGGACCAGCTCGGCATCAAGTATCCGACCGTGCGGTAATTAATGTTCCGGCTTGTAGTCTTCCGGATGAGGATGCTCGGCCCACGACGGTCGTGATGTGTCGCGAAACCGGCCTTTCACGGGAGAGCTGAAGGTCCCCAGCTGCTGCGTCAGACGATCCTTGCCGCAACTCGGGCAGCGCACTTCATCCGTCGCGGGCTTGAGGACCAGCTTTTCGAACTTCGTGCCGCAGTCGTCGCAAATGTAGTCGTAGATGGGCATCGCCTACCAGGCTATTTTAGCGGTGAATAGTCCGACGGGTCCATGTAAGTCGACTCGATCTTCTCGACGATCTTCCCGTCCGCTTCCGAAGCCTTCGCAACTTGCTGCCATTCGGGATCGGCGCCGAATTCGGCCCAGTTCTTCTTGGCCGCATCCCGGCTTTCGTGGGAGATGATGTAAATCAGCGTGCTCTCTTTTTGCGGCGCGTCCTGCGGGACCCAATACCCGATGCTGGTCATGTTGTGCTTTTTGAAGATGCGCATGGTGTGATCGCGGAATCGCGCCTGGAGCGCCGGCAGCCGTCCCGGAAGCGTGTGGTACACGCGCAACTCGAAAACCCGCGTGCTCTGAGCCTGCACGGTGCGGAGTCGTGAAGTCACCAGCGTTCCGGCGACGAAGGCCAGGCCGATGGCCGCGTACAGTTGAAAATTGGAAAGTGTCATAGGTTGATCCGTTTGGGGGCATGATATCACCTTGAGCAATCGACGAGAGAACCGGCGTCAACCGCCGCGATTCTGGCAAACTGGAATCAGTGCTTCTGGGGTTTCACCATGTCACTGCGTTCGCCGGCGACGCGCAGAGTAATCTGGACTTCTACACACAGCGTCTGGGACTCCGTCTGATAAAGCGCACGGTCAACTACGACGATCCTGCTACTTATCATTTTTACTTCGGCGATGTGACCGGGACTCCAGGCAGTTTACTGACGTTTTTCCCCTGGCCGACCGCGCCCGCCGGCAGCCCCGGATCGGGACAGGCCATCGGTATCCAGTTCGAACTGCCCAACGCCGCTGGTCCCGAAACCCAGGATCCAGCCGGGCTGCATCTGGAACTGGCGACGGCTCGCAAGCCACGCATCGTTTCAGTAACGCTGCGCGTGGCCGATGCGGCAAAGACGCGTCGATTCCTAACGGAGATTCTCGGATTCACCGCCGTGGCCGACGACGCTTTCGAGGTCGGCGAATCTATCGTCAAGTTAGTCGACGCACCCGGTATGGAGCGCGTGAAACTGAGCATGGGGATGATTCATCACGTTGCGTTTCGCGTCGCCGATGAAGCCATGCAGATCGAGTGGCGCAACAAACTGAAAGCCGCCGGCGTGCGCGTCACGCGTGTGATCGACCGCCAGTATTTTCGCTCCATCTATTTCCGCGAGCCGGGCGGCGTGCTGTTTGAGATCGCCACCGATGGTCCCGGTTTTCTGATCGATGAGCCGGCGGACGCGCTGGGGAGCGCGCTGCGCCTGCCTCCCTGGCTCGAATCTATCCGCGAGAGCGTTGTGCGCCGGCTTCCCGAAGTGCATCTGCCGGAGGTGCAGGCGACAGGGGTGCAAAAGAAATGAAGAGCGCCTGGACGCCGCTGCGCCATGGCCTGTTTCGCGCCATGTGGATCGCCTCCGTCGTCTCGAACGTTGGCACGTGGATGCACACCGTCGCGGCATCCTGGCTGATGACCATGCTGGCGACCTCGCCTCTGCCGGTCGCCCTGGTGCAGACTGCGACCACGTTGCCGGTGTTCCTGATCACGCTGCCTGCGGGCGCTGTAGCCGATATGATCGACCGGCGGCGCTGGCTGCTGTTCACGCAAAGCTGGATGCTGGTGGTGGCGGCGCTGATCGGCGCACTCGCTCTCACCGGCGCGATCGGGCCGTGGTCACTGCTGCTGCTCACTTTCGCGCTGGGCATGGGATCGTCCATGAACGGACCGGCCTGGTCCGCGACCATCCCGGAATTAGTCCCGCGCGAGGAAATGGCCGCGGCGGTCGCGCTGAATTCGGTGGGCTTCAACATCGCGCGCGCCGTGGGACCTGCGTTGGGCGGAGCCGTCATGGCAGCGTCGAACGCCGGCGTGGTTTTCATCCTCAACGCGATTTCGTTTTTGGGAGTCATCGTCGTGTTGTGGGTGTGGCGTGGACGCGTACGGCCGGAAACGGCCACCGCACGAATCCACGACGCCATGCGCGAAGGTCTGCACTACGTGCGTTCGACGCGCGTGTATCATGCCGTACTGGTGCGTTCCGGCCTATTCGCGTTCGCTTCCAGCGCGCTGTGGGCGCTGCTTCCGGTGGTTGCGAGCACGCAGCTCGGCACCACGGAAACCGGCTATGGAATTCTACTCGGCTGCCTGGGCGCAGGATCGGTGATCGGAGCAGGAATGCTCGGGCCGCTGCGATCGCGATGTTCGCCGGACACATTGGTGACCGTCGGAGGCATCGTTTTCGCGGCCGCAACCGTGGCACTCGCGCTGATCCATACGTTTGTGCTGGTCGCGCTGGCGATGCTGCTGGGCGGCGTCGCTTGGATGACCGTCATGACCACGTTCAACGTGAGCGCGCAGACTGCTCCGCCCGCGCCGATGCGCGCCCGTGCGTTGGCGGTTTACATTCTGGTATTCCAGGGCGCGCTGGCGATCGGCAGCGCCGGGTGGGGCGCCGTGGCGGGACGCTGGAATGTGCGAGGATCGCTG
>Ga0210400_10000956_pt1 | contig 29695 bp, 27 predicted proteins | sample IncBWH26MmetaG_FD_155456 | JGI IMG/M metagenome (GOLD analysis project Ga0210400, IMG submission 155456) | Forest soil microbial communities from Barre Woods Harvard Forest LTER site, Petersham, Massachusetts, United States - Inc-BW-H-26-M | ecosystem: Environmental > Terrestrial > Soil >... | reverse complement strand
CGACGATGCGGCGGGCGTAGGTATCGACGACAAAAACCGGATGCTGGCCGGCATAGAGCAAAATTGAATCCGCAGTCTCAGGGCCAACGCCATTCAGCGCGAGCAATTCCGGTCGCACTTTTTGCGTGGGTTGCGCGAAAAGGCGCCGGAGTGAACTTTCATAATGCTGGTCAGCAAATGCGACAAAGGTTTTTAGCCGAGCGGCCTTCTCGCGGAAGTATCCTGCTGGCCGAATTAGCGCTTCTAGATGCTCTCGAGCTACATTCCGGATGCCGGCGAGATTCAACAAACCCTCGCGACGCAAATGGCGTAAGGCAATCTCAACATTTCTCCACGACGTATTTTGGGTGAGATAAGCGCCCACGATGACTTCAAAGCGGGTGCGAGCTGGCCACCAGTGCTGCGATCCCCAGGCGTCGTAAAGCACCCTGTAATATTTGCGGATTTGTTCCTCAGCTGCGGCTGGACTCATGGTGACTTGTCCAGTGTAAAGGAATGCAAGTCGCAGCAGTCCAAGCCAAAGAACTCTAACGCAACGGGAAGGGGTTGACTTCGCAGACTGTCAGACTTACCTAAGTTCATGCCCACCTGAACAGCTCGGTTCTACAAAAGCGCATCTGACGGGGCATTCGACGAGGCGTAAAGGTGTTATGCGCTCCTTGTCGCGCGGTACAAGTACCAAAGTCACTGGCGAAGTAACGCTTGTGCTGTGACAATTTGTGTCAACGCGATAGGCTGTCTTTTCTCCCCCATAGTCAGCAATGTTGCGCGAGCAAACGAAGTCGACGTCATCCCTCTGCCGCTCAGATAGGAGATCGAGGTATGTCTCAACGGCTGGGTGATCTTCTGGTCAAAGAGAAGGTCATAACCCCAGAGCAGTTGGAACAAGCAACGAAGGCTCAGAAGGAGACCAACGTTCGCCTGGGCGCCGCCCTGGTGAAGCTGGGATTCCTGACTGACGAAGACGTCACCAACTTCCTTTCCCGCCAGTACGGCGTTCCGGCAATCAACCTATCCTATTTCGAAATTGATCCTGCGGTCGTCAAACTGATTCCGTTTGAAACCGCCAAACGCTATCAAATCCTGCCCTTGAGCCGTGTTGGCGCTTCTCTGACGATCGCGATGGTGGACCCGACGAATGTGTTCGCCATGGACGATATCAAGTTCATGACCGGGTTCAATATCGAACCGGTCGTAGCGTCAGAAAGTTCCATTCTCGAGGGCATTGATAAAGCCTACGGAGCTACCAAGGAGGAAGATCTCGAGCAGGTGATGTTGTCGATGTCGGAGATGGATGAGTCCGACGTCGAATTGCAGGCGGATCAGGCGGAATTGGGGCTGGCCGACTTGGAGCGGGCGGCCGATGAAGCTCCGATCGTCAAGTTAGTCAACTTAGTTTTAACCGACGCGGTCAAGCGTGGAGCCAGCGACATCCACATGGAGCCCTACGAAAGAGAATTTCGTGTGCGCTTCCGTATTGATGGTGTGCTGCAGAGCATCATGACTCCGCCCTTGAAGTTGAAGGATGCCATTATTTCACGCGTAAAGATCATGTCGAAGCTCGACATCAGCGAGAAGCGGTTACCGCAGGACGGCCGCATCATGCTCAAGATGAATATCGGCGGCCGCAAGAAACAACTGGATTTCCGTGTCAGCACGCTGCCCACGTTGTGGGGAGAGAAAATCGTGCTCCGCTTGCTCGATAAAGAGAACCTTCGTTTGGATATGACCAAGCTGGGCTTCGAGCCAGAGTCGCTGGTCAAGTTTGAAAAAGCGATTCTTAAGCCTTACGGGATGGTGCTGGTGACCGGGCCGACCGGGTCAGGCAAGACCAACACCCTCTACTCGTCCATCTCGCAATTGAACAAGCCAGACACCAATATCATGACGGCGGAGGATCCAGTCGAGTTCCAGTTAGCCGGCGTCAATCAGGTGCAGATGAAGGAGCAGATTGGGCTGAATTTCGCCACTGCCTTGCGCGCCTTTCTACGGCAAGACCCGAACATTATTCTGGTGGGCGAAATCCGAGACTTCGAAACCGCGGAGATCGCCATTAAAGCTGCGCTCACTGGACACCTGGTGCTCTCCACTCTACACACCAACGGCGCGCCAGAAACCATCACCCGGCTTATGAACATGGGAATTGAACCCTTCCTTGTGGCCACTTCGGTTCACCTGATTTGCGCTCAGCGGTTGGTCCGACGCATTTGCAAGGAATGTGCAGAAGTCGTAGATGTTCCCCCTCAAACCCTGATCGAAGAAGGTTATAGCCCGGAAGAAGCCAAGACCGTAAAAATCCAAAAGGGTAAAGGATGCGGAGTCTGCAACAGCACCGGCTACAAGGGCCGCTGCGGTTTGTATGAAGTCATGGAAGTCGATGATGAGATCAAAGAACTGGTCCTGGTGGGCGCTTCGGCAGTGGAACTGAAGAAGAAGGCGATTGAGCGCGGAATGATTACATTGCGCCGCAGCGGGCTGATCAAGGTTGCGGCTGGCATGACCACGCTTGAAGAGGTCGCACGCGAGACTATTCACTAGAGTTTGTAACGAGGAAGAAAGGGAATAAAACAGATGTCGCTCGCATTAAGTGATCTGCTGAAAAGAATGTTGGAGATGTCGGGAAGCGATCTTCACCTTACCACCAATTCGCCGCCACAGATCCGCGTTCACGGGCACCTGGTCCCGCTGGACTTGCCACAGATGACGCCAGCCGAAACCAAACAATTGGCATACAGCGTCATGACCGATTCTCAGAAGCATCGTTTCGAGGAGAATTTGGAGTTGGATTTTTCTTTCGGATTGAAAGGTCTGGCCCGTTTCCGCGCCAACGTATTTAACCAGCGCGGCGCAACCTCGGCCGTCTTCCGTCTGATTCCCTTCGAGATCAAGTCCTTTAACCAGTTGGGACTTCCCGCCGTGGTCAGTAAGATGTGCGACAAGCCTCGCGGTTTAGTGCTGGTTACCGGCCCAACCGGTTCGGGCAAATCCACTACCCTCGCCGCCATGATTGACAAGATCAATACCGAGCGGCACGACCACATCCTCACCATTGAGGATCCAATTGAATTCGTGCACATGAACAAGAATTGCGTGGTCAACCAGCGCGAAGTGCATGCCGACACAAAGAGCTTTACGGATGCGTTGCGAGCCGCGCTCCGTGAAGATCCCGACGTCGTACTGATCGGTGAAATGCGCGATTTGGAGACCATTGAGGCGGCACTGCGTATCGCTGAAACCGGCCACCTTACGTTCGGCACGCTGCACACCAACTCCGCATCGTCCACCATTAACCGAATTATCGATGTCTTCCCGGCGCACCAGCAATCCCAGATTCGGGCGCAGTTGTCGCTGGTGCTGGAAGGCATCATGTGCCAGAGCCTGTTGCCCAGCGCGGACGGGAAGGGCCGGGCCATGGGTATGGAAATCCTGGTACCGAACGCCGCGGTTCGCAACCTGATCCGCGAAGACAAGATCCATCAAATTTATTCGTCCATGCAATCCGGTCAGGACAAGTTTGGCATGCAGACATTCAATCAGGCGCTGGCCACGCTTTATCACCAGAAGCAGATCACTTTGGAAGTCGCGATGGCCCGCTCCAGCAACATGGACGAGTTGCAGGAGATGATCAACCGTGGCGCCGGACTATTGAATCGCAACCAGTCGGCTACGGCTAAGGGAGCGGCGACTGGAAAGCATTAAAGAATCTCATCCGAGCTGCGAGTTCCGGTTTGAGCGGGCAGTTTAGGAAGTAGTAATCCGGTGTGCGAACGAATCAGCGCACCGGAGGAAACGCTAGGGAAGCAAGGAGAGGTCACCATGCCAGTTTTTACATTTTCTGGAAAGAGCGAAAACGGCGAAAAAGTCAGCGGTGAAAGGGCTGCGCCCAATAAACAAGCCTTGGCTGCTCAGTTGCGTAAGGAGCGGATCAACGCGGCAGCCATAAGGGAAAAAGGCAAAGAGTTTGCCATGCCGACTTTCGGCTCAAACAAGGTCAAGACCAAGGAAATCGCCATCTTCTTCCGCCAGTTCTCGGTCATGATCGATGCTGGTTTGCCGCTGGTGCAGTGTCTGGAAATTCTGGCCGCGAACCAGGAGAATCAGGCATTCCAGAAGACGCTCACGGGCGTGCGGACCACTGTGGAAGGCGGTTCAACCCTGGCTAACGCCATGCGGCAGTTTCCCAAAATCTTCGACGACCTGTCCACCAACATGATTGAAGCCGGCGAAACCGGCGGTATTCTGGACATCATTCTGCAACGGCTGGCGCAGTACGTCGAAAAAGCAGTGAAACTGCGCGGGGCGGTGAAGTCCGCTTTGATCTACCCCGTCTCGGTTATCGGTATGGCCGTCCTGATCGTGGCTGCGCTGCTGAAATGGGTGGTTCCCATCTTCGCCAACCTCTTCGCGGGATTGGGCGTGGCTCTCCCTTTGCCTACCCGCATCGTGGTGGGGCTGAGCGGATTCGTGGGCCAGTTCTGGTGGTTCTTCATCATCGGCGTTGGAGGCCTTGTCTTTGGCGTCAAGCAGATACGCAAGAATCCCAAAGGCCGCTATTACCTGGACTACGGATTGCTGAAAATGCCCATCGTCGGCCTGCTGTTGCGCAAAATCGCAGTCGCGCGCTTCACTCGAACGCTGGGGACGCTAATTACTTCCGGCGTGCCTATTCTTGAGGGCCTGAGCATCACCGCCAGAACCTCGGGGAACGCCGTGCTGGAAGAAGCCTTGATGAAAGTGCGCAAGGCCATTGAAGAGGGCCGCACCATCGTCGATCCACTACGAGAATCCGGCGTATTCCCCAGCATGGTGACCCAGATGATCGGCGTTGGCGAAGCCACGGGCGCGATGGATGCCATGTTGCAAAAAATCGCCGATTTCTACGAAGACGAAGTCGATACCGCGACCAAAGACATGCTGGCCATGCTGGAACCGGTCTTGATCGCCTTCCTGGGATTCGCGGTCGGCGGCATCGTTATTTCGCTGTATATGCCGCTGTTCTCGCTGATTGCCAAGATGGCTGGCTAAGCACGAAAAATTCTGGGCGGAGTTCACTGGCTGGAGAACAACCCTTGCAGCGGGTTCCGCCCACTAGAAATAAGTTCTACCGAGGGAAATTGGGTTAGGCATGCAATCCATGTTCGATGAGCGGCTGTGGCTGGCTTGGCTGGTCAAGGTTCGCATCCTGATCCTCACGCTTCTGTTGGGAATTGAGCTAGCCATCTCGCGGCTCACTCCTACTCCTTTGCCGCTACGGCTGTTTGTCAATGCCATCCTCCTCTGGTACGCGATCTCCATCTTTTACGTTCTGCTGCTGTCGTTTTGGCAGGAGTATCGAATTCAGGCTGTTCTGCAGGTGCTTACGGATCTGGCTCTGGTCAGCCTGGTCGTCTACTCCACGGGCGGCGTAGACAGCTCCCTCAACTTTCTTTACCCGCTGGTCATCATCGTGGCGTGCATTCTCTTGCCGCGGGTCTGGGCCTATCTTACGGCTGCGCTGGCCTTCATTCTCTATGGGGCCGTGCTTGAGGCCACGTATTTCGCAATTATTCCTTCGTACTCGACCACCCACCCGGAACTGAAGGCGCTGCAAGCCATTATTTTCGTCAACCTGTTCGGCTACCTGGCCGTTTCCTACCTTGCCGGGCTGCTGGCGAACAAGTTGCGCCAAGTCGACGTAAAGCTGAAGGACACCAGCGGAGCGCTCGAAGACCTGCAGGCCCTGCATGAGAACATCATCCAGTCCATCACCGGCGGGCTGATCACCACCGGACTGGACGGACACATCACGCTGGCCAACACTGCGGCCCAGAAACTATTGGAGCGGCCGGAAGACGATCTGCTGGGCCAGCCCGTTAATCAGCTTTTCCTGGACCCACTACCCCATGTCGATGCGGAACCGGCTCACGGTGAAGTCCGATGGGTTGCGCCCAATGGTTACCGTAAGACTTTTCGCGTGCTGGTTTCCGCGCTGGCGGTTCCGGAGCGGGGTACTCTAGGTTTTGTCTACACCTTCGACGATCTGACAGAAGTCCGCCGACTGGAACGAGAAGTTCGAATGCAGGACCGTTTGGCCGCTGTGGGGCGGCTGGCGGCAGCCATCGCGCATGAGATCCGAAACCCTCTGACCTCGATCGCTGGGTCGGTAAGCATGCTTTCCGAAATTCCCGACTTGGGCGATGAACACCGGCAACTGCTGCAGATTGTTACCCGGGAGTCTGAACGCCTTAACAGCATCATCACGGATTTTCTCGCCTATTCGCGGGGCCGCCAGTATAGGTTCGTCAAGGTGGATCTGTTGCCGCTGCTCGAAGATACTCTGACCCTGCTGGAACATCGGCTGGCCGCACAGAATACCGGCATCCGGGTCGAACGAAAGTACGGCGTGAAACAAGCGTGGACTTCGGCGGATGGCGACAAACTCAAGCAGGTCTTCTGGAATTTTTGCGAGAATGCCGTGCGTGCCATGGCTACCGGAGGCACTCTTACCGTCTCGCTGGAGTTCGCGGGAGAAGACTGGCAGGTCAATTTCGCCGATACCGGTCCGGGGATGAGCCAGCAGTTGATTGAGAAGGTATTCGAGCCGTTCCAGTCGCAATTCGAAGGCGGTACCGGCCTGGGTTTGGCGATCGTCTACCAGATCGTTCAGGCTCACGAAGGTAAAGTTTGGGCTCGTTCCAAGCTAGGGCAGGGCAGCACGTTTGTGCTGCGATTGCGCCGTTTTGCAGTGGGAGAAGCCTTAATTGCTTCACCGGCAGGTCCGGCCAACCAGTCGCAACCAACGCTTCTCGAAACCACCATTGCCGCGGCGGTGGGAGGAGGAGCGCATGGGTAATATTCTGGTTTGCGATGACGAGCGCTCCATCTGCGAAATGCTGGACATCGCACTGCGCCGAGAAGGCCACAAGGTTGAGAGCGCAAACTCGGGCGAGATCGCGAAAAGAAAACTCGACAGCGCTTTGTACGACGTGATCGTGACCGATATCAAGATGCCGAATATTGACGGTATCGAGGTGCTGCGCCACGCGCACCAGATGTCGCCCGACTCCGCGGTGATTCTGATCACCGCAGTCGATGATTACGAAGCCGCGGTCCAAGCGGTTAAGGCCGGCGGCGCGACGGATTACATCCGCAAGTCGCCCGGGCTGGTCGATGAAATCAAGCTGGCCATCAATCGGGCGCTGGAGAAAGTGTCTCTCAGCCGGCAGAATTTTGCCTTCAAACGGGATGCCGCCACCCGCAACTCGCTCGATAACATCGTCGGTGTAAGTCCCGCCATGGAGAAACTGAAGCAGACGATTCGCACCGTGGCTTCGACCCAAAGCACGGTCTTGATTTACGGCGAGAGCGGTACCGGCAAGGAACTCGTCGCTCGCGCGTTGCATGTGTGCTCACCGCGTGCCGCCGAGCCATTCGTTTCCATTAACTGCGGCGCATTTCCCGAAACACTTCTCGAGAGCGAACTGTTCGGCTATGTGAAAGGCGCATTTACCGGCGCGAACCAGAACAAACGCGGGCTATTCGAAGTTGCGGACAAAGGGACCATTTTTCTCGACGAGATCAGCGAGATGAGCCTGACCATGCAGGTCAAACTGTTACGGGTGCTGCAGGAGCGCACGGTGCGGCCGGTGGGCGGAACCAATGAAATCCCCATTGACGTACGCGTGATTGCGGCCACCAATCGCGATCTCGACAAGCAGGTCGCGGACAATACTTTTCGCGAGGATCTCTATTACCGGCTCAGCGTGATTCCGGTTTCCGTGCCCCCTTTGCGCCAGCGCCGCGAAGACATTCCACTCCTGGTCAATCACTTCCTCAAGAAGTATGCGCCGGGAGCAGGGAAGAGCATTCAGCGTGTAAATGCCCAGTCGCTGGAAGCATTGGCAGGCTATGAATGGCCCGGGAACGTCCGTCAACTTGAAAATACAATCGAACGCGCTGTCGCCTTGGAAACTGGGGATGAGCTCTGCGTCGAACTGCCCGTGGAAAAAGCAAAAGCTCGAGCTGCGGCCGCCGGGATAGGCTTGCCTGGTTCCGCGATAACCGGCACCGTGGGCGCTCTGCCCGATGGAATGGATATGGAGAAGTACGTGGCCGACATCGAGAAGTCGCTGCTGCTAACCGCGTTGACCCAATCCAACGGAGTTCAGACTCGCGCCGCCGACCTGCTGAAGATTTCGTACCGCTCGTTCCGGCATTTGATGAAGAAGTACGAACTCTAGCCGTTGGCCGTTGGTCATTGGTCGTTGGCCAGGGACGAGACAATGGCGGCTTTTGCGAAGAAAGACCAGCGACTAACGACCAACGACTAAGCACTGCCTTTCTTTAACTGTTGCTTCCATCCCAGCACCCGCGCCTTAGCGCCTTCGGCTTCCGCTTCCGGAATCATGCCCTTCTTCTGGTAAAGGACCGACAGACTGGTGTAGGCCAACACATCTTCAGGATCGACTTCGGCAATACGCTTCGCTATTGTAATCGCTTCATCGAGGCGTCCAAGATCCTGCAGGGCCCGCGCCAAACCGTGCATGGCTTCCGTAAAGGTCGGGTCGGCCTCCAGAGACTTCTGGTATTCCTCAACGGCGCGCTCATGCTCGCCTTCGGAGACTAAGTCCAGAGCCGAATAGTAGTGATCTTCGGCTTTCTGGCGGGCTTCAGGGTCAGGCATAGGGCACGAATCCTCAGGCAGAAAAAGGATTCTAGCACGCGCATCCGGTGGGAACGATGTCGGGCGCCAGGCAGTTCAGCGGCGTGATCAGCTAAGATAGCCCCATGCGTTACATGGTTCGATTCCTGTGGAACGCGACACGCGGCCACCACCTGGCTCCGTGGCGCAGCCCGTATCTGTTGTGGCGGATCGAAACTTATTGCGGGGTGAAAATGCAACAGATCGGACTCTTGGAGTTCTGGGAATTTACCTGGCGGGAGCGCAAGAATTTGTGGCGTTTTCTGAAGTGGACAGCGGAGATGGAGCGCTACGCCCATCCCAAGCCGAAAGGTTCGTGAGTCTACTTTCCGTTGGCGGCCGCCGTGGCGCCTTCCAGAACGATATTCACTTCACTACCTTTGCCCGATCCAATGATCTGCGCGGCAGCGGCGCGATTGGCGGCAATCTCCAGATAGCCCATGCTCCCCAGGATACCGAAGACCTCGTTGGGCGCACCCTCGGCGTAGTTGGTATGAATCTCGGTGATCTCGCGCTTTCCCACCAGAATCTTGAACGCGGGCGGGGTCGGTTGAAACAAAGCCGGAACGTCTTGCGGGGTGAAGTTCGTGACCATGTTGCCGAAGCGGTCCACTTTGAGGACGACGCCCCGGAGCGTTTGGGCATCCACTGGCTTGGGCTTGGGCGCGTTGAAGCGGATGAAATCGGTAATCTGCTCACCAAACTTCGCAACTTCGACGCCTTTGGCCAGATACGCAGCTACAGGCGCAAAAATATCACGCGCGTGAAAAGTGTTACTCACTGGCTGCCGGTAGTAGTGCTCTGCATCGATGTGGTGAACCTGCAACCGCTCTTCGCGGGCATAAACCAATGAAAGTACGCCATTGTCAGGCGCGACAAAGTAGTGTCTTCCGGTGGACAAAAGAATGGGACGCCGGGCCGTGCCCACGCCGGGATCCACAATCACCATATGGACCGTGCCGTTGGGAAAATATGAATATGCCTGGGCGATGGTCAGCGCGCCGTCGAGGACATCAAAGGCCTGGACCGCGTGGCAAACATCCACGATTTCAGCTTCTGGAACGATATCCAGAATGACGCCTTTCATAGTCCCAACGAAATGATCGTTGAGTCCGAAGTCGGTAGTCAGAGTGATAAGCGGACGGTTGGCCAATGTTCTTCCTTGCCCTAAGCAGGGTTCTGCCGGGAGAACTCGAAAGTAACCTGCTGCGACGAGCGCCGTCAAGGCACCGAGGTAATAGCAAGTGGTCCGATTTCGGCAGAGGGCACGGAGAAACGCGGCTGACAGCAACTTACCTTACCGCTATAGAGCCGTGGACCGCTACTCGTAGCGCAACGCTTCGACGGGATCGAGGCGTGAAGCTTTCAGCGCCGGGAAAAACCCTGAGACTATGCCTACCAGCGACAGGATCGTGAAAGAAACCGCAATCACGATGGACGACGCATGCAGGAAGATGTCGCCCTCGTGATTGGCCGTCTTGTAGAGTTGACTGTAAAGCGGCATCGGTGGAATCACCCAGGTAAGAAGGACGGCGACGCCGATTCCGACGAGGCCGCCGGAGAATGTCAGCACCAGCGCTTCGAGCAGAAACTGCGCCAGGACCTGCACTCTCCGCGCCCCAAGCGCCTTTCGCAATCCAATCTCGCGCGTGCGCTCGGTAACCGAAACCAGCATGATATTCATCACGCCGACACCGCCGACACCGAGCGTGACCGCTCCAATGAGTCCAAGCACGGCCTGCAAACCGAAGGAGAATCCGTTAATCATGTCGCGATCTTCGATAGTGTCCCACACCGGTGTTGCTTTCTCGTCCTTCGGATCGAAGTGATGCCGCCGTGCAAGGACTTCCCGCACCGCCGCCAACGCCTTCTTGTTCAGTTCCGGTGCCGTAGGCTGGATAATGAACAGATCCGGGTCGCGGATGTTCTTGAGATCGCGGTACAGTTCGAACGGGACGAATCCATCGTCATTATCAGGGCCGTTGTAGGACGAGTCCTGAATCTTGTTCCGCAAAACTCCGATCACTTCAAAATTCAGACCGCCGATGCTCACCGACTGGCCCACAGAAGGCGCACCCTGAAAAACCCTCTTGTTCGCGCTATGGCCAAGGATCACGACCCGGCTGTGATCCACGAAATCGCGGTCGCTGAAATAGCGGCCATCTTCAATATCGAGTTTGCGCATTTGTCCGTAGGGCAGTTCTACTCCCCGCACCTTGAGCGAAACTACCCGCGTGCCGTATTTGAAAGGGAGGTTCCGGTTCACCTCGGCGCTGACCCCGCGCACGATCGGCACTTCCTCGCGTACGGCTTGGACGTCCTCCAGTTCGAAGGAGACTTTCTTGCCCGCCCGTTGCCCGCCTGCCTGCATGCTGGTTTGTCCAGGCATAACCACGATTATGTTATCGCCCATGTTCATGAAGGCCTGCAGGACACTGCCGCCCAATCCTTGCCCGTAGGCCAGCAGAATCACCACCGACACTAATCCCCACACAATGCCCAGCATGGTAAGGACCGAGCGAAGGCGGTTGCGCATTAGTGCCTGCCAGCTTTGCGTGATCAGTTCTTTCAGGAACACGCAGCCAGTTGAATTGCGGAATTTCCAATTGTCAACGGGAAATTGAAAATCGATAATTTTCCGGAAGGCAAGTCTTGATTTTAGACGTTTGCCCCCTTTTATGGTTCTGCATTCGCCGATCTCAAGCCACAAGGGGCAACTACTGAATCTCGATATTTCCCGATCCTGTTTCCACTTCCACCGGAACCCCACCGCCATGAACTTTTCCACGCAACTCCTTGCGTCCCATGGACCCTTGGACAGTAACCGGCTGGCTTACCGAGATGGATCCCGAACTGGTGTGAGCGTCAAGGTCAAAAGCCGCGTCGGATGCCAGCTTCAGCCGTATAGTGCCGGATCCGGAATGCACCGTCCATGAACCCGTGGGGTTGCCCTCGGCAGTGATTGTGCCACTCCCGGCTTGTGCCTCGAGCGAACCATGAATACCCCGCAGTTCCATACCGCCCGAACCAGTGTCCGCGCGTACCGAGCCCGATGCGGTTTGCTCCAGGGTTATGCGTCCGCTGCCGGTGTGGCCCTCGAATCCCCCGGCAATATCGGTTGCACGAATCGAGCCGCTTCCGGCCTTGGTGCGCACACTGCCTTTGACCCGATCGATGGCAATCTCTCCTGATCCGGTTTCGGCGCGAACCGTATCGCCAATATCGGAGATCTTCAGACTACCCGATCCCGACTCGATCTCGACCTGCCTTCGAATGCCTTCTACACTCTGACTGCCCGAACCGGTGTGGGAGTGCAACTGAGTCTCTGCTGGAACCACCAGGTCGTAGCTGATAGAAATGTTGTGCAAGAGCTGCGTGTCATCGACGTGGCCAATCCGAATGTCATTGCCGCTTTGCTGGATCGGGGGATTCGCCTCGATTCGCTTGACCCGCTCGTCGGCATCGCCTCCAAACCAGTTCGTAACCTTGATGTGGCCCGTGACCTGCACTTCGGTTGAACTTCCCGTACGCACGTTGATACTCCCTGATCCGGTTGTAAGGTCGAGGTTGACGGGGCCATTCACCTGCAGAGTGCGCTGGAACGACCCCTCGGACGCAGCTGTGGCCAGCAACCACGTTGCAGCCAGCAGGAATAAAAGGAATGCAAACAATCGACTAGCCGATCGAGGCGAAACTGATCTCATCATGAAATCCTCCGGACTGTCGTCATTCATAACGCAACGAATCCACCGGCGTCATCTCAGCGGCGCGTTGCGCAGGATAGATGCCGGCCGTAAGCGTAATCACGGAAAGCGTTAGCACCGACGCTACGATAGACGCGCCAGAAACGATTGGGTGAGGAACAAAGTCAGGCAGCGGGATGGCCGCCATGACCGCGCAGAGGCTTGCACCGGCGGTCACGCCTAGAACACCACTCACGACCGTCAGAATCGCAGACTCGGCAAAAAACTGGCGCAAGATGTCATTGTGGGTAGCTCCCATCGCCTTGCGCACACCAATCTCCCGGGTTCGCTCCGACACTGAAACAAGCATAATATTCATCACCCCGATGCCACCCAGGCACAGCGTGATAATAGCCACGCAACCGAAAAAGATGGTAATCACGCTAAAGATGTTCTCGACCAGTTTGGCCCCGTCCATTGTGTCCCAGATGAAAAGGGCGTCCTTATCTTTGGCATCAAAGTGGTGTCCTCGGCCGAGCGAACTGCGCACCTGTTGGACAGTTTCTTCATGCAGGTCGGGGTCGCCAACCTCGAAAACGATATCGTTCACATAGCCGCGCACGATGCCAGGCTTTTCCGGCCGGGGGAAATCACGGGCCACCGCCGAATACGGTGCGAACAGGAAATCGTTATCAGGCCCGCTGTAATTGGAATTTTGAGTCTTCTTTTCAAGCACGCCGATCACGGTGTAGGGAACACTCTTAATTTCAAGGCTGGCACCCAAGGCAGGTTTGCCGCTGAATAGTTGCTTACGGGTTGCGTCTCCAAGGATCACTACGCGGCGTCCTTCGGACTCGTCCTGCTCGGTGATTAGCCGGCCTTCGCCGAGCCGCAGCGACCGAAAATTCTGGAAAGCAGGCCACATTCCCACAATTTCCCGATTCGCCGAGTTGAACTGGCTGACCTCCGGAACCGCGCGCCTCAGTTCGGGACTGACATTTTTCACCATATAGCACTGATCCCGGATCACGCGGGCATCGTCCACCGTCAAAGTGATCTCCCGCCCCGCGGCTAAGCCCCCCACTTGTGAACTCGTCCGTCCGCCCCAGATAATAACCAGGTCTTTGCCCAGAGTCTCCATTCGGGTTTTCTGGTCGACGCTGAATCCCCGCCCCAACCCAACTAGCAGAATGACTGACGCGATTCCCCAAACAATGCCAAACATGGTCAGAAAAACCCGCATTTTGTGCGCTCTAAATGTGGCCAGCGTCTGACGAGTAATCTCCAAAAGGTTCATGGAACTAAGGGGCCCCAGATTGAACGATGGAAAGGAGGATACAACGTTAGGATGGTGATTGGTAGGTCTTAGCAGTCAAAAACAATCGTTGTCATCCCGAGTGGAACGAAGAACCTGGGTTCTTGGCTCGGGCCGCGAGAACCCAGATTCCTCGTCGCTTGCGCTCCTCGGAATGACAGGAGGAAGTATTTCCAGTTCATGGCACGCTCTTACTGCAACACGACCTGATCGCCTTCCTTCAGGCCGCTGAGAACCTCGGTCTTGGCGCCATTTGAAATGCCAATGTTGACCGCCAGTTTCGTCTTTCCGTCTTTGGCTTTAGGGGAAGGAATCTCGACCGATGCTTTCTTGTCTTTATCGTAGATAATCGCGCCCTCCGGAATCTGCAGCACATTTTTATGCTCTTCGAGAATGATTTCCGCGTTAGCGGTCATCTCCGCTTTCAATTCGCCGCCCGGGTTATTGATGGATACCCGCACCTCGAACGTGGTCACGTTATCCTTTTCGACGCCCATAGGCGAGATCTTGGTTACCTTTCCGTTGAAGGTCTTGTCTTTGAAGGACTCGACTTTGATCCGCGCTGGCTGTCCCAGATAGACCTTGCCGATATCGCTCTCGTCCACTTTGCCTTTTACGTAAACCTCACTGGTGTCGCCCAAAGTCATGACCAGGGTTGCGGAAGAACCCAGCACCAGGATGGAACTGACCGCGTCGCCCATTTCAACGTCGCGAGAGAGCACGATGCCATCGATGGGCGAAACAATATCGGTATAGCTAAGCTGCTCGTCCAGTTGCTTCAGATTCGCTTGATCGCGCACCATTTCCGCCTGGGACTGCGCGATCTTCGCTTTTAGAACCATCATCTGCGCCTTGGCAACGTTCTGCTTGTTCTGCGCCATCTGGTAGTTCTTCTGGGCATCGTCCAGCGCGGATTCTGAAACCACACCATCCTTCGCCATGCCCACAGCGCGATCGAAGGCCCGCTTCAGCAAAGGCACGTCTGGTCCTTCGGCATCGACTTTGGCGCGCTCGTAGTCGGCTTGGGAGCTGGCATAGTTGGCCTGCGCCGCCTGCAACGCGGCGCGGGACTGATCCACCTGCGCTTCGATCTCGACCTTATCCAATTGCGCCAGAAGTTGCCCCTTCTTAACCCTGTCGCCATACTCCACCAGGAGCTTCTTTACGATGCCGCTGGCTTTCGACTTAACCTCGACTTTGGTAATGGGAGTGACCTTGCCGGTCGCCACCACGCTCTTGGCCAAATCACCCTTCTCAACCTTGGCCAGCTTCGATGGATCAATCTTGGTGCCTCCGCGAGTGAAAGCGAATAGCGCCCCCGCAAACACCAGCAGAACCGCTACCACAACGCCGACGATTATGATCCGCTTGCGCCGCTTCTTTTTACCATTGCTGTTGCCGTTCACATCCGCCTCCGCTCAATCAGGTTTCTTGCCTTGTCTATGGTTACTACGAAGAGGTTCAGGGTTTTGTTCCTCAGATACTCAGTTCTTAAGCCCACCTGCCGATCATGCTCGTTGCATTAGACCGGGGAACTTCAGAAATGGAAGCAGGGATTTGACAATTCTGCGCACGACAAAGTTGGACAATCCACGCACCAACAGCTACGCACGCCTCCAAAGCTACAGCCTATCCTACAATGTCTTTAGCCTCATAGGAATGCCATACTGGCTTTGAAATGTTAGAATTACGCTATCCATGATCGCATTTGTGCTGATCCGGGTGTTCTTGATCTTGCTCCTGGTCGCAGCCAACGCTTTCTTTGCCGCGGCCGAGTTCGCCCTGGTAAGCATTCGTGAAACCCGCATCCAGCAACTCATCGAAGCCCGCCGCATCGGTGCCCGAATTGTCCAGAAGCTGCACCGCAACCTCGACGAAGTGGTCAACGGTGTTCAACTGGGAATCACAGTAGTAAGCCTCACTTTGGGCTGGGTCGGCGAGCCCTTGCTGGCCCGCATAGTCGAGGGGCTTCTCGGCCAGGCGACATCCCACGTAACTCTCTATGCCCATGGAATTGCCATCGCGATCGCCTTCATTCTCATCACTTGCCTGCACGTAATTCTAGGTGAACTAGTTCCGAAGTCCCTGGCCTTGCAGCGGGGAGAGCAAGTAGCGCTTGCGGTCGCTGCTCCCATGGAGTTCTGGCTCACCTTGACCCGGCCCTTTATTTTCGCCATGAGCGCAGCCGCCGGATCGGTTCTGCGAATATTCGGCTCGCGCAAGGTTCGCCAGGGCCCTATCCATTCTCCCGACGAGCTCAAACTCATCGTTACCGCCAGCCGTCAATTCGGCCAGATTCCACCATTTCAGGAAGAAATGATCCATCACGCCCTGGAACTCGAAAGCATCACGGTACGCGAAGTGATGGTGCCCAGGCCCGACATTTTCTCACTCCCGGGGGACCTTTCGCTCGACGAAGCCCTGGCTCGAGTCGTCGAAGAGCAGCATTCCCGCATTCCCGTCTACGACCCGCAGCGCGGACCGGAGCACATTATCGGAGTGCTCTATTCCAAGGACCTAATGCGCTGGGCGCGCCTCCGCCTGGCGCAGCCGATCGGGTCCAGAGCCTCGACCATGCGCATTAATCAGATCATGCACGACGTCCTGGTCGTGCCAGAAACCAAAGTGCTCACCGAACTGCTGGAGGAATTCAAAGATCGCAAACGGCACCTGGCGGTGGTCGTCGACGAGTTTGGCTCAACCGCCGGCGTCATTACCGTCGAGGACATTCTGGAACAGTTGGTCGGCGAGATCGAGGATGAGTTCGACGTGCCTCCACCGCAACAACCTGAGCTGACCGGGAAACTCGCGCTACTCCTCGAAGGTTCGTTTGGCATTCGGGATTTGGAATCGCAGTATCAACTCTCGTTACCGCGTGACGGCGGCTTCGAAACCCTGGCCGGATTCGTGCTGTCCCGCCTGCAAAAGATCCCCCGAGTCGGCGACTCCTTCGACTTCGAAGGCCACCGCTTCATCGTCGAAGAAATGGAAGGCCACCGCATCGCCAAAGTGCAAATCGAGAAGCTCCAACCCGCGGCGGTGGGCAAGGCAGGGGATTAGCGACGCTTCTTTAACCACAGAGACACAGAGTCACAGAGGAATCTTAAGAAAAAAGTTCTCTGTGACTCTGTGTCAATGTGGTAAACAACTTGTCTGGTTATTCAGGAGTTCAAAAATGCAAGCACTGAAAGAATTGCGCGCCCTGATTGATGAAATCCCCCATCGGTTAAGCAAACTTCCAGCCTCGCAAGTGGAATCCAAACCCGCGCTTTCCAATTGGTCGGCCAAGGAAGAACTGGGACATCTTTTAGACTCGGCCGCCAATAACCACCAGAGAATCGTCCGCACGCAACTCGAGCACGAGCCAAAAATGCCCGGCTACGACGGCGACGCCTGGGTCGAACTCCATCGATATCAACAGCGGAACTGGCAAGAAATGATCGAAGTCTGGCGAACCCTCAATCAGCAACTGCTAACCGCTGCCGAAGCCGCGCCCGGTACTGCCTGGACGCGAACTTGCACGATTGCCGACTCCTCACCGTTAACGCTCAAATTCGTTTTCGAAGATTACATCGATCACATGCTGCATCACCTGCGACACATTGGCATTGAAATAGATGACTTGAAGCGAAGGGTTGCATAACAGAAACTGATCCGTGGCGGAGTATCTGTCTTGCGGGAACCCAACAACCAGCGACGAACGACCAACGACTAAATGCTCCGCTACCTAATTCACCGCATACTGTACACGCTCCCGGTAGTCTGGCTAGTCGTCTCGCTGGTATTCCTTCTCATCCACCTTGTTCCCGGCGACCCTGTGCTGCAGATGCTCGGAGAAGGTGCTCCAGCCACCGACGTCCAAGCCACTCGACATGCCTACGGCCTCGATGTGCCATTGGGACAACAGTACCTTCACTATTGGAAAGGCGTGCTCCACGGCGACCTTGGGCCGTCGCTGCGTTTCAACCAGAACGTCGGTACGCTGATCGCTCAGCGCTACCCATACACTCTGCAATTGACCCTCGCGGCTTTGCTGGTCGCCATCCTGCTTTCGATCCCAGCCGGTGTCCGTTCCGCCCAAAGGCGCAATCGCTGGGATGATCGCCTGCTCAGCGTGATCAGCCTCTTCGGACTGTCCTTCCCAAACTTCGCCCTGGGCCCAATCTTGATCCTGTTCTTTGCTATCAAGCTCGGACTGCTCCCAGTCTCAGGCTCAGGCACGCTAGCCCATCTAGTCCTCCCAGCTATCACCATGGGCGGCGCGCTCGCCGCCATTCTAACCCGCATGGTACGCACCTCCATGCTCGAAGAACTAAGCCAGGACTACATCCGCACCGCCCGCGCCAAAGGCCTGCCCGAGCGCACGGTAGTCTATCGCCACGCCCTCCGCAACGCCATGATTCCAGTCATCACCGTCCTAGGATTACAATTCGGCGCCCTGCTAGCCGGCGCCATCGTAACCGAAACCATCTTCTCCTGGCCCGGTATCGGCCGCCTCACCATCCAAGCCATCGGCAACCGCGACTACTACCTGGTCCAGGGATGCATCCTGGCAATCGGCCTCACCTACATAGCAGTGAACTTCCTGACGGATTTGCTGTACTCGGTGGCGAACCCGAGGATCAGGCAATGACGAAAAACTCTGTCATCCCGGCCGGAGCATTGCGATTCGCCTTATCAATCGCAATTCGGAGTGAGGGATCTGCTGGTTAGATCTGCGATGAAGACTCATAGCGCCAGCGTGTACATAATCGCGAGCAAGTCGCGGGTGATCTATCTTGGAATGACCAACAACCCAGAGCAACGCGTCTAGGAACATAAGAACGACTTAGAGATTATCCGGCTGGCGTGCGCACAGCTTCTCGCGTATATTGTTCGGCCACCGCAGTCTTCCCATGGCTGACACCAAACCCAAATCGGCGATCGCGATTCGCGGCCTGCACAGCTTTGAAGATCTGAAGCAGGCAGAAGAAGTCGAGAGGGAAGTCTGGCAACTTTCGGACCTCGATATCACGCCGATGACCCTGGCCATAGCCACCAAAGAGGCGGGAAGCATCTGGGTGGGCGCTTTCGATGGGGCAAAACTGGCGGGCTTTGCCTTCGGCTTTCTGGGCACCGAGAGTGGTCAGTTGATTGTGCATTCTCACATGTTGGCGGTGCGCGAGCCCTATCGTAATTCGCGCCTGGGCTATAAGCTCAAACTGGCACAGCGCGAGCGAGCACTCGCCCTCCGCATCGACGATGGCCGTAACAACGACCTTCGCGTCCACGAAATGACCTGGACCTTCGATCCCTTGCAGAGCAGAAACGCGCATCTGAATTTCGCCAAGCTGGGAGTCGTATCAGAAAGGTACAAGATCGATTTTTATGGCCCCGAAACATCCAGCGTCCTGCACCGCAACAGCACCGATCGCCTGTGGGTGACGTGGCCCCTTGCGAGCCGTCGAGTGCAGGATCGGCTGCAAGGCAAAGACCCCCGCGCCGAAATTGTGGACGCACTCTCCACCTTGACTCCTTTAATTCGCTTCAACGGGGATGGCAAACCTGTTCCCACTGACCTCGCGGCCGCCTTGAGTCGCCAAAGAATTGCCGTTGAGATTCCGAGCGACATCGTCGAGGTGGAACGAAAAGATCCAGCCTTGTCCAGAGAATGGCGACTGCATACCCGTTGGGCTTTCACCGAGGCGCTGAAATCCGAATTCTTCGTCGCAGAATTCTGTCGCACGGTGCGGGGTCAGCAAGGCCCGGGCGTTTATCTGCTTGAAAAAGCGAAAGTCGAGGACTACGTGCCGGAGATGAAACGCCGGCGCGACAACTTCCGCTGATTCCCGCCTAATCGCGTAGCATGAGGCAGCGCGATATGCATTCTTCTACCTCCAATCCGATCATGCTCTATGACGGCGTTTGTGGCCTATGCAATCGGCTGGTTCAGTTTGTCTTGAAGCGCGATTCGCACGACCGCTTCCGGTTTGCCTCGTTGCAAAGTGATTTTGCCGCCCGGATAATCCGCCGCCACGGCGCGGCCCCCGAGGACATCGACACGGTTTACGTAGTGTCAGATCATGCCCTGCCCGGCGAGCGCATCGCATCCCGATCCGATGCCGCGGTTGTAGTCCTGCGGGAACTGGGCGGAATCTGGAATGGCTTGGGCATGGCCCTGGGATGGTTACCGCGATGGTTGAGAAATTGGGGCTACAACCTCGTCGCCAGCAACCGTTATCGCATCTTTGGCAAGTTCGATTCTTGCCCGATTCCATCCGAAACAGATCGTCGCAAGTTTCTGGACTTACAATAGAGCGCCTAACTGGTATCCGAAAGATCCGCGCCTCGGCGCTCGTGCCCACTCCAGGTGACGATGGCCACCAGCAACGCGACAACCACGACCGTCCCGGCGAGCACCGGCGGATAGTTTCCACCGTAGCGGCGTTCTACCAGTTTGGCCTGAATCACGGCGTTGCGCGACGCCAGAAAATTGCCCAACTGATAAGCCAAGCCGGGAAACGTTCCGCGCACCGCCGGCGGAGAAAGTTCATTAAGGTGGGCCGGAATCACGCCCCAAGCGCCCTGCACCATGAATTGCATCAGGAATCCACCGAGCGCCAGCATAGGAACGGTGTGGGAATGAGCCCAGAGCGGGATCATCGGAATGGCGAGAAGCGCGGCGATCACGATAGCCTTGCGGCGGCCGATTCGCTCCGACCACGTGCCAAACAAAATCCCACCCAACAGAGCACCGATGTTGTAAATAATCGCAATCAACCCCACCATGTGCGGAGACAAGTGATGGTTTTTCTGCAGGAAAGTTGGATACAAATCCTGGGTGCCGTGACTGAAGGAATTAAAGGCGAACATCAGGACAACCAGAAAAAGAAAAGTCCCGGCGTGAGCCAGAATATCCTTCCCCAGATGCCTCTCGGCTTTGTGGAAAACGCGGCCCTGCAGCCAGGCTGGCGATTCATCCACCTTGGTTCGAATGTAAATCACCAGGAATGCCGGCAACGCTCCGATCACAAACATGCCCCCGCCACCCGCGAACCGGAACAGCGTACCGTACACCAACGCGGCAAGCAGATAGCCCACGACGTAGCCTTCCTGCAATAACCCCGAGAAAAATCCCCGCCCCTCGGCCGGCAGCGTTTCGAAAGCCAGGGCCGCACCGACTCCCCACTCTCCGCCCATCGCGATTCCAAACAACGCGCGCATGATCAGAAAGAACTTCAGCGAAGGCGCAAAGGCCGAAGCCAGTTCGAATACCGAGTACGCGATAATGTCCACCATCAGGGTGGGACGGCGTCCAAAACGGTCGGCCATCAGCCCAAACAGAAATGCACCCACGGGGCGCATGGCTAAGGTAAGAAAAATTGCTTCCGTGATGGCTGAGACTTGCGTCTGAAACTGTGACGCCAGGGCGTTAACGCAGAAGATCAGGATGAAGAAATCAAAGGCATCGAGAGACCAGCCCAGAAAGCAGGCGATGAATGTATTACGCTGTACCGGGCTGAGCCTGCGAAAGTGGCCGAGAAACTCCATTTCTGGTCGACGGGTTTCGGTCCCTGCAGAAAATTCTCAGTATGCTAACACAGGCAGTCGACGATTGGGCCTTGGTTGGTCACTTGGTGTCCTCGCCGCCCATTCTGCGGTCGTTCCCTGCGACCTCAGGGGTTAAGATTTCAAAACGCAGAAACCGCCGAAAGCCAGCTCAGAGCTCAGAGATAGTGAATCGTGATTAAGGAATGTTCGGTTTGCCGTCTCTCACGCCAAAGACGCTGTGCGCCAGGCGGTGCCATCCCAGCTCTTGAACTTCGACAACTGACCTGCAAACGCGCACAGGGTTGCCATGCTCGCGGATATCTCATCCTCCGCCAGCGCTTGTCCGATCAACTCCTTCGAGCAGCCGCCCCCCTGCTCGAGCAAGACGCGCGCCAGTACGCGCATGATTTCATCCGATGAAGCCAGCGCCCGGATCAGTTCGCGACCAGCATTTTCCTGACCGAACTGTGCCCAGACCATTCCGCATAAAACCAGATAGTTCGCATCCATGACGCTGTCCTCCGGCCGACTTCGCCAAGTCTCATATATAGAGGCGACAAATTTGACACCAGAGTGTCAACTTATTGTGAAAATTACCGGACAATCGCATCACAGATGCTGCAGTACGGCCGATCTACGGCAAAAGGTCGCGAACCTGCCTATGGGGAAAAGAGTCGGTTTTTGAGGTACCAACCGCCCGCGACCTTCGTAACTCGCCCGCCGCGACCCATATAACTAGTCTATTTGTCGGAGGTTAAAAGCATATGATCAACAAGTTCTCGAAGTCGCTTCTGATCGTTGCACTGGGTGGCCTGACCGGCGTTGCCCTTGCCCAAACTGCAAACACTTCAGGCGCTGGACCGGGTGTCGTCGATCCAGGTCATCCCCGGGTGAACCAGGTAAACGGCCGAGAATCCCGTCAGCAGGGCCGCATCGCCAACGGCATCAACAACGGCTCCCTGAGCGCGAAACAAGCCAGCAATCTGGAAAAGCGCGAAGCCAGCGTCCAAAATCGTGAGAAAAAAGATATGGCCGCACACAATGGCCACCTGACCAAGGCAGAACAAAAGGGAATTAATCGCCAGCAGAACCGGATCAGCAAGACAATCTATAAAGACAAGCACAAATAGTTCAGCAGCGCGCTACGGAAGAGTTCGGCGCTTTTGCAGCACGTGCCATCCGCTGCCCCGCCCTTTCAAGGGACCGGAGTAGAGACGTTGCCTGCAACGTCTCTGTTTGGACCTCTGTTGTATTCTGTCCGAAAGGGTGGGGGACTATTTAGAGATCCGCCTCAGCGCTCGCTCCGCATCGCCAGTTGCCGCTCCTCTGGCGTCATCTGATTCCACAAAACTCTCAGATCTTGTTCGATGCGGGTATTCTTTGGGTCCTGGCGCAGCGATCGTGCGAACCAGCGGTAAGCCGTAGCCAGATCACGAGTGGCGCAGTGGCCAGTCGCATACATGGTGCCTAGCACACTCGCAGCCTGCGCACTCGAGTGCTCAGCCGCAGCCATCAGATTTGTCCTTGCTCGAGCGCAATTTTCCGGCACGCCGTTTCCGTAAAGATATTTTTCGCCCTGAGCCTCTAGATCATCTGTTGACGAAGCCGGTGCCGCTTGCTGTGTTCGTGGCGCGGCGGGTTTGCGCGCTCGCGCAGGTGGAGGCGCGCTGTCGCCGGCATCCGGATTTGGTGTCGTCTCGGTCGACCCAACCTCATCGGCTTGCGATTGATTGGACGGCGGTGACGGTACTGCCTGCGCTGGTTGGGTTGAATCCGCCGCGCCTAATCCCGCAACTGCAGCCGGACTCGCAGGCGGGGGTGTTTGCCCCTCCGGCGCTTGAGCAGTAGCCGCAGCTCCTGGCTGCTGGGCTTGACTAACCGCGTTGGCACTGCTCGCTGGAGTCGTGCTCGAAGTCGAATCCGATGCCGCCGGTGCAGGTGAATTCGGCGCCTGACTATCCGGGGGTGCAACTTTGGCAGGAGCCTGAGCATTGAGAACTTTGTCCGCCACGGTTCGCAAGTCTTGTCGCCAGTGCCAACCCGTAGCGGCTACCGCGGCAATCAGAAGTATCAAAATCAGGTTCCGGCCACGATGGCTCGGCGTTTCATCTTCCAGCAGGTAGCTGGCACTCTTATCCTGAGCCGGTTCATCCCCTAAGCCGAGAAACGATGGCCCGCTGACCTGCTGCGGAGCGGCTTCTCTCGGTGGAGTCGCCACCTCTTCCTTGTACCTGGGTGGCACGTTCTCACGTACCGTGAGCGATGGAACTCGCAAGGGCGGAGGCGTCGGCTGAGCACCCCCAAGACTCGGAAGACGCAGTTCGGCGGCACACATTCCGCAATAGCGGTGTTGCGGGAAGTTCTCATAACCGCACTTTTCACACTTCACAAGCATGAATACTGACATAAGAATACTCGATTTCGATGACCAATCGACGATTTGGGTTGTTTGAAAGGAAGTTTGCAGAGACGTAGCTTGCTACGTCTCTGACCGCGGCACCCTCACCACACAGACACAGAGCCCCGCGGGTGTCTTCCCTCTGTGTCTCTGTGGTAAATACTGACCGCGGTCGCGGCTTCAAGTCTCTGAGCGATTGCGACTAGCGCCGCACTTCGCTCATGAAGGCCATGATATTACCTTCGGAGTCGCGAAACTCCGCCAGCCACAGGTCGTGGTCGGGCATCTTGGCGACCAGGTGCGGTTCGGCTTCCGTCTTCGCTTTGCTTTCGACCAGGCGTGCATAGGCAGCCTGAATGTCGGCGACCTTGAAATAGAGGATCGACGCCGGGTGATCGAACTCGGGCCGTTCGGGCGGCGTCAACATAAGTCGAACCCCGCCACAGTCAAAGAACGCGAGACGTCCCGCCGTAAATAGAAGCTTGAGTCCAAGAGTGTCACGGTAGAATTCAACCGCGCGGTTGGTGTCGTGCACATTAATAGCGATTTGGCCGATTTGGGTGATGGCGATCCCGCTGGATGCAGCACCGGTTGTCATGGGTTTACTTCACCTCGCACTTGAGATAATATTTAATTAGCATAGCTAACTAATAAATGCAAGTTCCTGAGGAAAATAAAGAAAAAGAAAAAGTAGCCTCCCCCGAGGTCCTGGAGGCCGCCGACCGGCTGCACTCCGCAGCCATTCATCTGCTGCGGCGCCTGCGCATTCGCGATCGAGACCTCGGTATCGGCCCGGCGCAATTGTCTGCTCTATCGGTTCTCGTATTCGGAGGTCCAAAATCATTGGCGACCCTTGCCGAGGCTGAGCAAGTCAAGCCCCCGACCATGAGCCGCATTGTTGCGGGCTTGTTGCGGGCCAAACTGGTTCACAGACGCACCGATAAGCAGGATCGTCGCGCCGTCATTATCGAGGCTACAGAAAAAGGCGTTCGCATCATGCAGGAAGGCCGCAGACACCGCGTCGAGGCGCTGGCACTTGCCGTTCGAGGACTGCCGCGCCGGGAAATTGCGCGCCTCCGCGAAGCCGCCGAAGTCATGGAACGTCTGAGCCGGGAAGCCTAGGCAAGCCCGCATATCGCAACTCTTCGCTTCGTAGAAAGTAAACACCCGAAGACCGCGCCGAAGAGATTGCGCCTCTGCGACCTCTGCGAACGCTCTCCGCCACCTCCGCGATTTCAGACGTTGTGTCCCTCAAGTCAAAACTGATGCGCAGCCTTCGCCAAAGCGGCCATTGAACAGACGATCCACACGTCCAGATAACCAATCTCCCGGCGTCGATCGGCACCCGCACACGTCCTTCGGTGACCTATGGGAGGTTCGGGTGAACCCGAATAATGGGGGAAGCTGCACTCTACGTTGTTTTGATCGCGAGGCAGTGGCTCTTCAATCCCCCGGCCGTGCGCCAAGCACGGAGCAAGAGAGGCGATCCCCTTGAGATCCTTCACGCCCCAATCGAAATTCATAGCGTGCCTAATTTCCGTTCTCAGCTTTCTATTTCTCCCAGCCTTCGCCAGCGCACACGCCGTCAATCTCTCGTGGGACCCGAGCACCTCCCAAAACATTGTCGGATACAACGTGTACAGGGGCACTAATGCCGGTGGGCCCTACATTCAAATCAACACGACCTTGGATCCAACCACCAGCTACACCGACAGCAGCGTTCAACCTGGTCAAACTTACTATTACGTTTCAACGGCGGTCGACAACCAGGGCGTCGAGAGTCAGTATTCAAACCAGACAGAAGCTATTATTCCTGGCGGCGGATCGGGTTCGGAAAACGCGTTGTATAACTTTTCCGGTGGCAACGATCCCAAACTTCCTTACGCTGGTTTAATCTTCGACAAGACTGGAAACCTCTACGGCACAACAGAATTAGGCGGAACCAATACGCAGGGCACAGTTTTCGAGATCACCCCGAACGCGAACGGAAGCTGGACGGAAACCGTGCTCTATAACTTCACCGGCAGCGCCGATGGAGGTCAGCCCTATGCCAGCCTGGTCTTCGACACCGCCGGCAATTTGTATGGCACCACGAAATTCGGTGGAGGCACAAACTGCAACCAGGGATGCGGCACTGTCTTCGAGCTATCGCCCGGTTCCAGCGGATGGACCGAAACCGTCCTCTACACATTCACCGGAGGCGGCGACGGCAGCGAACCCTCCGCGCGACTGCTTATCGACGCCGCCGGCAATCTGTACGGCACAACGGCACTCGGGGGGAATGTCGGCTCCGTCTGCAGTTCGGGCTGCGGCACGGTCTTCAAGCTCACGCATGGTTCCAGCGGCTGGACCCAAAGCGTGCTTTACGCTTTTGAAGGAGCGGCCGACGGAACTTCGCCCTACGCGGGCCTGACCTTTGATACCGCCGGCAACCTCTACGGCACAGCCTACGCCGGCGGCACTTCCGGCGACGGCACAATCTTCAAGCTGACGCCCGGTTCGAGCGGATGGACCGAAACCACTCTGCACGCCTTCGCCGGCGGTGCTGACGGAAAATATCCGGCTGGGGACCTGATTCTTGACCCGGCCGGCAATCTTTACGGCACTGCATTCCAGGGCGGTTCAGGATATGGTGTCGTATTCGAACTGCTACCGGGTTCGAAGGGTGTCTTTAAGGAAAGGGTGCTCCACACTTTCGGCAATTCGCCGGCAAGCAATCCCGTTGCCGGTCTGGTCATGGATACCGCAGGCAACCTCTATGGCACTACGATGCTGGGCGCTGACCAATCTTCGTGCGGCGGCGGATGCGGCACCGTGTTCAAGCTATCACCCGCTACCCGAGGCGCCTGGCCGTTCAAAGTGATCCACGTCTTCGGCACGGGAGCCGATGGATTCCATCCCAGCGGCGATCTAGTCCTCGACCCAGCCGGCAATCTTTACGGAACCACGCAGGCAGGCGGAGCCCAGGGATCGGGCCTGGTTTTTGAAATCGTGCACTAACTTGTGTGGTTACTCATGAATTAACAGCCAGCAGAGCTGTTTACCGAACACTAACGGGTATATACCCCCAAAAAATGCAATTCCGCCTAGATCTATGAAAACAAAGGGACAGTTTTGGAGATACCCCTCCAAGATATCCCTTCTAAAGGACTTACGGGAGGGATACCCGGGGGTTGGGTATGTCGGGTATGAAGGCCATTGCGGTGGTCAAATTGTCAAAGAGCGGGAGCAACTCACTGCTGTTATCGAACAGCTAATGTAATCTCCTCTATGTTAGCCTCGTAGAAAAGCCAGGTCAAGAAAAAATTGCTTGAGTTGCGCATCCAGTCCCACAATGAAACCACCGCCAGAGCGGCAGATTCGATCCACGCCCGGCAGTGCTTGGTTCGAGTGACGACGCGCTATCCCAGTTCGGGACCGCGTCCCAATTTAGTTAGTTGCGCGAATAATCAACGATGAACTCCCCTCGGTTTTCCTGCTCGAAAAGGTCAAATACCTTGTTCGTCCTGACAAGGGCAGGACGATCGAAACCATCCTCGAAACGCTATCAGGCGACCTTGGCTACCACGCACGAACCGAAGGTTCTTGAGGCACGGCATGTCGTGCCGCAGCAAATCAACCACAATTGATGTGACGGTTGTCACAGCTTGGCGACCCTCGCCACTGTGATAATGAGGAAGCCGCGATAGCGGCACAAGAATCCAGCCCACGGCGCAAGCCGTGGGTAGGCAAGAACGAAGGGAGAAGCCCCGTGAGGGGCGAAAGGCGCCTGTCCCATACTTCTGGCAATATTCTGCTGCACATTATCTTCAGCACCCAAGGGCGGCGTCCCGTGATTAAGCCAGAGTTTCGTAACGATTTGTTCGCCTACCTCGGAGGCATCGTCCGCGAAATTGATGCGACTGCACTGATCATCAACGGCACAGCTGATCATGTTCACATGCTGCTGCGCATTCGGCCAGCCCAGTCCGCTGCGGAAATCGTCCGTGTCGTCAAAGCGAACTCGTCAAAATGGGTTCACGCGAAATGGAGCTCAGACTTTGCCTGGCAAACCGGCTACGGAGTATTCAGCGTCAGCGAATCGAACGTCACTGCGGTTAAGAAATACATCGCTGAACAAGAGAAACATCACAAAAAGCATTCGTTTCAGGAGGAGTTCTTAGCGTTCCTCAAGAAGAACCACGTCGAGTACGACGAGAGATACATTTGGAGCTAGCTTCTTTCGCCCCGGCTGGGGCTTGTCGGTTTCTGCTTCTTACCCACGGCTTGCGCCGTGGGCTGCATTCTTGCGCCGCCCTGCGGCTGACTTGTGAGCTTGTCAGAGAAACGTAACGGCGAAGTGACGTATCCAGCCCCCTTTGCAAATTGGCCTGTGCTATCCTTCCGCGGGTCGGTGACCTTATGCCTCGGCGTGACTGGACTCGCGAAGAGCTCATTGTTGCCTTTAATCTCTACTGCAAGATCCCCTTCGGCAGAATCCACATTCGGAACCCTCTGATCATTGAACTGGCAAAGGCCATCGGTCGCACACCATCGGCCGTGTCATGGAAACTCGCAAACTTCGCGCGGCTTGATCCTGCTTTGAAGAGACGCAACATCGCAGGCGCGGCGCATGGAGCACAGGCAGAAGTTGATATCTGGAACGAGTTCAATGACAACTGGGAGAGTCTAGCGTTCGAGAGCGAACGTTTGCTGGAAGACATGACAGGACGAGTTCCGGAGGTCGCAGAGGAGAGGCACGAATTCCCGGAAGGCAGAACCCGCGAAACATTGGTTCGAGCGCGAATAAATCAGGGCTTTTTCCGCGCATCCGTTCTGGCCGCGTATGGAGCCCGGTGCTGCGTTACAGGGCTTTCTGTTCCGCAACTCCTGAATGCCAGCCACATCGTGCCATGGGTAGTTGACGTAAAGAACCGAACGGATCCGCGGAATGGACTCTGCCTAAGCGCCATTCATGACCGAGCTTTCGACTGCGGCCTGCTGACGGTCACGCCGGACCTGAAGATCAAGCTTTCGCCTAAGGTGAAAGGAAGCAAAGTCGATACAGCAGTTCGAGATTTTTTGTGGCGATTCGAAAACGAATCCATTTCCCTTCCTCGTCGTTTTGCGCCTGACGAAAACTTCCTGCGCTACCATAATGAAAAAGTGTTCCTCAGCCGATAGAGGCCTTACCGATGAGCAACATTAAATTGCATTATCTTTACCGCGACGGCAGCAACTACAAGAACTGGTCCGAGGCTGTATTTTCCAATGCTGACGACTTGCCCGCTGATGTGATCACGAGCGTATTGCGGGACGCGTTTTTGGAGGATGGACTCTTCATCGCCCACCAAGTTCGCATCCCCGAGGTGTTTCTCGCCGCCGAAGACCAACTTACCTTCGATGACCACTGCTTCCACGAGTTTGAATCGGTCGAAGCTACGTGCGATGCCCCAAACGACGCGTGCAGGCGTTCGATCCGCCAGTTTATGGAGGAAGTTGCCAGAGAGGCGAAGCGAGGTTGGCGCGCGTTCAATCCCCAAGACAGGTTGCTTCCGCGAGGTCGGTGAATTCACGTCCTAAGACGCCCACCGTGCAGAACCAACTGGCCGCACTGTTTGACTCGCAAAAGCTCAAGTGTGAGGCCCAAGCGGTTACAGAAGCGCAAAACAAGCCTGACTTCATCTTTCCCGGCTCTGCGGAGTACCACGATCCCCGATTCGATACGTCGCTTCTGATAATGCTCGGTGCCAAGTCAACTCTGAAGGAGCGCTGGCGCCAAATTCTCACCGAGGCAGAAAAGATTCCGCGCAAACATCTATGTACTCTTGAGCTGGCAATCTCGAAGAAACAGACCGACGAAATTGCGAAGCACGCCGTTCAGCTCGTGATTCCGGAGCCATTTCAAGCGACGTACACTGCGGAGCAGAAGCAGCAGCTTTGGACGGTCTCAGCCTTTGTCGAATTTGTTAGGGGAAGACAACGCTGGCTGGCTGGTGGCCCATTCAAGCCGTTCTTTGTCTTGAGTGGGGATTTCCATGCACCACAATGGTGTATAATGGTGTTATATGGCGATAGCAAAACGAGCTCATGCAAAATCAGTGCGCACG
>Ga0210400_10000955_pt1 | contig 29698 bp, 25 predicted proteins | sample IncBWH26MmetaG_FD_155456 | JGI IMG/M metagenome (GOLD analysis project Ga0210400, IMG submission 155456) | Forest soil microbial communities from Barre Woods Harvard Forest LTER site, Petersham, Massachusetts, United States - Inc-BW-H-26-M | ecosystem: Environmental > Terrestrial > Soil >... | reverse complement strand
CGGCCCCGTTCCTGTAGAGCGAACAACGAGTACGCCAACGCCGTTCCCTGCCCGTTGGCAATGAGCACGCCATTCGGACGCTGGCCCAGTTCGCGCTGCACCACGGGACCATAGTGATCGAACACATGATGCAGCAGCCCGGTGCCGCGGGTCATGGTGCGAAACTCGGTCTGAAAGCCGATCAAGCCGCGCGACGGCACCATGTAGTCCAGGCGGATCCGGCCGCGGCCATCGGCTTGCATGTCCTTCAGCTCCGCGCCGCGGCTGCCGAGGGCCGACATGATGTCTCCCTGGGCATCCGAATCCGCATCGACGGTGACCTGCTCATAGGGTTCATGCGGCGCGCCGTCAACCTGCTTGACCACGACGCGAGGCCGCGAGACCGCCATTTCAAAGCCTTCGCGGCGCATGTTCTCCAACAACACGCCCAAGTGCAGCTCGCCGCGACCGAAGACCATAAATTTATCGGGATCCGCCGTCGGCTCGACGCGCAGCGCGACGTTATGGATGGCTTCGCGCTCGAGGCGCTCGCGAATCTGGCGGCTCGTGACGAACTTGCCCTCTCGACCCAAGAAGGGCGAGGTGTTGACTTCAAAGGTCATGCTGATGGTCGGCTCATCCACCGTCAGGCTGGGCAGGGGTTCCACCGTCGCCGGATCGCACAGGGTGTCCGAGACCTTGGGTTCTGCAATGCCCGCGAAAGCCACGATATCGCCGGCGCCGGCGGATTCCACTTCAACTCGCGTGAGGCCGTGGAATCCCAGGATCTGCGTAATTTTTTCGGAACGCTGCTTGCCCTCGCGCGATACCACGGTGACAGTCATGCCGCGCTTGATGGTGCCGCGCTTGATGCGGCCGATGCCGATGGCGCCGACATAGCTCGAATAGTCGAGCAGCGTGACCTGCAGCTGCAGGGGACCGTCAACGTCCACGTCCGGCGGCGGACAATGCTCGACGATGGTTTTGAACAGCGGCTGCATGTCGCCGTCCCGCACAGTCGAGTCCAGGCCTGCGAATCCGCGCAGCGCCGATGCGTAAATGACGGGAAAATCCAATTGCTCGTCGGTGGCGCCCAAGCGGTCGAACAGGTCGAACGTTTGATCGAGGACCCAACCCGGGCGCGCCTCGTCGCGGTCGATCTTGTTGATGACCACGATGGGCCGGAGCCCATGTTTGAAGGCCTTCTGCGTCACAAAACGCGTTTGCGGCATGGGGCCGTCCACCGCATCCACGAGCAGCAGCACACAGTCGACCATGGCGAGCACGCGCTCGACCTCGCCGCCGAAGTCGGCATGGCCGGGCGTGTCGACGATGTTGATGCGATAGTCGCCCCAAGTGATCGCCGTATTCTTGGCGAGAATCGTGATCCCGCGCTCGCGCTCCAAGTCGTTCGAATCCATGACGCGTTCTTGCAAATCCTTGCGCGCATCGAGCGTGCCGGACTGACGCAACAGTTGATCGACGAGCGTGGTCTTGCCATGATCGACGTGCGCGATGATGGCGATGTTGCGAAGTTTCTGAGTCACAGTGAGGCCTTTAAGGGAAACTCACCATTATAGGACGTTCTGTCCTTCTGCGCCGCTATTTCAACCGCGAGGTTGTTTCAACGCTCTGCGATGATGGGAATCGAAAAAACCCGTTGATCGACCACTTCGTCGTGCTTTAACAAAACGGTAACACCGAGCAGCACCACGCCTTCGGCGTTAGGCGTGACGTTGACGGTGTGTTTATAAACTTCGCCCGCTTCTTCCGGGGCAATATCGAACTGCTTGGCGCCGGGCGCCACCGAAACGTCATCGGCGCCGCTCACCTGGAGCGTCGCCAGGCTGGCTGGAATTTGCGCGATGAGCGCAAGGTCGATGTCGAGCGGCTGTCCCACCTTCGGCCGCTGCGCGATGTCGAACTTCAATTCGACCGGAACCAAGGATTTGCCCTGGCTCGCCGCCTCCACCATGCCCGCTGTCTTTTCCGTCGCCGTGGCAGGCGGCGTCGGCGCGGCCGCCTTGGGCTTCATACGCGGCACCGGGTTGGGTGCCGCAGTCGAGCCGGAATCGCGATTGCAGGCAGCCACGGCCAGCATCGCGCAGAGCAGCAGAACTTGAGCGCCTGTCATCGTCTTGTCTCCAGCCATCTCCGTATCATTACCAAATATGCCACTGATCACAACAGGCGCCGCGCCGTGGTCACAATTCCAATGGCGGCTCGAGCACCGCCGCCAGTTGGTCCTGCAGCGCACGGTGATGCTGCTCCCAGTAGCGCGGCTCGGCGAACCACGGAAACGCCATGGGAAAGGCCGGATCATGCCAGCGTCGCGCCAGCCATGCGGAGTAGTGAATCATGCGCAAGGCGCGCAACGGCTCGATTAGGGCGATCTCGCGCCGATCGAAGGGTAAGAACTGCTCATACCCCTTGAGCAAATCCCGCAACTCCGTGCGCATTTCCTGGGGGCCGCCCGACAGCAGCATCCACAGATCTTGAACGGCAGGCCCGGTCAGGCAATCGTCGAGATCGACGAAGTGCGGCCCGAGGTCGGTCCACAGAATATTGCCGCGGTGACAGTCGCCCAAAATGCGCCCAAGTGCCGCGCCGCCCCAGTCGCGCGCTTGCGCTTCCACCGCCTCGAGCAACTCGTCGGTCACCTCGGCATACTTTGTGGCCAGATAGTCGGGCATCCAATCACCGTCCAGCACGAAATCCCGGGCGTTGCGCCCCAGATCCTCGATGCTCAAGAAAGCCCGGTCTTTGAAGCGGGCCGCTCGACCCACGGCGTGGATGCGGCCGAGAAACCGGCCAACCCATTCGCGCTCATCGCTGTTGCCCAGTTCCGGCCATCGTCCGCCGCGCCGCGGAAACACGGCGTAGCGAAAGCCATGATGGACATGCATGGACTCGCCCGCGCGCAGCAATGGCGCAACCACCGGAATTTCCTGGGCCGCGAGTTCGCCCGCGAAGGCATGTTCCTCGCGGATCGCGGCGTCGCTCCAGCGCTCCGGGCGGTAGAACTTGGCAACGACCGGCTCGCCGTCCTCGATGCCGATTTGATACACCCGGTTTTCGTAGCTATTGAGCGCCAGCACCCTGCCATCGCAGCGGAATGCCAATGCCTCGATCGCATCCAGCACGGTCTCGGGAGATAGCTTCGAATACGGTGCGTCGCGACTCATGGCGTCGATTGTACAGTTACGACCCTGTCACTCCTTTTTGGCTCCTGCACGCTGTTAGAATGCGGCCCATGCGATTTCCCCGGCCGAAGTCACTGAGCGGACTCATGCTGATCGGATTCACGATTGTGGCCGCGCCGCTGCTGTTCGCAATCGTGAATGCCGCCTTCCAGATGAATAGCCTCTCAGTTCGCAGCCAACAGCTGGTGGCTCACGGCATGCAAGGCACGCGCAACAACCAACGCATGTCCGCCGAGATCGAAGCGCTGGAGCGTCAAGCGCGCCTGTATCAAGCCATGGGCAGCGCCGATTTTCTGGATGTCTATGCGCGCCACCACGGCCGCCTGGTCACGGCCATTCACGAACTGCTCACGCTGCCCTTGGACGAAGCGTCGCAGGAGGGTGTGCGTGCGGTGGAATCCAAGGCAAATCAGTTGCTGCAAGACTTGCGGCATGCAGCGCCGAACTCGGCGCACATGGCCGATTTGATCGGCAGCTTTCCGCAGCTCGTGGAGGCGGCATCCAACGTCTCCGATCGGATCAGCCTGCAGATCGACAAGGAAACGGCGAGCCTGGAGCTGGCTACCCAGCACGCACAGCAAAATCTGTTGTGGCAAACGCTGTTGCTCGTGCCGATGACGATGGCCGTGGTGGGCGTGTTTACCTACGTGTTCGGCCGGCCCATCCGGGCAATCGATCGCGCCATCAGTGAGCTGGGGCGCGGTACATTCTCACGCCCGATTGCCATTCGGGGGCCGGCGGATCTTGAGCGTCTGGCGGCCCAATTGGAGTGGCTGCGCGGCCGGTTGCTCGATTTGGCGCAGGAAAAGAACCGATTTCTGCGACATATGTCGCATGAATTGAAAACACCATTGGCAAATATCCGCGAAGGAACCGAACTTTTGATGGACGGCGCGGTTGGCGAGCTGCAAAGCAGCCAGCGCGAAGTCACCGCGATCTTGCGCGAGAACGGCATGAAGCTGCAGCGACTGATAGAAAATTTACTGTCCTTCAGCGCTTGGCAGGCGAAGAGCGTCGGCTTGGAGATTTCCGAATTCAAGCTGCGCCCCCTGATCAAAGGCGTGCTGGAGAATCAGCAACTCACGCTGGTGGCGCAGCGCGTGCGCCTCGACGTGCAGGTGGAAGATCTCACGCCATTGGCCGACCGCAGCAAGGTGCGCCTGATTCTCGACAATCTGCTTTCCAATGCGGTCAAGTTCACACCGCGCGGCGGGACAATTTCACTGCATGCGCGAGCCGAGCGCGAGCAGCTGATATTGGACGTGATGGACAGCGGTCCCGGCATTCCAGCCGATGAGCGCAATCGAATCTTTGAAGCCTTCTACCAGGGGAAAACACCTCAGGGCGGACACGTGAAGGGGACGGGAATCGGGCTGTCGGTGGTGACGGAATTCGTCAACGCGCACGGCGGCAGCATCGAAATCCTCGAGTCCAAGACAGGCGGCGCGCATTTTCGGGTACGCCTGCCTCTGCGCGCGGGCGTTCCCGCCGCAGCACGTGAAAAGGCTCATGCGGCATAAGCGTAACCGCATTGCAGCATTTATGCTCATCAGCCTCGGAATTGGCGGTTGCAGTCTAATGGGCAGTACCAAGCCACCCGCCCCCGCCGTGGCCGAGCACTCTCAAGCCGACATCAGCCCTGTGGCGCCCCTGCTCGAAATGATGAGCAACCTGCCCCAGGGCGACCCAGCGCGCCAGGCAGAGATCTTTCAGCAAGCCAAGGATGCGGCCGAACTGCAGCCCACCACCAGCAACCGGCTGCGCTACGCGCTGGCCTTGGCGACGCCGGGCTACAGCGGAGCGGATCCCGTCGCGGCGCAGCGACAGTTGGCAGAACTTCTGGCGAGGCCTGAAACTCTGCTTCCTGTGGAGCGCTTGTTGGCCTCGGTTCAGCTCAAAGAGGTTGAACAAAGGCTGATACTGCAGGCCGAGAACGCGCGCATGCGCGACACCGTGCCTAATGATTCGCACGACAAACTGCAGGCGATTAACCGTCGTCTGGCGGCCGAAACCGACGAAAATGCGAAATTGCGCAAGGCCTTGGACGAGGCTCGGGCTAAACTCGAGGCAGTAACACATATTGAGCAACGATCCGTCACCGAGCGGGGAACCGGCGTCCCCCACACGCCATAGACGCATAAGCACCCTTATGGGAGAGACTCCACTGAACGCCTATTCGATTGCTGCCACCACCCCGTTGTCGTTCGGGCTCCAGCCGAACACACGTGATTCACTCAACCCGCAAAAGCGCAAAGCGCGCATCCTGGTGGTCGACGATGACCCCGGCCTGCTGCGCCTGTTGACGATCCGCCTGCGCGCCGAAAACTACGAAGTAGAGGCGGTCGAAAGCGCTGCCGCGGCGCTTGCCGCCTGCGTGCGCTTTCGGCCGGATCTGGTGATCACCGATCTGCGCATGGATCAGATGGATGGCATCGGGTTGCTCAAGGAGCTGCAGAGCCGCTGGCCGGGTTTGCGGGTCATTATTTTAACCGCGCATGGCACGATTCCTGACGCCGTGCACGCCACGCAGAGCGGCGCATTTGGCTTCCTCACCAAGCCGGTGGACAAGCAAGAACTGCTCGACAATGTGCAGAAGGCACTCAAGGTGTCGGGTTTCGCGCACGTGGACGAAGACTGGCGCGCCAACATCGTCACCCGCAATCAGCTCATGGAAGACAAGTTGGCGCAGGCCAACATGGTTGCCGGAACCGACGCGCGGGTCTTGTTGACCGGCGAGAGCGGCACCGGAAAGGAATTGCTCGCGCGGGCGATTCACGACGCAAGCCCGCGGCGCAACAAGCCATTCGTTGCCGTCAACTGCAGCGCGATGGCCGAGAATCTGCTCGAGTCCGAACTCTTCGGTCACGAGCGCGGTGCCTTTGCCGGCGCGACGCGCGCCCAAAAGGGCCTGTTCGAGACCGCCGATGGCGGAACATTGTTGCTGGATGAGGTCGGCGACATGCCGATGCGGCTGCAAGTCAAACTGCTGCGCGTACTTCAAGACAATACGATTCGGCCCGTGGGCGGCGCCGATGCGGTGCAAACCAATGTGCGCATCATCTCCGCCACACATCGCGACCTGCACGAATTGATGGTGGCCGGCACATTTCGCGAGGATCTATACTACCGGCTGAACGTGGTGCACATCGAGGTGCCTGCGCTCGGACGCCGCCGCGAGGACATCCCCTTGCTGGTCGCGCACTTCCTGGAACAGATCGCCAAGGAAAGCGGCCAGCGCAAGATCTATGCGCCGGAGGCGGTCGAGTTGCTGGCGACGGCTGAATGGCCGGGTAATGTACGGCAGCTCTACAACGTCGTGCGCCAAAACGTCGCGCTCTCGCATGGGCCCATCATCACCGCGGAATTGGTGCAACAATCGCTCGGCGGCAATCCCACCCGCCTGCCCTCATTCGACGAAGCGCGCGACGAATTCACGCGCAACTATCTGTCGCAGATCCTGCAGATCACGACCGGCAACGTGAGCCAAGCGGCACGTCTCGCGAAGCGCAACCGCACGGATTTCTACAAGTTATTGTCGCGCCACCAGCTGCTGCCGGACGACTTCAAGAAAGGCTGACCCGCAGCTGAAGCCGCGGCAAGGAAGCGCTAACCCGCGGCTTTTCGAGCCCCGGCCCGGCCGTAGAATTCCGCGACCGATGCGATCACGTGATCGAGCTGCGCTTGGGCCAGTTCCGGGTAAATGGGTAACGCCAAAGTCTCCGCGGCGGCGCGCTCGGATTCGGGATACTCGCCCCGAGCGTGCTTTAAATAGGCAAAACACTGCTGCAAGTGCAGCGGCACCGGATAATAGATCTCCGTGCCGATGTGGCGCTCGGTCAAGTGATCCTTGAGCGCGTCGCGATTTCTCACCCGCACGACGTACTGATTGAAGATGTGCCGGCCATTGACAGCCGCTTGCGGCGTGATCACGCTCGGCGCGAGCCCGGCGGCGGCAAATGCCGCATCATAGTACGCGGCATTTCGCTGCCTCGCCGCCGTCCAGCCGTCCAAGTACTTCAGCTTCACGCGCAGCACCGCAGCCTGCAATTCATCGATTCTAAAGTTGCCGCCAATCAGCGAATGAAAATATTTCGGCTTGCCGCCGTGCACGCGAAGCACGCGCATGCGCTCGGCGAGCTCGGCATCGTTGGTGGTGCAGAGGCCTGCGTCGCCGAAGGCGCCGAGATTCTTGCTGGGAAAGAATGAGAAGCAGCCGACATCGCCGATGGAGCCGACGCGCACGCCTTTGTATTCGGTGCCGATAGCCTGCGCGGCATCCTCGATGACCTTCAAGCCGTGCCGCCCGGCCATTGCCATTAGCGGATCCATGTCGGCGGCCTGACCGTAGAGATGCACCGGCATGAGGCCCTTGACGCGCCCGCCCGTGTCGCGGTTGATCAATTGGCCGCCCCGCACGGTGCAATGCCGCTCTAGGAATTCGCCAACCGCCGTTGGGGATAAATTGAACGACACCGGATCGATATCGCAGAACACCGGACGCGCGCCCAGACGTGCTATCGTTCCGGCGGTGGCGAAGAAGGTAAAGGGGCTTGTAATAATTTCATCACCTGCGCCTACACCTACAGCCATCAGCGCAAGCAGCAGCGCGTCCGTCCCGGACGAGACACCGATACCGGCCCCCGCAGCGCTGTAACGAGCCAGTTCGGCCTCGAGCGCCAGCACTTGTTCTCCCAGGATGAAGCGCTGGCTGGCGCACACCTCCTCAATGACGGGCAGCACTTCAGCGCGAATTTGCGCGTATTGAGCCTTAAGATCGAGTAATGGAACGTTAGTCATGCATGCCTAGAATATCATTCGCGGGAAGGCAGGCCGGCTTTAGGGCCGAAAGATTGGATTTTACCTTTTGTAGATTCGTTGTAGATTCGGATCACGCTCAATTCCGGCGGATTTGACCGATAATGCGGGCTGATCATGTTGCACATCAGCCGCGCACGAAGAATTATAGGCAAAGACATTCGCGCTTCAACGGACATCAGATGACCCAACCGGTCTTGCTAAAACAGAGCTTTCTAATCGCGGTATTGACCGGCGTTCAAGCGCTGGTGCCGGCGGTGGTTGCGGTTGCCTCGCTGTATGGCACCGTGGTGTTATTCGGACACCGTTTCGATCCGTCCTCGGCAGCCGTTGTGATCGCGGGGGTGTTGTGCCTCGTCCTGGTGCAGCCGCCGCGCGAAGTCAGCACGCAGCTGACCTCAGCGCGCCTTTCCGCCGTCGCGGATGTGATCCTGCGCTGGATGCTAATGCTGGCCGTGTTGCTCGCCGTGGGCTATGTCACGAAATCGCTCAATGGCTTTCCGCGGCGCGTGTTTCTCACCTGGGCGGCGGTCACGCCGATCGCACTGATCGGCGCCACGCTGGCGATGCAGGAGGTCATGCGGCGCTTTCTCATGAACGCGTTCGACAATCGCAGCGCCATTGTCGCCGGATACAACCCAAGCAGCCTGGAACTCGCGCGGCGCTTGAAGAATAGTCCCGGCATGCGGGTGGAGGTGACCGGATTCTTTGACGATCGCAGCAGCGATCGGCTTGGCTTGGAAACAGACGCCAAGCTCATCGGATCGTTGAGCGACATGTCGCAATACGTGAAGGACAACCGCACCGATGTCATTTTTATCGCGCTGCCGATCCGGCACGTCAAACGGGTCATGAATCTGTTGGACGACCTGCGCGACACCACGGCGTCGATTTATTACGTGCCGGACATTTTTGTGTTCGACCTGATTCAGGCGCGCTCCGGCGAAATACACGGCATTCCCGTGGTGGCCATGTGTGAAACGCCTTTTTATGGCTATCGCGGCGTGGCCAAGCGCCTGACCGACATCAGCTTCAGCGCCCTGATTCTGCTGCTGCTGCTGCCTCTATTGGTGATCATCGGCGTGGTGGTCAAACTGTCGTCGCCCGGCCCCATCATCTTCAAGCAACGCCGCTATGGCCTGGACGGCCGCGAGATCGCGGTCTACAAGTTTCGCACCATGCTGGTCACGGAAGACGGCGCACAAATCCGCCAAGCCTCGAAGACCGACAGCCGCATCACCCGCGTCGGCGCGGTGTTGCGCCGCTCATCGATGGACGAGTTGCCCCAGCTGATCAATGTGCTGCAGGGACGAATGAGCTTGGTCGGGCCGAGGCCTCACGCCATTGCCCACAACGAGGAATATCGCAAGCTCATCAAAGGCTACATGGTGCGCCACAAAGTTTTGCCGGGCATTACCGGCCTGGCGCAGGTCAATGGCTGCCGCGGCGAGACCTCGAAGCTGGAAGAAATGGAAGCACGCGTGAATTACGACCTCGATTATCTGCGGCATTGGTCGCCGTTGCTCGACATCAAAATCCTGCTGTTGACGGTCGTCAAAGTGTTTCGCGACGACAAGGCGTACTGATCGGCGAGGCTTGGCCGTAGGGGCGCCCGCTCAAGTTTCAAGCAGGGCCATTCCCGACGTGATGAATTGTTCATGGAATAGATACTGGCCTTGAAGCGGCAACGCGGCGTGCCGTTCGAGCTGAATGCTGCGATTCGCACAGATCCTGAAAGCGCCGCGCTTTTGACCCCACGCGGGCAGTTCCACGGTGGCGTCGTGAAAGCCCAGGCGCTCTTGCGTTAGGGCGAATTGGCATTTGTAGAACGCTTCCTTGGCTGAAAAAATCAGAGTCGCCGCGGCGAGTTGTTCTGAGTCCGGCAACGAGCCAAGCCACGCCGTTTCGGAAGGCGTGCAGATGCTCCGCCACAGCTCTGTTTTGACGCCGCCGGTGATTTCGGTATCGAGGCCCAAGGCACGCAGGCAATTTTTCGGGGCCACCACGGCGGCGCAGAAACCCGTCGTGTGCGTGATGCTGCCCACCAACGTCTCCGGCCACAGGGGTTGCCGATGAGCGCCGACTTCAATGGGGAAATTGTGGATGCCGAATTCGCCCAGCAGCAGGCGGGCGCACAATCTTCCTGCCGCGAATTCCTCCGCCCGCTTCGGCACCGCTCTTTGCAGATGCCGCGCTTCCTCGGGGTAGAGCGCGGCGGGATCCCCGGCGCCGTGCAGTTCAGCCGTCAGTGCACGTTGCGGGAACAGCTCATTGAGGCGGCCCGACAAACGCGCGCAATTGGGTTCGATGCTGTGCACGGATTCACTCAAGGTAACCATTTTGACAGAATGCCACTGGGCGTTGCCGAGGCATCGCTTCGCGCTGCTAGAATGCCGGCATGAGTTCCTTGTGGGAATCCATTTCGTCGAGCGGCCCCGTCGCCGGCGCATTTCACGATCGCTCCGGCTCGATTGCACTCCAAGACTTAGGCACAGGCTCGGTATTCGGCGGAAAGCTCGAGTCGTTTCGCGGCCGATCGGTGCTGCTGGCGATGCGTGAGCAGCTTGGCACCGCGCTCGCTCTGCTCGAGCTCGACGGCGTTGCGCGTCGGGTGGTTCTCTGCACGCCGGACCTGACGCCCGAGCAACTCGCTTTGGTGAGCGCCAGCGCCGAAGCCGACATCGTGCTGGACAGCGTCGCGCAAAGGCCCGTGCACGAATCCCTCAAACGCCGAGTCACCGAGACGACGGAATGGGTTCTGTTGACTTCCGGCACCACCGGCGTGCCAAAACTGGTCGTGCACAGTTTTGACAGTCTCGCCGGCGCCCTGCCGCGGCATCCCGCAAGCAAACCCATGGTCTGGAGCACCTTCTACGACATTCGCCGCTATGGGGGCCTGCAAATCTATCTACGCGCCGTGCTCTGCGGGTCGCCGTTGGTTCTCTCCAGTGCCGGCGAGCCGACCGGTGAGTTCCTCGCGCGCGCCCGGGCCGCAGGCGTCACGCATATTTCCGGGACACCTTCGCACTGGCGCCGGGCCCTGATGAGCGGCGATACGGCGCTGATCTCGCCGGAATACGTGCGCCTTTCGGGCGAGGTCGCGGATCAAACGGTGTTGGATAACTTACGCGCCGCGTATCCGCAGGCGCGCATCGCCCACGCGTTCGCTTCCACCGAAGCGGGCGTGGCTTTCGATGTGAACGACGGACTCGCGGGCTTTCCCGAAGAGTTGATCGGCAATTCCGGCGGCGCCATCGAGATGAAGGTCCAGGATGGGACGCTGTGGATTCGCTCGCAGCGCAACGCCACGCGTTATCTCGGCGGCGCGCAGGCGCCCATCGCCGCCGACGGGGGCTACGTCGATACGGGCGATCTGGTCGAATTGGCGAACGGACGCTTTTACTTTCGCGGCCGCAGGGGCGGGATTATCAACGTCGGTGGCCTGAAGGTTTATCCCGAGGAGGTCGAGTCCGTGCTCAACGCCGACCCGCGCGTACGAATGTCCCTCGTCAAGGCGCGGCGCAACCCGCTGACCGGCTCTTTGGTGGTGGCAGAAGTCGTGTTGACGGACCGTGAGAGTGTCGCCGATGCTGCGACGTTCGATAAAATCAAAAGTGACCTGTTGAGCGCCTGCCGCCGCACGCTGGCCGCGCACAAGGTCCCGGCCCAGTTGCGTTTCGTCCCCGCCTTGGAGTTGAGCAGCGCCGGCAAGCTGGTGCGTCCCGGTGCGTAACGTCATCGTCACCGGCGGCAGCCGGGGCTTGGGACTGGCCATGAGCGGCGCCCTCGCCGGTGCGGGCTATCGCGTGATCGCCGTTGCCCGCAAGGTAAGTCCGGAGCTCACGGTGGCGGCTGGCAAAGCCGCACAGGAAGGTCGTGGCGCGATCGAATTTCGGGCCTGCGACTTGTCAGACGTTGAGACTCTCGCGCCGCTGGTGCGCGCGCTGCGCGCCGATTTCGGAGCGCTGTACGGCTTGATCAACAATGCGGGGCTGGGCACGAGCGGCATCCTGTCCAACATGCGCGACACGGACATTCAACGGCTGATTCAATTGAACACCGTCTCGCCCATCGTGCTGTCAAAGTACGTCGTCAGGTCCATGATGACGCAGCGCGAGGGGCGGATCGTGAATATCGCCTCCATCGTCGCCTCGACCGGCTATAGCGGCTTGTCGGTTTACAGCGCGACCAAAGCTTCCTTGATCGGCTTCACGCGCTCGCTGGCGCGCGAGGTGGGACAGCTCGGCATTACGGTAAATGCGCTCGCCCCCGGCTTCATCGACACGGAAATGACGCACGAACTGAGCGAGTCTCAACGCCAGAAGATCGCCCGGCGCAGCGCCCTGCACCGCATGCCTGAACCGATCGACGTCGCCCACAGCGCCGTGTTCCTGTTGGGCGAGGCCGGCCGAAACATCACCGGCACCGTGATCACCATCGATGCGGGTAATACGGCTTAACGCGGCGTTCCCGGTACATCGTCTTAACCCTATACCGGGATATTGTGCAATGCGCATTCTGTGACCAAGTTGGGGGACAACCCAAAATCAGTGTTTTAGGCTCGAATTGCGGATACTTTGCGGCATAGGTGCGTCGGGCATGGTTGATACAGCAAAAATGCGGCGCCCGGTCTTCCCGCGGCAACCGAACGGGCCCAGCGGGAGAGTGGAGCACGACTCGCGGGGCAACGCTGTTTGGACGAGGACACGTGCGACCGATAGCGTTGATCCACCGGATAGCACGGGACTTGCACTAGTGGACGAGCCGCGATCGTCGCCTAACCTTGCGCGCAAGCCCGCTCCCAAGGAGAAGCTCCCGAAAGAGAAATAGCATTGTCGCGAACGACGTGTTTGCCGCCGCGATCAACCACCCAATGCCTGCCAAAGACGAGCCCACCGCTCGCGAACGAGCCGTATGCCGTTCTCGCGTTCCGGATCGACCCCAAAGAGGCCGCGCGACGCCATCAAAGCTGACAATTGGCTCAGCTTGGTGTCCATAGAAGTGCGGCGGAGCTCGGCTATTTCGATGTCTTTGACCAAGTCCCTTCATTAGATCGAGAGTGGACGGGTGATGCGTGATGCGTTAGCATCTGATGCATGAGAACAACGCTCGACATTGCTGACGATGTGCTGCAGGCCGCCAAGGAGCGGGCTAAGCGGGAACGGAAGACCATCGGCGAGATGATCTCCGAGCTAGCTCGGCGCGCGCTGACGACTCCGCAAGAGCCGCTCTCGAAGGGACCTAAGGCAGTTTATGGGCTTAAGCCGTTCGCGCGGCGCGGCGGTATCGTCACAAATGAGTTGATCGACAAGCTTCGTGACGAAGACGCGTATTAGCCGCGCCAACCCAAGCTGGTTTCGTGCGCGTGATCCTACGACAAGCGGGCTTGAGATCGGCGGACTTTAACCAGTGCGCGCCCTATTGGATGTCAATGTGCTGATCGCGTTGCTGGACTCGGATCACGCATCCCATGATTCAGCGATTGATTGGTTCGCGAAGCATGCGCGGGAGGGTTGGGCATCATGTCCAATCACGCAAAACGGGTGTATCCGTATCATGTCGAATCCGGGCTATCCAAACCCGTTACCAGTCCAAGCTGTCATCGAGCATCTGGCCGCGGCCTGCCAAGATATCCATGAATTCTGGCCGGATGAAGTCAGTCTGTTGGATTCGGCCGTGGTGGATTCGACCCGAATTCATGGACCGCGGCAACTAACCGACATATACCTGCTTGCTCTCGCGGTTAAGCGTGGAGGAACGTTCGTTACTTTCGATACCGGTATTCCGCTCGCCGCGGTCAGGAAAGCTACGAGGCAGAATCTGTTGATTCTGTAGCAGCTAGCCTACCGGCTTCCGCCTTGGTTCTTGACAACACCTAAGCGCTGAGTATTCTACGCGGCTGTCTTGCCGCCACGCGCCGGCGAGAGCCGTACAACGGAGAAGGCTATGACCGCAGGGTCTATGAAGATGACGTGTAGATACTTGTTGAAGTGACCGCTTCGAGCCGCTGCCTCGATGCGCCATGCTTCGAGTCAGACGGCCCCGTCATCGCGACGAAGCCCCTGGCGAACTTTCACCAGGGGCTTTTTGTTGCCTTGGGTTGCGACCATGAAGGGACTGAAATTCGACTTTGAGAGAAGCGCAGGTGAGGCCGGCGGCTTGCCCATGTACCTGTCGCTGCGCGGTGAGATCTCCGACCCGGGTGAGACACTGTTGAAGCTGCGAGCGCTGCAGTCCTTCGATCGAGGCGCCGTGCTCTATGCGATTCACCGCACGGTGCGTTGCGCCGTTCGACGGCCCTTGGACGAGGTTTTCGACGATTTGGCGTTGCACGCCGATCTTGTCGCCCAGCGCATGGATAGTACATCGCTGCTGTTGGACGGGCCGGGGGTGTTCATCAGCGTCGAAGGCAACCGTAAGATCGATTACGGCTCCTGCACCTTTCGTATCTGGGCCGATGACATGAACCGGCTCGACCAGGTGCGCGCGAAGATGTTGGCCATCGTCGGTGAGCAACTGGTACGCCATGAAATGTTTACGATCGACTGGCATTTTTCCAGCCGTCAGGGCCTCTCAAGCGCGTCGTTCGACGAGATGGCCGACCCAGCGCCTCACGACGAAGCGTATCCGACTCTGGCGGAACCGGTGGCCACCTTCATTACGCGCTACCTCGTGTCGCGCGAGACCGTGCTGATTCTTCAGGGGCCACCGGGCACCGGGAAGACGAGATTGGTGCGCGCCATACTGGCCGCGATGTCAGCTCGCAAGGCGGATAGCGCTCAAGTGCTCTATACCGCTGACATGCGCGCACTCGAGACCGATGAGATTTTCGTTGATTTCATCACCGGTAACCACGATGCATTCGTGATCGAAGATGCGGACCACTTGTTGATGGCGCGTTCCAACGGCAATGTCGATTTACACCGCTTCCTGGCTGTGGCCGACGGGGTGGTCCGCGCGCAGGGCCGAAAAATCATCTTTACCACCAATCTGCCCAACATCGGAGACATCGACGAGGCCTTGGTGCGGCCGGGCCGCTGCTTCGCGACGGTGCGCACTCGAGCGCTGGAGCGATTCGAGGCCGAATCGCTGCTGGCGCGGATTGCAGCCGCGCGCCGAGAGCGGAACGAACCGGCGAGTGCAGTGGCGTTGGCTGCAGAGATGCGTTCGATCACGCTCGCCGCGTTGTATCGGCTGGTGGATGCTGGGGGTTGAGGGCAACGTTGCGGCCGCTGTCAAGGTGCATACGGCACGACGAAAGGCGCGAAAGAAGAAATAGCTAATCCCACCGACATATCAAAAACGCGCTTCGAACGCCGGACCAACTCGGGTTGCAGACGGTCATTTGTCTAGGTAGCCTGGGGCAGGTGGCAATTCGGCAGGCTACTATTTCAATTTTCTGATCGTCCACTAGGTTACCGCGTAAGTGTCATCGACATCCGTTCCAAGGCTTCCTCGCGTGGAACAGGGTGTGTCAATTCCCAGGGTTCTGCACCAGACATTTCCCTCGCGAATCCTTCCGCTGGTCATTCGAGAAAGGGTGCGCCACCTGCGAGAACTCCATCCGAACTGGGACTACCGTTTTTACGATGACGACGACATTGTGCAATACATTCGCACCAACTACGGCGATGAGATTTTTGCGTATTTCACGCGCATTGACCCTCGCTACGGTGCGGCCCGCGCCGATCTATTCCGTTATCTCCTGATGTATCGCGAGGGTGGCGTCTACCTTGACATCAAGAGCGCGGCCCGGGGATCGTTGGATGAAATCCTGCGTTCTGACGATCAGTATGTACTTTCCTACTGGCGCGGTTCGCAGTTCAGCGGCTGGGGCGATTACTCCGAACTCCGCGAATACGGGGGTCGAGAGTTCCAGCAATGGCACATAATCGCCGCGCCTGGTCACCCGTACCTGAAATCGGTCATTGAGACTGTTTTGCTGAACATCGATAGCTACAATCCTCTGACATGGGGTGTCGGCCGAAAAGGAGTGATGCGGGTGACGGGACCCATCGCCTACACGCGAGCGATCAGTCTTTTAAGGTCCAAGTATCCTCATCGCTTGGTAAATGGACAGGACGAGTTACTCCTAGAATACACAACGCTTCCCGACGTGGATCACAGAAGCCTATTCGAGTTTCACTACACTGCTCTACAGGAGCCGGTAGCTCTACTCGAAGGCCGTAGGAGAACAACGTGGATTCTCCTTGGACCGGTGTACAAGTACGGAGTCCTCCTGGGCGGGCGCATCGTTGCCGCGATTTGGCGCCGGATCAATAAACTTATCCACGCAACAACGCCATAACCGGCGTTTAAAATTGGCGTCCCTAAGGAGAGAAAGTTCGAACCAACTTTTAGAAACCCTTGAAGCGTGGAATCACTTTGCACTTTAGCTATTTCGGCGTGGTCACTACGGAGATCGATGCCGAGGAGCCGGAAACCGGCATGCCGCGCTTGCGCATAAAGAAGTCGATCGAATGGATCGCCGTGGCTCTGGCGTAATTCGCACGAGACGAGCATCGGCTCCATTCCTCGGCCTACCCGCTTGTCGCCAACCAATTTCGAGAGGAAACTAACCGAAAGATAGGGAGCGAGAATTGAGCACGCGATCCGCCCCACGAGCGGAAGAATTCCACTACCGTCCGGACGGGATACCCAGGGAGAGGACGATGCGTTTGCGCCACGAGTTGTTTGCCGGCTTGGTTGTACTGGCCGCGACAACATCGTCCTGCCTGGCGGCCGATGGTTTGACCCTGCCGAAGGATCTGAAGCTGCCAGCCAATGTCACGGTGGCCATCTACTTGCCGAAACATGTGCGGGAATTTCGCAGCGTTTTCCGTTCCGCGAGCGGCTTTCAAACCACCGACTCCGTGCAGCTGGGAAACACGTTTGAGGAAACGACGCTCCAATCGGCCCGCCACTTCTTCAATTCGAGTTTCATGTACGAAGCAGCAGGCACGCCCGGATATGGGTTGCTGATCGCCATGCATCCGAACGTGAAGAGCGAAGATCGACAGCTGGTCGCCACGGCGCATTACGCAGTTTTCAATTCCGCCGGCGGTTCAGTATTAAAGGGAGATTCAGTGGTCCGCTGGGCCCCGGGATTTGGAGGGTATAATTCCGATGTCATGGGTCGCTTGATGGAGCAAGTGATCAGTCGGACGCTGACCGATATCGTCGCCCAATTGCGTCCGACCGCCGATAAATTCCCCACGGGAGAGAAGACCCCCCTCAACTTGGATACGCTGGTCGATAAAGACCACGCCGCAATGAGCGGAACCGGCTTTTTCGTAAATAGCACGGGCCAGCTACTCACGGCAGCGCATGTCGTGCATGAATGCGCGGTTATCGACGTGCGCTATGGGAGTAATTCCCTCCCGGCGACCGTGACGGCGAGCAGTGCCCTATTGGATGTGGCCGTGCTCGACACCCACATGAGCAGCGAGCATTTCCTCCCGCTGCGTCACGAGGGCCGCCTGGAACTGGGTGAGAACGTCGTCAACATCGGATTCCCGCTGCAATCCCTGATGACCGACGCACCGACCGTCACTCGCGGCACCCTGAGCTCTCGCGCAGGTCTGAACGGTTCCTTGGGTCAGTTCCAATTCTCAGCACCCATCCAACCTGGCGCCAGTGGCGGCCCGGTGATCGGCGCGCGTGGGGATGTCGTCGGAGTGGCCGTGGGCACTCTAAATGCCCAGGAACTGCTCAAGCAAGGCGTGTTACCGCAGAACGTCAATTTTGCGCTCGAAGCACAGTACGTTCAGAAATTCCTGCATAACAAGGCCGTGGCTTTCACCGAAGGGGCCGCCGACCCGCATGGCTCCCCTGACGTTCCCATCGACAACGTGCTGCCCGCCGTAGTGGGTGTCAGATGCTACGAGTAAGGCAAACCACCATGGATCGAGCTCTTGCCGGCACTTTCGCACCTCCGGTGATAGTGATGCTTTGCCTGCTTTCATGGCCGGTCGTGGCCGACAACACGACGCCAAGCGCTCCCTCGTTGCCCGCAAGCCAGGCCAGCGCTCAGGCGGCCGTGCTGCTCCCTACCGTCTCGTTTCGCGCCGACGCTTCGGGGGATGATCTTTTCGATTCGCTGCAATCCGCTCACCTCTTTGCCCACCTGTCTAAGGAAGCCCCCGGCTCCCCGATTCAACTGCGGATTTATCATTCGGTGCGCCCAGCGAACGTAGACGCAAAAAATTTCTTCAGCGGGTTGTTAGCGGTGGGCACCCTGGGGCTTTCGCCGGTGATCATGAGCGGCGAACACACGATGCACTACGAGCTATATGTCAACGGCCAAAGAATAATGCGATATGAATATAGTGCGAAGCTATCGCGCAGTGAGTCCATGCACGGCAAAACGGCAGATGCCACCCATGGGCTCGGGCCGGATGGAGTGGTCTGGGCGAAGTCCACGGTCGGTCTTTTTCTGAACGATCTCGCGCATGACAATTCCGTGCGCGCCCTGAATGACGAATATCAGGCGTACTTCGACGGTCTCGCACGCGCTACGGGCATTGCCATCACTGCGCCTCGCTAAAGCAAACGCCCGGCAAGTGGCGTCCCCACGGGGATTCGAACCCCGGTTCTCACCGTGAAAGGGTGGTGTCCTAGGCCTCTAGACGATGGGGACAATCGACTCAAACAATCAATCGTTTACTTTAAGTCTGGTGGAGCCAGGCGGGATCGAACCGCCGACCTCTTGCATGCCATGCAAGCGCTCTCCCAGCTGAGCTATGGCCCCACATGGAGGCGCGGCACGTTACCTTAGAGGGGCGACTTCGTCAAGAAAATGAACAGGCTACGCGCCCCAGAGCGCCAGTGCGCGAGCCAGCCGGGAGAGCGTTTCGGATTTCCCCAAAATGGCCAACGTGGCGTCGATGGGCGGCGAGACGGTTCCGCCGCACACCGCCAGGCGAATGGGTTGCGCGAGTTTGCCGAGCGAGACGCCTTTGGCCGCCGCCGTGCCGTTGATCACCTCGTGAATGGCAGGCGCGTTCCAATCCGCAAGCTCCTTGAGGGCCTCCGCCGCCTCGGCCAGCAACGCCGGCACGGCGGCGGTAATGTGCTTGCGCACGGCCATTTCGTCATAAGTCGCAGGCGCCCTGAAAAAAAACACGCTGCTCTGCGCCATTTCACGCACGGTTTTCGCGCGCTCACGCAGCGAGAGTACGATTTGCTCGAGTTTGGCTTCGTCGGCGACGTGAACGCCTTCGCGCTCCAAATGCCAACGCAATACCGGCGCCACGCGCGCAGCAGGCGCGCGCATCATGTGCTGTTGATTGAGCCACGCCAGTTTCTCGAAATTAAACGCCGCCGCCGACTTATTGACGTCGGCAATATCGAATAGCGACTGCATCTCCTCGATCGTAAAGAATTCCTGATCGCCATGCGACCAGCCCAAGCGAACCAAGTAGTTGAGAACGGCTTCAGGCAAGAATCCCTGGTCGCGATATTCCAGCACGCTGACGGCGCCGTGACGCTTCGAGAGCTTGGCGCCGTCGGATCCCAAGATCATGGGCAGGTGCGCGTAGACCGGCGGCTTATATCCCAAGGCCAAGAGCATGTTCTGCTGGCGCGGGGTATTGTTGAGATGATCATCGCCCCGGATCACATGCGTGATTTGCATGTCCATGTCGTCGACCACAACACAAAAATTATAGGTCGGCGTTCCGTCGGAGCGAGCGATGATCAAATCATCGAGCTCGGAGTTCTGGAAGACGACACGGCCGTGCACGACGTCTTCGACAATCACCTCGCCAACCAGCGGATTCTTAAAACGCACGACCGGTGCCACGCCCGGCAATGAATCGGTGCGCTCGCGCCACCGACCGTCGTAGCGTGGTTTTTCTCCGCGTGCGATCTGCTGAGCCCGCATTTGCTCGAGCTCTTCCTTGCTGCAATAACAGCGGTACGCTTTGCCTTCGGCCAGCAGTTCGTCGATGGCCTCCCGGTAACGATCGAAGCGCTTGGTTTGAAAGAAAGGGCCCTCGTCGTAGTCGAGGCCGGCCCACTCGAGGCCATCGAGAATTTGCTGAATGGCCTCGTCGGTCGATCGCTCCAGATCCGTGTCCTCGATGCGCAAGATGAAATGGCCGCCGTGACGGCGCGCGTACAGCCAGCAAAACAGGGCCGTCCGCAGCCCGCCGATGTGCAGAAAACCGGTGGGGCTGGGCGCAAAACGAGTTCGAACGCTCATGGCCGGATCTTCGAAAAATAAGGGGCGCCGAGTTTAGCAGAGCCCCCGCAAGGAGCGAGAGACCGCCGGCCTGAAGGCGCGCGGCCGAGGTTTGTTTTAGCGAAGGGGCAATGTCATACTTTGCCAACGGGCGGTTAGCTCAGCGGTAGAGCACTGCTTTCACACGGCAGGGGTCACAGGTTCAATCCCTGTACCGCCCACCATGCCTCTTAGGCGCGACGCCCGTTCTCTCGATCAAGTTCGCGGAATCCTAACCATGTATTGGTCGATCTGTGACAGACACAGCCTGCGTGCAGGCTCTCCTGCAAAGTACCCTCGGAACCAATCCGAGGTCCATTCAAGTGCCGTCGGCAACGGCAGACGACCCCGCCACCCGAGAGCACGTTCCGCCTTCTGGGAGTTCAATCGCAACTCCATGGCTTCGTGCGGATAAGATGCCGAGTCGCGAACCCATGCCGATGCCGATTGCACACCCCATGGAGCAGCCAACAGTTCGACGACGCGGGAGACAGGCTGCGCGTCCGCGTCGGTCGGCCCAAAATTCCAACCACCCGCAAATTTCTTGGGATCGCAGTAGAGAGCTTCTGCAAGGGTAAGGTACCCGCTCAGGCAGTCGAGAACATGCTGCCAGGGTCTGGTGGCACCTGGATTGCGGAGAACCACAGCCTCCCCCCTATTCAGCGCTGCGATGGTGTCGGGAATGAGTTGATGCGGCGTCCAGTCGCCTCCGCCAATGACATTTCCCGCGCGCGCGCTTGCAAGACCAATCTGGCAACCTTCCTGCCCCTCGCCCGAAAAGTATGATTGGCGGAAAGCGGTTGCGACCAGTTCTGCGCAGGCTTTGCTGTTGGAATATGGATCGCGACCGCCGAGAACATCGTCCTCGCGGTAACCCCAGACCCAGCCGTGGTTCTCATAGACCTTGTCCGTCGTCACATTGATCACGGCGCACCTACCCTTCAGGCGCCGCACACTGTTGAGCACGCTGGCCGTCCCAACCACATTGGTAGAATAAGCCTCGACAGGGTCGGCATACGCATCCAGAACGACAGAGCGGGCCGCGAAATGCATGATCACATCCGGTTCTATGCGCGCGATCTCATCGGTGATTTTCGACTGCTCCCGAATATCACCGGTCACGGAATAGACGACCTCACCGACGGCTGCCTGATCATAAAGATTCGGGTCTGTGGGGGGTGGTAGCGAATATCCGTGGACCCGGGCTCCCAGCCTATGAAGCCACATACACAGCCAACTGCCCTTGAAACCCGTGTGTCCGGTGATCAGTACCTTTCGATCACGCCAGAACTCGCCCGTCATCAAGCGCGTCGTTTGGAAGAACGTGGGCTGGCCGCGGAAAGTGCCGACTCCGCCGCCCGCTCGCCACTCATGAAGCTTTCATCGGTCCACATGTAACCCCAGTCGCCGTAGCGGCCGCAGTAGTGGATGCCAATGTCGTCGAGGTAGCCGTGCACCGTTTTCAGTGCCTTGGCCCGATCGAGATCGAAGATGACATTTGCGTACCGAACCACTTCTGCGCCGCGGGACAGAATTCGATCTTGTTCGCGCAGGATGCCGCATCGATGCAGGTCGGCAATGACTTGGTCGATGATGGACTCCGTCGGCTGCTTCAGCGGGCGATACTTGTCCGAGAAGTAGACCTCGGCCTGGATGCTGCCACAATCGGGAGGCGCATTGGTCACGGACAACATATGCGGAAAACTGAGGCGGCTAAAACAAATGTCCTCGTCGTAGATATATGTAATCTGGCCTTCGGAAAGGTCTGCTCGATCGACCCCGATGTTGACCAACACACAGGTTGAGCACGCCAGCTGGCGCGAGGCGGTCACTACGTCCCGCGGGACACCGGCAATCATGGGTACCAAGGCCGGCAGCGGGATGGACGAGACGAGTGCACCGTACTGTACAGAAAGGCCGTTTGAGAAGCGCAATACCCTGGCTTGCGGATCGATGGCCGCGACCTCGTGCTGCAGTTTGATGTCGGCAAAGTCAGGCAGCGGTTTGAGATAGGAGATAAACCCGCCTTGCTTCGGGTACCGGAAGTGCGTGATGTAGTGTACTTCCGGCGACCAGGGTGCCAGCGCACCACGCAGCATCTCCTGCAAGCTGGGGCGGTACATGCGCGGCCCCAGCCATTCCGTGCTCATGTTGCTGGCGTTTGTGGTGTGATACTTGCGCGTGTACTGCATGGGAAACAGTTCCGCAAATTTGCGGCCGTAGCTGGCGATCAGCCAATCCTCATAGTTTGCGATCGGCGGTTCTGGCTTGTCGTTCACCTTCACGAAATCCGAGATAATCTCCACGATCAAGTCTTTCGGCAAACCATTGAGATGCAACTGCACCGGATGTGTCAGTCGTAGACCGCGCCAAATATTGTCGAGTTTGACTTGCAGGGCGACGTATTCCTGGTCGACGAACTCGGCCAGCAACTCCTGAAAACGCGGATCCTTTGTGAAGGAGATATGCGGTCCGAGATCGAAGAGGAAGCCATTTTCGTTGCGGAACGCGGCGGTATGCCCACCATAGTAGGAGCTGCGTTCATAAAGCACAGGGCGAATGCTCTCGCCCTTAAGTCGGTGGACCGCGCCAAAACCCGCCATGCCCGAACCGACGACAACGATATTGTTATTGTTCAATTGAATGAGCCCCTTAGGATTGATTAATGCCCGCCGCCCGCCGCGACCTTGGGCATCTCATGAAGCCCGCCCAGACCAACGGGGGATTGAGCCTGCCAGCGATGCATCTGCTCCAGCCACAGCTCATCGCTCAAACGCAGCGCCGGCATCCTGACATCGTTGAACGACACGACCTCGTCCTTGCCGATGTCGCGGAGCAGGACACAGCCTTCCGATAGCGCAATGGGAAGGGCATTCGTGGCGCGCGCGACGGTATGATTGTCGATCAATCCGAAACTGGTGAAGCCGCCGATGCCATCCAGGCGTTCGCCGGCTTTGAGCACGCGCTTGGCGACGGTGACCACTTCACAGGACGGGCCGCCCCTCGGAGCGACGGTTGGATCCGAATGCAGCACTGCGCGCGCGATCGTCGAGGGCAGTTGGATGTGAGGCAGGTGGAATGGCGTATAGAACACGTAGAATGGGCCATCGCCGAGCTTGTAATACGCGAACTGAGTGCGTTTCAGAGGATTCTCTTCGTGCACCACGACGAAGCCGCCCGTCATGGGCATGGCGCCAACCGAGTAATCCACGATGCCGCCGTTCAGCATTGGCTCCGGTGGTAACAGCTTCGCCAGTTCGCGCACGTATTGACAGGGAGGTCCAACCATGCCGCGTTTGGCCACGCCGAACCCGGTGGCGTTGGCCAGCACGGTGGTTTCCATCGACAGCTTGGTCGAATCCGCGAAAGAGGTAACCTTCCTTACGTCCTGATCGTTCGCTTTCGCGAACGCTGCCTGCGTGTCCGGATTGCGGTAGTAATCGACCATTCCCTTGATATTGCCCGCCGCGACCGGACGCATGCCCACCGACTGACAGTAGCGGACCAGCGTCATAGCTACGCCGGGCTCATCGCCGTCCGTATGAGTCAGTACAACACCTGCTTCATCGGCGCGTGCTTTCAGAATCGGCCCGATCAGGGAGTCGAGTTCCGCGTTGACCAAAACCACCGGCTTACGGTGAGCGAAGGCGTCCATCACGACGCTTGCCCCGAAATCCACGGTGCCCGTCACTTCGATGATGATGTCGATCGCGCTGCATCGCGTCAGCACGGTCGGATCGTCCGTCAGAACAACGCGACCGCGGGCAATGGCTGCCTCGGCCTTATGTGCCGATTCGGCCGCCTCCCAGCCTTCTATTGCCGCCTCGCGCAGCGCGCGTTCGGCGTGCGCCGGTGTACGGTTGGCGATTCCCGCGAGACGCATGCCGGGCACCGGTGTGCCTAGCTGCAGTGCGATTGCCCGGCCCGTCGCGCCGGCGCCGATGACGCCTACACGGATCGGCAGATGGGCTGCCTCTCGAGCCTGTAGCAGATGATAGACAGAGTTACTCTGTGGCGGCATAGGTAATCCGTTCCCTTTCATGTGATTTCTCCCGTGGCAGACTGCGGTTGCGGCTGGGTGAGGGGCCAGTTCCGATCTTGTTCCGATATTACTGCCGTAGGCATAGGCCACGCTATCTTGAACGCTGGATCATCGTGCCGGACGCCTTTCGCGTGATTCGGCGAGAATTCGCAAGACGCAATGTATAAGTACTCCGTGTTGTCCTCGAGCGACTGGCAGCCGTGGGCGCAGCCCTCCGGTATCAGCAGCATCCGGCCGTTCTCAGCACTCAGTAGGGTGCCGAACCATGAGCGATAGCTGGGAGAACCCGGCCTGAGGTCCAGCACGACGTCGAACATGGAACCGCGCGTGCAACGTACTAGCTTCGCCTCATCTGCAGGTGAGACCTGATAATGCATCCCGCGCACCGTGCCACGCGAGTGACTGAATCCCATATTCGCCTGCAACGGCGTGAATTTGATCCCGTATTGCGCAAACTCGTTGGCGCACCAGGCGCGCATGAAGCGGCCCCTGAAGTCATAATGCGGGTTCGGCTCGATGAACCAAGCGCCCTCGACCGGAACCTGTGTAAATTTCACGGAAAACACCTACCGACAAGCACGCATGTCGCGCAACTGTGACGCCAATGACACCAAAATAGGTTCAAATTCGACATATTTCCCAGCGTGCTGGCATTTTTCCCAGCGTGCTAGCATTCGGTGAATTATAAACTAGAAGGAAAAACCCGATGAAGGTTGTCTTATTTTGCGGCGGCCTGGGCACCCGGCTTCGTGAGCACTCCGACACGATTCCCAAGCCGCTCGCCACGATTGGCTACCGGCCCATCATTTGGCACCTGATGCGATACTACGCTCACTTCGGACACAGGGAGTTCATTCTGTGTCTGGGGTATCGGGGGGACCTCATCCGCGAGTACTTCCTGACCTACGACGAGGCCATGTCGAACGATTTCACGCTGGATTGCGCAGAACGCAAGGTTGACCTTCACAGTCGCGATCTCGATGACTGGAAAATAACGTTCGTGGATACCGGGCTGCACAGCAACATCGGGCAGCGCCTGATGCGCGCGAAGAAGTACCTGCAGGGTGAGAAGATGTTCCTCGCCAACTACGCGGACGGTCTCTCCGACGTGCCTACCGACCGGCAGATCGCGGAATTCTCCGCCACCAACGCCATCGGCAGCTTTGTCGCCGTGCACAGTTCGCAGAGCTTCCACGCCGTGCAGATGGAGACCGGCGGTGTCGTCACCGCCATGGGTGCGATGCCTGACCAGGCGCTGCTGATCAACGGCGGATTCTTTGTGCTCCGGCAGGAGATCTTCTCGCACATGGAACAGGGTGAGGAGCTGGTCGAAAAACCTTTCTCAAGGCTGATCACCCAGCGACGCCTGATCGCCTTCCGCTGGGACGGCTTTTGGCAGTGCATGGACACGCTCAAGGACAAGATCACTTTCGAACGCATGGAAGCCAGAGGTGCTTGCCCCTGGAAGGTGTGGCTGGATCAGGCAACGAGCGCCGTGGATTCTGGGACGTAGGCGCGCCCATGCTGGATCTGGTGGGACAACTGCCCGCGAAGCGTGACGCGCGAATCCTGTGCGTGGGCGCGCACTGTGATGATATCGAGATCGGCTGCTCCGGCGCGTTGCAGGTCCTGCTACAACGCCGGCCGAATACGGTCGTCGACTGGGTCGTGCTGAGCGGCACTCCCGTCAGGCGGAAAGAGTCGGGCAACGCGATGAAGCGTCTTCTCCGACCGAGGCAACGCGGCGTTCTGGAATTCGGCGAGTTTCCCGACGGGAAGTTCCCGGCTCACTATGCTGCCATCAAGGATGTCTTCGAGTCATTGAAGCAGTTACCGTCGCCGCATCTCGTCTTCTGTCACGAGCGTTCGGATCGGCATCAGGATCACCGTATCGTGAATGAAATGGTCTGGAACACGTTTCGCAATCACCTGGTGCTGGAATACGAGATTCCGAAATGGGACGGCGGTCTCGGCGAACCGAATCTATACATACCCGTTTCCGCGCTGCAGCTGCGCAAGAAGGTGAAAAATCTGCTGGCGGCCTATGCGAGCCAACGTAATCGCGACTGGTTTACGTCCGAAACCTTCCTTGCGCTTGCGCGCCTGAGAGGTATCGAATGCCGCGCACCCAGCGGATATGCGGAGGCGTTTTACGTGCGCAAAGCCAGGCTGATCGGGCTCTAGCGGTTGTTGACTGACAGGTAGTCGCGGATGGAGCGTTTGACGATAAGAGTCATATGCTGCTTAAGCTCGACGATATGTATATACCGCCGTACGGGCGCGCTCGCCTTGGCTACACTGTTTGATCGTTGACGGACAAAAAGAAGCGACTATTCGCCGATGATTTCCCCCGCCACCACATTCTCCTCTGACTATCGTAGCCGTTACCGGATGACGACCATTCTCGCGCTCGTTACGGCAATACTTTCGGTGCTCCTCGCCATCATCTCGCTATCCTTTACCGGCCAGGGAATCGCGACGCGATTATTTTTGTTGCTCTTATCGTTTGTAGGCATTGCTGCGGGTTCGGTCGCCGGACTCGTGGGCTTGGGCGGGATCATTGCGTTGCGCCGTGATACGTTGGAACGAGCTGGGCGGCCATACTTCTCTACCCGACCGCGAGAGCGATCCCCAGGAGTCGTAGCACACCTTCGGCGCCGGCTATTGAACCTGCTGCCAGGCTCGCGTTCGAGACTGCGTCTTTGGCCAGGCGAGTGGGTGCGGGTAAGGCCCTTCTCCGAGGTCGAAGCGACGCTCGACCAGAATGGTTCCCTGGACGCATTGCCATTCATGCCTGAGATGCTGCCGTATTGCGGCAGGCAGTTCCGCGTGTTCCGCCGGATGGATAAAGTTCACGATTACTATACCCCGGGAGGTACGGGGCTGCGGCGCTTGCACGATTCCGTGACGTTGGATGATCTGCGCTGTAGTGGAGCAGCCCATGGCGGATGTCAGGCCGCCTGCCAGTTCATCTGGAAAGAGGCTTGGCTTGAACCTATCCACGGGTATCGATCCGACGCACCACCGTCGACGATCCGAGCAGCGCGGCTCGAGGAACTCGCCTGCCGAGCCTCGCAGGAAGGTCAAGTGCGATACGTCTGTCAAATGACGGAATTACCGAGAGCAGCGCAGCTCATGTGGTGGAACGATCCTCGGCACTACTTGCGCGACTTCTGGTCCGGCAATGTCCGGTTCGCTCCCTTCGTGAAGGCAGTGGGGCTTGCCCTGTTCAATTACCTGCAAAAGAAAACCCGAGGGCCCACCGCTCCCTACAGGGAGACCAGCGATCGCAAGGCCGATAAGTCCCCGCCGCTGGATCTGCAACCTGGCGACATCGTACGCGTCAAGTCGAAACCGGAGATCGAAAAGACCCTGACGAAATCAAAAAACCTTGGCCTGTGGTTCGATGTCGAGATGCACCGTTATTGCGGCGGCGAGTTTCGCGTGGCCGGACGTGTGCAGACCATGATAAGCGAAGAAAATGGAAGCATGCTAACCCTAAAGAACCCATGCATAATGCTCGAGGGAACGATCGGAACCGGCGAGTATCAAGGCCTTTGTCCGCAATGCGATCTGATTTACTGGCGCGAGGTCTGGCTCGAGCGCTTGAGCAAGGCTTCGGACACCGTGTCGCACGCACGACTAGCTCCTAATTCGTCCAACGGAATTCCAAGCGTTCAAGGCGTGCTGCATCGCCTACACATTGGCGCCAAGTGAGACAATAATGGAAACTCAGCCTGGTAAGGCGCGTGCGCTGATTTTTTCGTTTAGAAATATTTTCGGAAGTGCGCTTTTCAGGTGTCCTCACTTCGAATTCGAGGACCTTATTTGCAAGATCGATTCTGCTGAGCTGTTTGCACCCAAGGTCGACACATCTAGTTGGCGTCTCAGTTTCGCTACGCAACTGGCCTATCACGCACCCGTCACGTTGAATCCTGGCCGCGGACTATCAGGCAAGGGCCCCTACGACATTCTTTTTGCGATTTGCGGATTCCCGCAGGATTTGCTCATGTTCAGCGGTGGCGGCAATTTCAGGGACATCTGCAGAACATCAGTATGTCTATTGGACGAACTCTGGATAAACGATATCGCCAAACATCGCCACTTTCTGCGCATTCTCGAAAAATTTGACGTCGTCATGCTGTACTACAGCCAGACGGTGAAGCCACTCGGTGAGCGGATCAAGAGCAGATGTGCTTTCTTGCCGCCTGGCATAGATGCCATTTCGTTTTGCCCCTATCCAGACCCAGTTGAGCGCGTCATCGACGTTTATAGCATCGGGCGGAGGTCGCAGCTAACGCACCAAAAACTTCTGGAGTGGGCACGGGAAACCAGGCAGTTCTATCTTTACGATACCCTTCGTGGAAGTCAGTCCATCAACTCGACGGAACACAGGGCGCTTTTCGCGAACGCCATCCGGAGGAGTCGGTACTTCATCGTCAATCCCGGGAAAATAGATGAGCCCGATCAGAGAGGCCAGCAGATCGAGGTCGGCAACAGATACTTTGAGGGAGCCGCATCCGGCGCCATCATGGTAGGAGAGCCCGCGGCCAATGAGGCATTCAAGAGCCTGTTCGATTGGCCTGATGCTGTGACCCGGGTGCCTTACGATTCACGCGATATAGATATCGCCATCAAAGACCTCGATGGAGATCCGGAGCGTCAGGAAAGAATACGGCGAACCGGCGTCGTGCAAACTTTGATGCGGCATGACTGGGTGTATCGATGGGAGGCGGTCTTAAAGTCGGTCGGCCTGGCGCCGATGCAAGCTGCCGAGGAAAGGAAAGTCCGTCTACGGAAGCTTGCAGAGATTGCGTCTGGGAGTTGATCCCATTGAGCCCAAGATCCAGTTCAGAGCTTGACGTAATGCCTCAGGCCATCCAAATTCTGTTGACCATAAGTCTGATCTGCTCTTGCAACTGGGCTTCTGCAGCCACCTACAGCACCAACTTTCAAAATGCGGAGAATCCGATCTCCGAGAGCGGCTATTGGAAGAACGGCGCGCGGGACGGCATTGACTGGACCGACTGCCGTACCAAGCCAGGATTGATCTACAGCACAGAGAGTGGCTCCAATGGCAACCAATATGACGATTCAACGTGCATCCTGACGGGAACCTGGGGACCACTACAGACCGTGCAAGCCACCGTATTCTCACAAAACCAGAGCGACGCTTACTTTCAAGAGGTAGAGCTACGGCTCCGTAGCACAATAACTCCCCACAGTTGCACGGGATATGAGGTCTTGTTCCGTGCCCTGTATCCAGGGGGCTATGCGACGATCGTTCGATGGAACGGGCCCTTGGGGAATTTTACCTACTTGAATCAAAAACCGGCCAGCATCTATAAAGGCATTAAAACGGGCGATGTAGTAAAAGCCAGCATTGATGAGGATGGACTGATTATTGGCTATGTGAACGGTGTTGAGGTAATTCGG
>Ga0210400_10000954_pt1 | contig 29700 bp, 19 predicted proteins | sample IncBWH26MmetaG_FD_155456 | JGI IMG/M metagenome (GOLD analysis project Ga0210400, IMG submission 155456) | Forest soil microbial communities from Barre Woods Harvard Forest LTER site, Petersham, Massachusetts, United States - Inc-BW-H-26-M | ecosystem: Environmental > Terrestrial > Soil >... | reverse complement strand
CTCGACCTTGGCGATGCTCGCGGCGCCTAAGGTTACCGGCGTTCGCTGCGCGATATTTCCGTGCACCACGTAGGCGAATCCGCCGCCTTCCTGGTCCACAAACGAGCCGCGGTCGACCATCAGCACGTTGTCGCGTCGATCGAGGAAAATGCGCACCGACAGGCGCTGGCTTTGCCGCAGGCCGGCCGGCTTCTCCGTGCCGAACCGCAGCCGGGCGGTGACCTGGCCCGCAACCACCTCGGGCGATACGCCGCTGACCAGGCCCTGCCAATGATGTCCGCCGCCTTCCAAATCGGCGGTCATCCCGGAACGCAAATCGCGCGCCAGACTCTCGGTGACTTTGATCTCTACCTCGAGCGCGGACAGATCCACCACGGTGAGCAGCGGCGCGTCCTTCGCGACGCTGGAGCGATCGGCGACCTGTACCTGGCCGACCTGGCCGTCAACCGGCGATTTCACATTCAGTCCGTCGACCTGGCGCTGCAAGTCGGTCACCATGAATTGCTGGCGATCGAGCAACGCTTTCTTGCTGTCGATATCGAATCGATTTTGCTTGGGCTGTGCATCGTAGGTGCTTTTCGCCTGCTGGAACGCGAACTGCGCTTTTTCCAGGGCATCCTCTGCCCTTAAGGCCTGCAATTCCGAGTACGAACCCAGTTCGTAGGCCTTGCGGCTGCGGTCGCGTTCGCGCTGCGCGGTTTTCTGATCAACCTCGGCCTGGTTGTAGGCGTCGCGCAATTGCGAGAGTTTGTGCTCGGCATCGAGCGTCGCGCGCTCCCAGTCGAGGCGCAGGCTCGCCAACGTCGCCGTTTCCTGCGACAGCTTCGCCGTCAGGTCCGGGCTGTCGACGACCGCCAACACCTGGCCCTTGGCCACCGTGTCCCCGGCATGCACCTTGAGCGTGACCGTGCCCAGGGCATTGGCGTAGAGGGTCGGACTGACCGCGGCGACGACCTGGCCGTCGGCGGCGATGTCGCGGACGAAGTTGCCGCGCTCGACCGTGGCGATCGACACGCGCGCGCGATCGACGGAGGCCCCGGCCCCGGAGTAGCGCGTCAACACCACGATCAGGGTGATGAGCAGCGCGGCGGCGATCGCGCCGGCTGCGATCAGCTTGCGGTGACGCTTGAAAAGATTTTTCGGCTCGATCACGCGATCCTGCCCGGAAGTGTCGCGAAGCATGATGGGTTCCTTGGGTAGCAATCGCATGCTCATGCGGCTTTCTCGATGAGCAGGTTGTCGATGGCGATCAGGTCCTGCTCGGTCAAGCGGCCGGCCTGTTGCTTGAGCGTCAGCACACTGGTCAGATAGTCGTATCGTGCCTGACTGTAGAGGCGCCGGGCCGTGTAGTAGTTATTCTGCGCGTTGAGCAGTTCGAACTCGTTGCCCGTGCCGAATTCCACGTTGCGCCGCATGGCCTCGACCGCGCGTTCGCCGGAGTCGACGGCGCGGTGCGCCGCACCGATGCGTTGAATCCCGGTGACGATCCCGCGAAAGGCCGCGCGAGTTTGCGTCTCGGTACTGCGCTGAATCGCTTCGACATTGACCTGCGACTGGCGAAACAGCGCCCGGGACTGGCGAACCGCCGAGGCGATGGCGCCGCCCTGGAACAGCGGCCAGCTAAAGGACACCCCGATCGTATCGAGTGTTTGATTGCCGCCCAGCACCGCATCCTGCGTAATTTTGGATCCGGAGCCGGTGAGCAAGATCGTCGGCAAGCCCCGTCCACGCTGCACCGAGATGTCCCGCGATGCCGCTTCCATCGTGAGCTGTGCCGTGCGCACATCGAAATTGTCCTGCCGCGCGGAGGCCACCCAATCTTCCGCGGATGCCGGCTCGGGGGAAAGCAGAGGAATATCCTCGCGCAGCGGCGCGACAACCGGCACTTTTTCCCCGACAATCTGCGTCATCGCCAGATAGGCATCGTCAAGCGCATTGCGCGCATCGATGACGCTTTGTTCGGTCGCATCGTAGAACGCTTGCGCCTGCTCCACATCGCTGCGCGGGCCCACGCCGGTCTGTTCACGCGACTTGGCCTGGTTCAACAACTTGTTGAAGGCGTCGCGCTCGGCCACATTGGTGGCCAGCTGATCGGCGGCGGAGAGGATCCCGAAGTACGCCTGCGCCACGCGCAGCAAGAGACTCTGCTGCGCGCCCTGATAGTTCGCTTCCGCCGCCGCGACCTGGAAATTCGCTTCCTTGAGCTGGCTGAAGGACTGGAAACTCCATAGTGTCTGCGACATGTTGAGCCCGAGCGCATGCGCCGTGCCGTAACAGCGCTGCGTGGCCGCCGTCGAGCTGATGGCGCAATCGGCTGCCTGACTGCCGAGCGCGGGCCCGGTATTGAATTCGGCGCGTTCACGGGTCGCCGAGGCATTGGCGGCAAGCTGAGGCAACCACTGTGCGATGGCCTGCGGCCGCGCTTCGATCAAGGCATCACGCTGAAAATGCGCGGCTTGCAGCGTCGTGTCGCGCGTCTGCGCGAGCTCGTAATACTGCTTCAAATCGTTGGCATCGGCGACTTGAGCCGCCGAAAACAATCCGCCTAAGAGCAGTGACCATCGCAACATGGCTTAAAGACAAAGCAAGGGCCGTGCCAGATCCACCCATTTCGCAACTAATTGTTTTATAAAGAGATTGCGGTTTGGCGGGTGGTCTACATTGTCCGCGGACAGTGTCCGCGGACGCCGCCGGACAGTGCGCGGCGGACCGCTTAGGCTGCCCCTTTTCGGGCTATCGATTGACGTCCACGACGATCCGGCCGCGAACTTCTCCCGCAAGCAACAAGCTCGCGCGCTCGAGCGTCTGCGCCAGCGAAATCTCCTCAGTCAGAAGCTCGAGTCTATCGATCTCAAGATCGCGGCTCAAACGCCGCCACGCTTCCACGCGGTCCGGGCGCGGGCGCATGACACTGTCGATGCCCGCCAAGGTAATGCCCCGCAAAATGAAGGGTGCGACGGTCCCCGGAAAATCCATGCCGCCGGCCAACCCGCAGGCGGCGACCGCGCCCCCATAGCGCACCGACGCGCAGACATTGGCCAATGTATGGCTACCGACCACGTCGATCGCGCCGGCCCAACGCTCTTTGGCCAGAGGCTTACCGGCCGCTGCGTAGGGTGCCCGATCGAGAATCTCCGCGGCTCCCAGGTGCCTCAAAAAATCCGCTTGCGCCGGCCGGCCGGTCATCGCGGCGACGCGAAAGCCCAACTTCGACAGCAAGGCGACGGCGATGCTGCCCACCCCGCCGGCCGCCCCGGTCACTAAAATCTCTCCATCGCCGGGAGCGACACCATGCCGCTCCAAGGCCATGACGCAGAGCATGGCTGTATATCCCGCCGTTCCCACCGCCATCGCCTGTCGTGCCGTCAGGGCGGCGGGCAGCGGAATCAACCACTCTGCCTTGATGCGTGCGAGCTGGGCGAGTCCACCCCAATGTGCTTCCCCGACCCCGAAGCCATTGAGCAAAACTCTGTCGCCGCGCTGATAGGAGGAGTTGCTCGACTCATCGACCGTACCGGCGAAGTCGATTCCGGGCACCATGGGAAACTGGCGCACGACGGGTCCCTTGCCCGTAATCGCCAGCGCGTCCTTGTAGTTGAGGGTCGAATACTCGACGCGCACGGTCACCTCGCCCGCCGGCAGTTGCGACTCGTCGAGATTTTTTAAGCTCGCCCGGTACGGCTGAGGCTCGCGCTCGACTAATATTGCCTTGAACATGAGTGCATGTAACAAAACGCACGCCTTGACGTCAATCCGGCGAGACGAAACTCGGTCCAAATCACAACAGGGAGTTTAAGAGATGAGCATCAAAGACAGATACATCAGCGGCAGCGGCAGTCAGGAGCGTCCACGTTGGGGCGCGATCGTGCGGGATGCCATCATTCTGCTGGCCGCACTCATTATTCTGCCTAAAATGTGGCCCTTTTATTCAGTGCCCACGGGCAGCCGGGGCGTGGTGACTCAATTCGGCAAGATTGTCGGCATCGAGCAGGAGGGGCTCGCGGTGCTGCCCCCATGGCAGAATCTCACGCTATTTTCAATCCGCGCCGAGGAGGCGAACATCGACAATGCCTCAGGCTCAACCTCCGACACGCAGCCGGTGAGCGTCAGCCTCACGGTCAGGTACAGCATCAGCCCCGACAAAGTGTCGGAGGTTTACGAAAAGTACAGCCATAACGGCGATCTATCGAGCTACGTGCAAACGGCAACGCATGAAATCTTCAAGGCGGTTACCGCCAAGTACTCGGCGCCCGATCTGATCGCCGAGCGCGCCAAGGTATCCACCGATATCTACGCGGCGCTGGGCAGCAAGCTGGCGGTCTACGGCGCGCAAGTCATCAACATCGACATGCGGAACTTTTCTTTCCAAGAATCGTACATGCGAGCGATCAACAGCAAAGTGGAGCAAGAGCAACTGCGGCTCGCGGCCGAGAACAAGCTGCGCACGGTTGAGGCTGAGCAGAAACAGAAAGTCGCCATTGCCCAAGCCGAGGCCGACGCCGTCAAAGCCACCGCCGACGGCAATGCCTATGCGAACCTCAAGATCGCCACGGCCCAAGCTGAAGCGCTGCGGGTGCAAAACAGCGCGCTGGCGCAGAGCAAGGAAGTGTTGGAACTGCGCCGCATTGAAGTCGAACAAACCAAGGCGGATCGATGGAACGGACAGCTGCCGCAGAATGTCTATGCCGGAGCACCCATTCCGTTTCTCAATGTGAGCAAGCAATGAACCTGGCACGTTTCCCCCGAATCCGTTTTGCGCATCTGCCGACGCCGCTCGAACATTTGCCGAATTTGAGCAAAGCCCTCCATGGCCCGGAAATTTGGATCAAACGCGACGATTGCACCGGCATGTCCACGGGCGGCAACAAAACGCGCAAGCTGGAATTCCTGCTCGCCGAGGCCCTCGCCCAAGGTGCGGACATCGTCCTGACGCAAGGGGCCACCCAATCCAATCATGCGCGGCAAACCGCGGCCTGCGCGGCGAAAATGCGCATCGATTGCCACATCCTGCTGGAGGATCGCACCGGCAAGACGGACCACGACTACAACGACAGCGGCAATGTGCTGTTGGATTATTTGCATGGCGCAAGCGTCGAGCGCTGCGCGGCCAATCCGGATATGAACGGCGAGTTGGCCAAGGTCGCCGCACGACTGAAAAGCGAAGGACGCAAGCCTTATCTCATCCCGGGCGGCGGATCGAATCCGACTGGAGCGCTCGGCTATGTCAACGCGGCCATGGAGCTCATTGGCCAAGCCAATGACACAGGCCTGCGTATCGATCACGTCGTGCACGCGACGGGCAGTGCGGGGACTCAGGCGGGGTTGATTGCGGGCCTTGCCGGCATCCGCTCCGGCGTGCCGCTGCTCGGGATCGGCGTCCGCGCGCCGCGCTCAGCCCAAGAGGAAAACGTGTTCAAGCTCGCCTGCGCGACCGCGGAGCTCTGTGGCACGCCAGGCGCGGTGCGCCGTGAAGATGTCGTCGCCAACAGCGACTACGTCGGCAAGGGATACGGATTCTCCACGCCCGGCTCCCTCGATGCCATTCAAATGCTGGCGCGATTGGAAGGCATCCTGCTCGATCCGGTGTACACCGGTAAGGGCATGGCCGGTTTGGTGGACTTGATCGGCAAGGGCCTGTTCAAGAAGGGCCAAAATATCGTCTTTATCCACACCGGCGGGAGCGTGGGACTGTTCGGTTATGTGGATGACTTTGGATTTGGCCGCTCGCTCAAATCCAAGGCGGCGTAAGGCAGAATTGGCCGCAATGCATCGCGTCGTCGGCATCATTGGCGGGATGGGGCCCGAGGCTACCTTGGACCTCATGCGGCGCGTACTCGCCAAGACGCCGGCGAGCGACGATCAGGACCACATCCATCTGATCGTGGAGAGCAACCCGAAGATCCCCTCGCGCATTGCGCACTTGATCGAGGGAACCGGCGCCGACCCCACGCCCGAACTGATCCGCATCGCCGCCAATCTGCAGCGCGCCGGCGCAGAGGCGCTGGCGATACCCTGCAACACCGCACACGCGTATGCGCACTCCATTCGGCGCGCGGTCAGCATCCCGCTGCTGGATATGGTGCAGCTGACGGTCGATCAAATCGCCGCCTCGCGGCGCACCGCGCGCGTGGGGTTGCTGGCATCCACCGCGACCCTCGCGACCGAGCTGTATGCGAAAGCCTTCGCCGCCCACGGTATTGCGGTCGTGCATCCCGCCGCTCAAGACGCAGTCATGTCGCTGATCAAAGCGGTAAAACGCGGCGAGACGGGATTGCAGGCCCAAGTGGCGCTCGGTCGAATCGCGCTCGATGTGGTCCGTCAAGCCGATGTGTTGCTGATCGGATGCAGTGAACTCTCCGTGATCGCCGAGGGCGTTACCGTGCCCTTCGTCGATTCATTGGACGTGCAAGCGCAAGCCATCGTGGATTTCGCCACCTCAGCCGGTTGACTTGACCGGCGCGAGCACGCGCACCTTCTCCTGCAGGATGCCGGGGCCGAAATTGCGCGCGCGCTCGAGGAAAGCCTCCGTGACCTCGAACCCCTTCGGTACCAGCAGCGTGCCAATCTGCGTGTATAGATCGTCCATGAACACCATGCCCGGCGTGAGCCCCCCGACGGCGACTTCCTTGACTTCGGGTGCGCCCGCGGACAAACCCACCAGCGATTCGAGATTCCCGACCAGCTTGACGTCGTATCGCCCGGATTGTGCGCGGACGGACGAAAGAGCGACTTCAGGGCTGTGACCCTGAGCGATCTGGGCATCGTATTCGAGCACCAGGCGCAATATGACGGCGCCATCCTTGATCAAGCCGTCGGACAATTCGACTTTGGCCTGGCTCGCGGCCAGTATTTCCATGACCTGCTCGAGCCGCGGAATGTGCCCGAGCAGCTTCTGCGCAACGGCTGGCGCCCCGTCCGCGAGCGCCCGCTCATCGCTCGTCAAGCGCTTGCCGTAGTAGAGTTTTTCCACCAGCTCGACCGGCAACGAGATGTAGCCGATCTGCGAGACCATGGCGGCGGCCTCGAGCTGCCAGAAACTCAGGCGACCGGTCGATGCGGCCAAGTCGGTCGCCAGGCGCTTGACGCGCGTGGCCCGGCCGAAGGCCACCGGATTGGTGATGGCGAGTATGTCGACCAGCGCCTTGATGCAACCGATCAAGGTTTCCTGCAACAGCACTTTTTCGGCGATCAGCAGCCGGTGATGGACCACGCCCGCGTCGATGGCGCTGCGCAATTGATCCGGCGGGCAGGGCTTGGCCAGGAAGCGGAATATCTGTCCTTCGTTCACCGCCGCGATCGCGGCGTCGCGTCCCGGCTCCCCCGTCAGCAGGATGCGCGTGGTTTCCGGATATAGCTGTCTGACATGCTTGAGCAGCGTCGCACCGTCCATCCCCGGCATGCGCATGTCCGAGACGATGACGGCGGGTGCGCCCTTGTCTTTGAGGAGTTGCAGGGCGCTGTTGCCGCCGTTGGCGGCGAGCACTTGGTAGTCGCGGCGCAACTGCACCGCCAGGCTTTCGACGATGCGGGGCTCGTCGTCAACACAGAGGATGCTGGGTAGTTCTTCGCGGTTCATGGTTGTGGCCGTTGTTGCCAAGACGTCAGTTTGGCTTGAGCGCGCTCGCCACGCGACCTGCGGCGGTCTGCCAATCGAAAGGCGCGTTCAGGCTGGCGAGATAGCCGGCATTCACAAGCGGGTCGGGCTCCGCGGCAAGGATTGCATAACCATTGGCGGAATCGATCATGGCATGTGAAGCCGCCAGCGCGCCGACCAGATCGTAGCCATGCGGGGTCACTGCGGTCGGCGTGTGATGCAAGGCGACCGCCTCGACGATGGCATGCGGTAGGCCCCACAGGCCCAGCAAGTAGGCGCCGATCTCTGCGTGAGTCGCGCCGGTGATTCGCCGCTCGCATTCCAACAGCGGCAGACCCTCGGCGCGCGCCAATTCGAGCGCGTTCGCCAGATCCTTCGGACACTCCTGAACCAGAATCCAATAGCCGATATCGTGCAGCAAACCCGCGAGCCACGCATCATCCGGCGTTGCACGCCCGCCGGCAAGCGCCTTGCAGGCGGCCGCCGCACACTGCGCGTGAATCTGCAGCCGCTCCGGGTCCACCTCCGAGAGGCCCTTCGGCGCCGACCACTGCGAAAAGATTTCAGCCGACAACACCAGATTGCGCACCGTCGCAAATCCCAGGTACGTGACGGCATCCTTGATCCGGACCATCGGCTTGCGCAGCCGAAAAAAGGCCGAATTGGTGATCTGCAGCACCTTGCTGGCAATGGCGGCGTCCGCATTGACGATATCGCCAATTTGAGCCGCCGTCACCGTCGGCTGTGCCAGAGCGGCCTGCAGCAGGCCGTAGGTTTTGGGCATCGACGGCAGTTTGCCGATGCGGCCAACCACCTTGCGCAGCGACTCCTGGCCCAGCAATTCCTGCAAGTGAAAACAACGTTCGATGATATTTTCCAATTCCCGTCCGTCGCATGGCTTCGCGATGTATTGATGCGCCAGCGACGTAAGCCGCACCGCTTGCACCGGGTCCGAATACCCCGAGACGATGATGCGCATCGAGGTGGGCCAGCGTTGTTTCACGACGGTGAGCAGCTGTCCTCCGTCCATTCCCGGCATGCGCACATCCGAGACAACCAGGTCGAATCTCTGCTGCTCGAGTGCGGCAATGGCCTCCTCGCCGCTCAAGACGAACTTCATGTTCCAGTCGTTCCGATGCTTGTAGAGCCGCGCCCGCAAACTGTCGAGCAAATCGCGCTCGTCGTCGACGAACAGGATGTCCTTCATGGCGCCGCCAGTGCGCCGCGGCCGCCGATCGGCAGCCTGACGGTGAATTCCGTTCCCACGCCGACTTGGCTCCTGACGCTGATATCGCCGCCGTGCTTGTCCACCACGATCGAATGGCTGATGGCGAGTCCTTGTCCGGTTCCCCGTCCGACCTCCTTGGTGGTAAAGAACGGATCGTAGAGCTTGGTTAGATTCTCTTCCGGCACGCCGCAACCATTGTCGCTTACGCAAATCACCGCCTGATCGCCCTCGGCTGCGAGACGGATCGTGATTTCACCGTTGTCGAGGTCCTTTCCCGCGTCCTTGATCGCATGGGCCGCGTTGACGATGAGGTTCAGGAACACCTGATTGAGCTCACCGACATTGCATACCACTTGAGGCAGGTCGCCGAATTCGGTGCGGATCTTGGCCACGTACTTGTACTCGTTCGAGGCGACCAGCAGAGTGGTTTCGAGCGCATGCCGCAAGTCCGCGGGGCTCTGTTCGTGCGCATCGGGATGGGCGAATTCTTTCATTGCCTTCACGATGTTCGCGACTCTCTCGACGCCATCGAAGGTCCGCGTGAAGGCCCTTGGAATCTCGGTCCGCAAGTACTCCAAATCGTGTTTCCCCTCCAGTTCCGCAACTTCGAGACGATAGGCCTCGAGCTCCGCGGAGTCCGGCAACGAGGCGGCGGCGTGGTTCATGCTCGCGAATAGCTTGTCGAAGTCATCGAAAGCGCTGCGCAGGAAATGCACGCTATCCCCCAGGTATTGAATCGGGGTGTTGATTTCATGGGCGATACCCGCCGCCAGGCGGCCGACCGACTCCAATTTCTGCGCCAATTGAAGTTCCAGCACCATGCGCTCGCGTTCCTGCATTTCGGCCACGAGTTTGTCCTGAAGTTCCTGCTTCTTGCGCGTCTCGATGCGCTTCGCCGTGATATCGGCACCCACCGCCACCGAGTGGGTGAATCGGCCTTCACCATCGTATAAAGGCCTGATGGAAACGCCCAACCAAAAGGTGCTGCCGTCGGGCCGGGTCACCTCGTCTTCGTAATGCACCGTCTGGCCGGCACGCAATCCCGCCCGGACTTCCGCCTGATACTTGGCATTGTGGCCGACCCATTGGGTCAGCAGCGTAATGGGTTTGCCGATCAATTCTTCGCGGACCAATCCGTGCTGCTCGGCCACGATCTTGTTGCAATAGACGATGATGGGCGCGGGGGTCTCTTGCCTCGTGATGACGAAGAAGGTGGGCGTGGCATCGAGCGCATGATCGCGCAGCGCCAGCTGCGCCCGCAATGCCGCGTTGTCGGCCCGCAACGCCGCCGCATCGGATTCCAATTCCAAGAGTCGGCGTGCCTGCGGATCGCCTGCCGCGTCGTTTTTATGCTCATTTGCCCGTTGGCCCGCGGTCATCATGGTGTCCTTGCGATACAGAGGCGCTTGCCGCCGGCCGCGCGGCGTTGCCACCCGTTAAGTCGAAAGCGGGCGTGCGGCTCCCTTGCCGGCAGTTATCGTCTCAGGAACGCCGAACCTTAGCTTCAATTTCGGTTATTCCGTGAATGATCTGCGAAGTGTGAAACGCATACGATGCAGGGCAAGAAATCGAAAAATCCCGCTAACATTCGGCCAAAAAACAATCTGAGAAGGCACTCACAAGTCTGGCGTTTTAAGGTTTGCCCCAATTCCAGTCAAGTGCAATCTTGCCGCACTATGGGATAAGCACTGGCGTGATTCAAAGGGATGATGAACTCGTGGCGGCAAGCAGACGGAATCGGTCTATCGGAGCAGGGATATTGCTCGGCTGTATTGCGACCGCGGCGCCCGCGGACATGGCGGCCGCGGACAACTCGCTGTCCAGCATCGGCGAGCTCAAGCAACTCAATGTCGAAGAGTTGATGAACGTGCAGGTGACCTCCGTTTCCCGCCATCCCGAGAGACTCATCGAAACGGCATCGGCGATCCAGGTGATCACGCAGGAGGATATCCGGCGATCCGGCGCCACCAGCATTCCCGAGGCGCTGCGGCTGGCCGACAATCTTCAGGTGGCGCAGAAGAATTCGCACGATTGGGCAATCAGCGCCCGCGGGTTCAACACGAGCTTGGGCAATAAACTCTTGGTCATGATCGACGGCCGGACCGTGTATACGCCGCTGTACTCGGGGGTTTTCTGGGACGCGCAGGATTATTTGCTCGAGGATATCGAGCGCATTGAAGTCATCAGCGGACCCGGCGGCACGCTGTGGGGTGCCAACGCAGTCAACGGCGTCATCAATATCATTACCAAGAGCGCCAAAGACACCCAGGGACTCTACGCCGAAGCGGGCGGTGGTTCGCAGCCCCATGAGTTTGGCGGCGTCCGCTATGGCGGCACGCTGGGCGCCGAGACTCAGTTTCGCGCCTACGCGAAGTACTTCGACCGCGGCGACGAAGTCTTGGCGAACGGCAACCCGGAGCCTGACGCCTGGAGGCAGGGACGGGCGGGTTTTCGCGTGGATTCCCAAGCCACTTCGCGCGACCGATTGACCGTGCAAGGCGACTATTACGACGGCCATGAGAATGTGCAGGTAGGGGGAACCGGCGATGCGAGCGGCCAAAACCTCCTGGGCCGCTGGACACGCATGTTTTCGGATGAGTCCGACCTGGCGCTGCAGACTTATCTTGACCAGACGCACCTGGCCGATCCGATCCCGTCCCTGATTGCGGGCGGCGTGAGATTCACACCCCCTGGAGTCCTGTACGACGACTTGACCACTTATGACGTGGATTTCCAGCATCGATTTCCGATCGGCACGCGCAACCGCGTGGTCTGGGGCCTGGGTTATCGTTTGACGCACGATGCCGTCGTCGACTCGCCCGCGTTGGGTTTTTCCCCGGCCGTCTTGCGCCAAAACCTGTACAGCGCGTTCGTGCAAGATGAAATCACGCTACGGAAGAATCTATCCTTCACGCTCGGCACCAAGCTTGAGCACAATGACTATAGCGGCTTCGAGTTCGAGCCGAATGCACGTTTGAGCTGGACCTTGAGTCCGAATCAAGCGTTGTGGTCCGCTATTTCCCGGGCCGTCCGCACCCCCTCGCGCATCGATCACGATCTTTCCGAGGGAACGCCGCCGTACCTCGTGATCCTCAAGGGAGGCTCCGATTTTACCTCCGAGGCGATGATCGCCTATGAACTGGGCTATCGCGCGCAGTGGAATTCAAGGCTCTCCACGTCGCTCTCGAGCTTTTACAACCAATACAACGACGTTCGCAGCACGAGCATCACGCCGCGCACCCTGCTGCCCTTCTTCTTTGCCAACAACCTGGAGGGCCATACCTATGGGTTGGAATTCAGCGGCGACTATCAGGTCTCGGAAATATGGTCGCTGCATGCCGGCTATACCCTGCTCAGGGAACACTTGACCGTCGAACGGGGCGCGTTTGACTTGAGCGGCGCACGCAACGAAACGGCGGATCCCGCGGATCAAGTGTCGGTTCGATCCTCGATCAAACTACCCAGGCGCATGGAACTGGCTGCCGGGCTGCGCTGGGTCGACACCCTGCACACCAACAACGGACCGACTCCCGGTACCGTGCCGAGCTACTTTGAACTCGAATCGCGATTGGCATGGCATGCCACCGATCGGCTCGAGCTCGCGCTCGTCGGACAAAACCTCCTCCATAATCACCACCCCGAATATGGTTTCCCGGACCCGACTCGTCCGGAGATCGAGCGCAGCGGCTATGGAAAATTCACATGGCGCTACTGAGGCCGGTACTGCGGCTCCTGGTGGCAGCTTGCGCGGCAGTGATTGTCTGCGCGCATGGCCTGTATGCCGCGGATGCGCCGACGGAAAATCAGGTTCAGGCCGTATTTCTGTTCAACTTCTCGCGTTTCGTGGAATGGCCGGCGCAGGCGTTTGCGGCGCCGAATGATCCCTTTGTCATCGGCATCGTGGGGAGCGACCCTTTCGGCGCGCGTCTGGATGAGGCGGTCCACAACGAGGAAATCAACGGTCATCCCCTGACGGTGCGTCGATTTCGCAGCATTTCCGACGTCGATAACTGCCAAATCCTTTTCATCGACCGCTCGGAGATCGGGCATCTGGGACAAATTCTTGCCGCGCTCGATCACCACAGCACCTTGACGGTCACCCAGGCCGAGGGAGCGGCGCAGCGGGGCGTCATGATTCAGTTCGCAACGGAGAACAGTCGAATCCGGCTGCGCATCAACGTTGAATCCGCGCGCGCCGCGGGGCTGACCATCAGCTCCAAGCTGCTTCGCCCCGCCGAAATTGTCGGTGCGGACGTCAAGGAGTGACGATGAGAAACTCCTCCACACCCATCCGCCGCACCTTGATGAACATGATTTTTCTCGTGAGCGGCGTCGTCTTGCTGGTGACCTCCGCGGCGTTTTGCGCTTATGAGTTTCTGACCTTTCGCCAATCGAGCATCCAGCAATTGCAGATTTTGAGCCGGGCGATCGCCAGCAACAGTACGGCGGCCCTGGCGTTCGAAAATGCGGACGATGCCGCAAGCGTGCTGAGCGCTTTCAAATCGGATCCGCATATCGTCGCAGCCGCGCTGTACGACGTTCGCGGCAAGATGTTCGCTGCCTATCCTCGAGACCTGCGGCCGGAACAATTGCCGGCTTTCCCGGGTAGCGGCTATTCTTTTGGCCGCATCGCGCTGGTGGGCGTTGAGCCCGTCGCGGAAGGCTCGAAGCAGCTGGGAGTGTTGTACGTCAAGTCCGATCTCAAGGCCATGTACTCGCGCATGGAGTTGTACGGACTCATTCTCGCCGTCGTCGCCGCCCTTTCCGTGTCGCTTGCCTATTTGATATCCCGCCGGCTGCAGTACCGGTTGCTGCAGCCCATTCTGGCGTTGGCGAACACGACCAGGGCGGTGGCCGAGCGCCACGACTACACGGTGCGCGCCGCGCCCACCGGCGCCTACGAATTCGATCTGTTCACCGACACGTTCAATCAGATGCTGACGCAGATTCAGGGCTCCGAGGGCAAGCTGCACGCGCAACTGAATCGCCTGAGTCTGTTGCAGCACATCACCCGCGCAACGGGCGAGCGTCAGGACTTGCCCAGCATTTTTCAGGTGGTACTGGCAAGCCTGGAGGAAAACCTCCCAATCGATTTTGGATGCTTCCTGCTGCACGATCCCGCCTCCAAATCGCTCACCGTCGCCGCGCTGGGCAGAAAGGGCAACGCCTTTGCGGAGAGCTTGAGCTTGTTGCCGCAGAGTTCCGTGCCCATCGATGCCAACGGCTTGTCGCGCTGCGTCGCCGGACAATTGGTGCACGAGCCCGACGTCTCGCAGGTAGCCTTCCCGTTTCCTCAAAGGTTGAACGCCGCGGGTCTGCGTTCCGTCGTGTTCGCGCCCCTCATCGTCGAGAGCCTGGTGTTCGGGGTGCTGGTCTGCGCCCGCCGCGAAGCGCAGGCTTTCAGCAGCGGTGAATGCGAATTTTTGAAACAGCTGAGCGAACATGTCGCACTGGCCAGTCACCAGGCACGCCTGTACGGCGCCTTGCAACAGGCGTATGACGACTTGCGGCAGAGCCAGCACACGGTAATGCAGCAGGAGCGTCTGCGTGCATTGGGCCAAATGGCAAGCGGTATCGCGCATGACATCAACAACGCCATTTCTCCGGTCTCGCTGTACACCGAATCGCTGCTCGAGCGCGAGCCCAACTTGAGCGAACGAACCCGCAATTACCTGACCACCATTCAGCGCGCGATCGAAGATGTTGCGAGAACCGTCGCGCGGATGCGCGAGTTCTATCGTGAACGCGATGCGCAGCTCACCTTGGAGCGCGTGGATATCAATCGCGCGGTTCAGCAGGTCGTCGAGTTGACCAAGCCGCGATGGAGCGATCTGCCGCAGGCCCGCGGGGCGATGGTGGACCTGCAGACCTATCCGACCGATCCGCTTCCGGACATCATGGGAGCGGAACACGAAATCAGAGACGCGCTCACCAATCTGATATTCAACGCCGTCGACGCCATGCCCACCGGCGGCACGCTGTCGGTGCGCACGCGCAAGGCAACCGTCGCGGATGGCGAAATGCGGGTATTGATCGAGGTAACCGATACCGGCGTCGGCATGGATGAGGACACTCGCCGCCGCTGTCTGGAACCGTTTTACACCACCAAAGGGGAGCGCGGAACCGGGCTTGGACTGGCCATGGTATACGGCATGGTCCAGCGGCACAGCGCCGAACTCGAGATCGACAGCGTGCCCGGCGAGGGCACCACCGTGCGCTTGAATTTCCCGGCGTTCACCTCCTCCGTCGTCGCGGAACCCAAGCCGCGGATAGCGGCTGTCGTGAAGCAGCGGCTGCGCATCCTCCTGGTTGACGATGACCCTCTGTTGATCAAGTCGCTGCAGGACACGTTGCAGGAGGACGGCCATCTCATCACGGCGACACATGGAGGGCGCGAGGGCATCGACGCCTTCGCTGCCGCCGCGAAGCGCGGCGAGCCCTTCGACATCGTGGTCACCGATCTCGGCATGCCGCATGTAGATGGGCGCAAGGTCGCCGCCTCGATCAAGAGCGCCTCACCGACGACTCCCGTGGTATTGCTCACGGGTTGGGGACAACGGCTCATCGCGACCAACGATGCGCCCGCGCATGTGGACAAGGTGCTCGCCAAGCCGCCACGCCTGCATGAGTTGCGCGCCGCGCTCGCGGAGTTGGTCGCGTGACTTCCGCCGCCCGCTTGCTGATCGTGGACGATGAGGCCGCGCAGTTGCGTGCGCTGTGCGACACGCTGCAGGTCGAAGGCTATGTCACGCAAGGCTTTGGCTCCGGACAACAGGCCTTGGGCATTCTGCGCGCGGGTGAATTCGATCTGCTGCTGACCGACCTGATGATGCCGGAAATGGACGGCATCGGCTTGATCGCCGCGGCGAGGAAAATCGATCCGTCGCTGGAGGCGCTGGTGATGACGGGCCATGGCACCATCGATACGGCGGTGCGGGCCATGCAAGGGGGCGCGCTCGATTACATTCTGAAGCCCTTCAAGCTCAATGTCATTTTGCCCGTCATTGCGCGCGCACTGAATGTGCAGAGGCTGCGGCGCGAAAACGCGGAGCTGCACGCTCGCGAAAAGCAGCAATCGGCGGAATTGGCGGCCGCCTATCATGATCTTGAATCCTTTTCGTATTCGATTTCGCATGATCTTCGGGCGCCGCTGCGCTCCATGGACGGATTCGCGGAGGTCCTCGAAAGCGACTTCGCCGAACAACTCGGCGAAGAGGGCCGCAGGATCGTTGGCATCATTCGCGCTGGCAGCCAGAAGATGGACGAACTCATCGTCAGCCTCTTGGAATTCTCCCGTGCCGGCAGATCGGCGCTACAACTCGATCGCGTCGACATGACGCTGCTGGCTGATGCCGCCGCTAAAGAAGTGCGGGTGCTGTACACCGGTCCCGAGCCGCAAATCGAGATTGCCGAGCTGCCCCCCGCGGATGCCGACCCCGTCGTCATCCGGCAAGTCTGGTGCAACTTGATCGGCAATGCGCTCAAGTACAGCGCGAAACGCGCCAGACCTAAGATCCGCGTCAGCGGCCGCATCGACAATGGCGAGACCGTCTATCAGGTGGAGGATAACGGCGCAGGTTTCGACATGCGTTACGCGGACAAGCTCTTTGGCGTCTTTCAGCGCCTGCACCGAACCGAGGACTTCTCGGGGACCGGCGTCGGACTGGCGATTGTGCAACGCATCGTTGCGCGGCACGGCGGCCGCATTTGGGCTAAGGGTTCCCCTGATGCCGGAGCCTGTTTCCAGTTTGCACTTCCCATCAGGTCGGCCTCATGATCCGTACGTATTTGCCGATTAAATTGCGATGAAGACCCAATTGAACCTGGTAGTCGTGGAAGACAGCGTGGCGGATGCCGAGCTGTTGGCGCGGCACTTGGCCAAGGCGGGACTCAAATGCGTCATCAACCGGGTCCAAACGGAGCCTGAGTTCATCGACGCGCTTCACCGGGTCAAACCCGATCTGATTCTGTCGGATTTCTCCTTGCCCAATTTCGGCGGCCTGCGGGCCTTGGACCTCGCCGTAATTCACGCCCCCGACACGCCCTTTATCTACGTGTCGGGAACGATCGGCGAGGAAAGGGCCATCGACGCCCTGCGCCGGGGCGCCACCGACTATGTACTCAAGAGTAATTTGTCGCGGCTCTCATCCGCCATTGAGCGGGCGTTGCGCGAAGCGGATCTCAAGGCCGAACGCCGCCATTCCGAGCAGGTGCGCACCGAACAAGAGGAGCGGTTACGCCGCTTGACGCGAACGTACCGCATGCTGAGCAGCACGAGTTCCGCCATACTGCGCCTGCATAATCGCGCGGAATTGCTCGACGAAGTCTGCCGCATCGCCGTGCAGCAGGGTGGCTACCAACGCAGCGCCATCAGTCTCGTCGATTCCGGCACCAAAGTCTTGAAGCAGCTTGCGTGCGCCGGCTTGGATTCTCAGCCGCATGACGGGACCGACTACGTCATGGATCCGTTCGGGCCGCAATCGGATCTCATGGAAGGCGTGCTTCGCACCGGCATGCCGGTCATCCACAACGATTTGCACCGCGAGACGCCCAATGCGCAGCTGCGCGAGAGCGCCATCCTGCTCGGGTACCGCGCTGTCGCCGCCCTGCCCCTGAAAATCGACGTTGCCACAATCGGCGTGATCAGACTCTTCAGCACCGAGCCCGGTGTGTTCGACGCGGCGGAAGTCGGCGTGTTGCTGGAGCTGACCGCCAATATCAGCTTTGCGCTTCAATATCTCGAGAAAGACGAAGCGGTTCATTTTCTATCTTACTTTGACAGCCTGACGGGACTCGCCAAGCGGCCGCTGTTCTGCCAGCGGCTCGCGCAGACCCTGAGCAGGGATGCAAACGAAGACTCCGGCCGCACGGTATTGGTGTTCGACGTGCAGAAACTGGGCGCGATCAACGATTCGTTCGGCCGCTATGTGGGCGATAGTTTGATTGAAAAAATAGCCGCCCGCCTGAAGCAGGCTTACACCGATTCAGAATGCGTGGGTTATTTCGGCGGCGGAACATTTGTCGTGAGTCTGCCCAATTGCAGCAATGCCTCGGATACCGGACTCATGACGCAGAGCGCGGTCGGCCCTTTGTTTGTCGAACCCTTCCATATCGACGGGCAGGAATTGCGGCCCACCATCCGTTCGGGAGTCGCCTTCTTTCCGCATGATGCAAACACGGCGGATGCCCTGGTGCAAAACGCGGAAGCGGCGCTCAAGGCGGCGCGCGAAGACAATGAAAAATACATGATGTATGGGCTCGTCACCGAGCGTCCGACGTCGCGCAGCCTGGCGCTTGAAGCGCGGCTGACCCGGGCGTTGGATCGCGAAGAGTTCCTGCTTCATTACCAGCCCAAGGTCGATATCAAGAGCGGCAAGATACAGGGGCTTGAAGCGCTGCTTCGTTGGCAAGATTCCGAAGACGGCATCATCCAGCCGTCGACATTCATTCCGCTGCTCGAGCAATCCGGCGCCATCGTCGATGTCGGGGAATGGATCTTTCTGCAAGCATTGCGAGACATCGGCAAGTGGCGCGACGCCGGCTTGCTGAACATACGGGTGGCCGTCAACGTCTCGCCGCTGCAATTGCGGCGCCGGGACTTTGTCGATCGCGTCCTGGCCGGCATCGGACCCGCGGGTTCGTCAGACGCGGGGCTGGACATAGAGATCACGGAAAGCATGTTGATGCAGGATTTGGAGTTGTCGATCCGCAAGCTCTCGCAGCTTCGGGAGGCCGGGCTTGGCGTCGCAATCGATGACTTCGGCACCGGATACTCCTCGCTGCGCCTGCTGGCGAAACTGCCGGTCGATACCCTCAAGATCGACAAGTCGTTCGTGCAAAGCATCGCGGATACCCCAAATGTCGCGACACTGGTCTCCACCGTCGTAACGCTGGCACGCGCCTTCAACATGAAAACCGTGGCCGAGGGCGTGGAGACCGCCGAGCAACTGCAAAAATTGCGGCAGATGAGATGCGACCAAGCGCAGGGATACCTGTTCAGCCGCCCGGTGCCCGCGTCGGATGTGCCGACGGTCATTTCTCGAATAGAGAGTGCACAGTCCACAATAATTCACGCCTTCCCAAATCCCGCCGACACTACCCGGTAGACTTCCATTCGCAAAAGATCACGCTAAAATTATGTAGCGTTGGATGGGTTGGGATATGCATTTTCGGCTGAAAGCTTTTTCATTGCATTTGCTCTCCAGTGCAACGGTATTGACACTGGTGCTCGGGACTCTCTATTTCGGTTGGTATCGTTGGCCAGGCTGGTACCTGACCGATGTGACCCGGGTGGTTCTCGTGATGGTGTGCGTGGATGTGGTGCTCGGGCCCACGCTGACGCTCATCATCGCGAACAAGAGCAAGCCTCGGCGAGAGCTTGTGCGGGACATCGGTATCATCGTCGCCGTGCAACTTAGTGCCCTGTCCTATGGATCGGCGTCGCTCTGGAACGGGCGGCCTTTGTACTACGCATTCTCCGAAAACATATTGCAGCTCGTACAGGCCTACGATATCGATGCCAACGAAGCCAAGCTCGGGCGCGAGCAGAATCCCTCGTTGGCGCCGCATTGGTACAGCCTCCCGCGCTGGATATGGGCGCCGCTGCCGCAAGATGCGGGAGAGGCAAGGAAAATCGTGACCTCGACGATTACCGGGGGCGACGACGTCATTTCGATGCCGAGATACTTCAAGCGCTGGGAAGAAGGCTTACCCTCGCTTCGCACGCAACTTAAGAAGGTAGACGACGTTGCTTATTTTGCCAAGAGCGAGAAAAAGACGCTCAGGGATAAAATGAAGCAGGCGGGAATGACCGATGATCAGATGAATACCATGCCACTTACTGGCAGGGGACATCCGCTTCTGGCTGTATTCGACCCAAAGAGCATAGAAATGACTCGGGTATTCAGATCCAAGTAGTTCTCGCAAATTCGGGCGATACCAAGGTTTTTGGTTCGGGGACAGGGACGGTCAGCTTGGTGCATACTTGCTTGCAGCAGGCTTCACTGGAATGCAAACATGGCCTCTGGGGCCGGAAATTAATCGCCACAAATGTTGAACTGGATTAGAAGGAAAATCGCCGCCAAGGCACCTGAGGCGGCCACCCCCATTGCGGACCCTGCTTCACGACAAGCCCGCGAACCGCAGACCGTGAAGGAGCAGGGCGATGAGCACGTAAAGGCAGGCCGATACGCCGATGCCGAGCGCTGCTATCGCCAAGTGATGGAATCCGACGCGCATTATCCCGCGGCTCTCGTCAATCTGGGATTTGTACTTAGGGAGCAAGGGCGTACCGATGAAGCGCGCGAAGTTCTCGAACGTGCCGTACGCATTGCTGCCGAGGACGCTGACAGTCATTACCTACTAGGCAGCATCCTCGAGACTACCGGGCCGAGAGACGCGGAGATTTCGTCCCTGCAAAAAGCGATTGACTTGCGCCCTGACTTTGAATTGGCGCGCCATCAGTTGATCACCGCCTTATTAAAATCCGACCGTCTTCCTCAGGCTACGCAGCTCTGCGAAGAAAGCATAGCAATCTTACCCGATTCGGCCGACCTGCACTTTTGTCGTAGCAGCCTATATCTGCATACGGACGAGAAGACTTTGGCGATCGAGAGCTGCAAGCGCGCGTTGGCTCTAAAACCAGCAATGCTCGCAGCTCAGCAGAGTTTGTCGCGGCTCTTGCTCGACACTGAGCAACTCGAACAAGCTGAGGCTTCTTACCGCAGGGAGATTGAGCTTACTCCGGAGCATTTTGGTCCCTACCATCAGCTGGGTGTGGTGCTCTATCTAATGAGGAGATACGCCGAGGCGATCGAGCAATTCAAGCGCGCGATATGGCTGAATCCCCTTTCCGGCGCATCGTACTTCAGCCTTGGCGATGCCTATACCGAGTTCGACGACGACTCGGACGAAGGCCTTGCGCTTGCCCAGGCGAGTTACGAAAAGGCGGTGGAAGTCGAGCCGAAAGTGTCGCGTTTTCATTGCAACCTAGGGTTCAGCTATTGGTGCGGGGCCCAGCTCGATCGCGCCCGTGCGAGCTTCGACCGGGCTATCGAACTCGATCCCGACAATGCTAAAGCACGCTGGGCGCGCGTAATGCTCTGGGCGCCCGCCTTTTCCTCGAAGGGCGGCGAGGCTTCTCCGGACCGCTCCGGATTCGGGGGTGAGCTCGCCAGCTTTGAAGACTGGTGGGTCAAGAGCCAAACCGATGGGGAACTCTTCGTCGGTAACCTACAGCCTTTTTTCCTGAGCTATCAGGAGGAACCCAACGTAGCACTGCTGAAGCAGTATGGCCAGGTGTGTGTAAAGGCAATGCAGCGCTGGCTCGACCGGGAGAAATCACCCGCTTTCAAAAGACCCACGGGAAAGCGGATCCGGCTGGGTATCATCTCTGCGGATATTCGGCTGCACTCGGTTTGGATGGCTCTGACCAAGGGCTGGTTCCAGTCATTCGATCCCAAACGGTTTGAACTCGTGGTTTTCTCGTTAGCGGACCGGGCCGATCCAGAGACAACTTGGGCGCGCTCGAAATCCGATGTCTTTGTCGACGGCCCAAAGACTCTGTCCCACTGGGTCGCAGCGATGAGAGAACAGAACTGCGAAATCCTGATCTATCCCGCCGTCGGGCTCCATCCGATGACCCTCAAATTGGCAAGCCTGCGCTTGGCGCCAGTCCAGATCAATAGCTGGGGTCATCCCGATACCTCCGGCTTGCCCACACTCGACTACTACGTGTCCGCGGACTGCTTCGAGCCTGCGAATGCGCAAGATCACTATTCGGAACAGCTCCTACTCCTGCCCCACCTTGGCAACCGCATACAGCCGTTGGGGCTCACCGGTAGCGAGCTTGATTTTGCCGGGATGAATATTGATCTCGACAAGCCGATCCTGGTCTGCCCGGGAACCCCGTTCAAATACCAGCCCGAACACGACCACATCTTTGCCGACATCGCGCGAGATGCCCCGGATGCGCAGCTGGTATTCTTCCGGCCCTCCGTAGCGGCCCTCTCAAACCTTTTAGAGGTCAGGATCGCTAAAGAATTTGAGGCCGCCGGACTTAATGTGAAGGATCACGTGCGTTTTGTTCGCTGGCTGAATTTCCACGAGTACCACTGCCTCCTGAGAAACGCAGATGTGTTGCTCGATACCATTGGCTTTTCCGGCTACAACACGGCGGTGCAAGCGATCGAATGCGGCCTGCCAATGGTCACTCGGGAGGGGCGGTTCTTGCGCGGACGCCTGGCGAGCGGAGTTTTGCGGCGCATGGATTTGCAGGAGTTGATAGTCCAAACCAAGGCTGATTACGTGAATCTGGCCGTCAGATTGGCGATTGATCTTCTATACCAAGCGAACATCCGGCACGAGATTGAGCAGCGCCGTTCGATATTATTCGACGATCAGTCCGCCATGGGTCCGTTCCAGGATTTTCTCGAATCGGTCGCACGGCCCGACAGACCGCAAAGCGGCTTTCAGTGAATTCTTGAGATGCACTCGGAGTATGCTTGTGTATGAGCAATTGTCAGTCTCCGACGGCCATCGGTGCCGCGCACGACGGTGTTGGATGCCTCGGCCGCGGCCACAGCAAGTGTCCGTCGTAGTTTCAAACACCTGTGCCAGTAAAGGGCCATCAGAATGTTAGGTACGTTGACAAAGCAGCTCTTCCAGGCGCTGGGTCGATACATATCGTTCCACACCAGTCGTATGCTCCGCCGAAACTCGGCGTTCCGGCCATCGTCCACGGAGCACTCGGCACCAGTGCCGGGATCGCGAACCGCCTTCCGTCAAGCGAATTACCGGCCGCGCCTGCCGTTCGATTGGTTGGTGCTGAGCGAACCAAGCAACCAGCTTTATGCAGGTGGTCCTTCCGATGCCGTGCTCGATCTGCTGATCCGTGAACCGAAGTTCGTTCTGGATGTCGGTTGTAGCGTTGGGGATTTTACTGCCATCATAAAGACGCGTTTTCCTCAGTCTCGTGTGTGGGGCCTGGAGACGAACAAACATGCCGCCCGTATCGCAAGCCGCCGCATCGAACGGGTGCTGTGCCAATCGATCGAAGAGGTGGACTGGGAACAGGAGGGAGTACAACGCGGAGACATCGATACTGTTGTGCTCTGCGACGTGTTGGAGCACATCTACGACCCATGGAAGACGCTGCTCACGTTACGCAATCTCGTATCCCCTACGGCTCAACTCCTGCTGAGCATTCCAAATGTGCGGAACGCCCCATTGATCCAGGATCTGATCTCCGGACACTGGCGTTATCGGACGGCGGGTCTTCTGGACATTACTCACATTCGCTTCTTCGCCCGACAGGACATGTACAGGATGTTCTATCAAACCGGATTTCGCGTGGTGGCGACGGGTTCCACCCGATGTTCATTGTCCGCCGAAATCTTCCAGAAGCACATCAACGGCAGCTTCCCGCAGCAAGTCAAACTCGATTCGGTAACCGTAACGGTTCACACCCCGCAAGATCTTTCGGACCTCTGCACGCTTCAGCACCTATTTACAATACAACCCGCCGAATACGAGAATTTGTCTGCAGACGAACGGGCATGGATCGATGCACCCCATCCGCGTACGGTTGCTTTTGCTCCGCAATGACATTCCCGAGAACGAGACACGAAATAGCCAGCCGCTGCTCCGGACAGCGGATCTCACGCGGTCTGGTTGATTGCCAGTAACTACAACACCAATCATCTGAAAAACCGCAGGATGTCCTCCTGGCATCTCTCAGGCGCCTCCCTCATGATCTGGGTGTCACGGAACTGGACGCCCGATGATGATATCTTGACCGCCGCCGCCGCAATCGTTCGGCCTACATTGCAACGGCGCAATCGGCGAGACAATCCCAAGGGGACAACAGTTGAGAGACCTCGAGAAGACTCGCATGAGCCTAACGCCTGCAGCGGTCGACAACGGGGCGTCAGTCGTATCGAGGAATACCGCCGTCGCGATGATCGACGAAGGGAATGCGCTCGAGGAACAGGGGCGGATTGCTGAGGCAATGGTGCGCTACGATGCTGCGGTCCGGGCTGACCCGCAATGCGCGAGAGCACACATGAACCGCGGGAACATTCTGCTGGCGGGAGCCCAGTTCGATGAGGCGCGCAGCGCGTACCAGCTCGCCATCGCCTGCGACCCGCACTATGCGGCAGCCCACTTCAACATGGGCAACTTGAATTGTCGCGCCGGCGAATTGGAGCCTGCATTGAGCAACTACCAAGCAGCCATCGGCATCCGGCCTGACTTTGCAGATGCGTTCGTGGCGCTAGCTAATGCACTTGACAGCCTGGGCCGCACTGCCGAAGCAGTGGAGAGTTACGAGCGCGCGCTCGTCATCAATCCAGGCTACGCCGAAGCCCGTTTCAATCTGGGTATACTTGCGATGACCCAGGGGCGGCGCGACGACGCCGCCAATGACCTGCGCAGGGCAATCGAAATTCGGCCTGACTATGCCTCAGCGCACTACTATCTCGGCCTTGTGTTGCACGCTCTTGGCCGAATCGGCGAGTCGCTCGAGTCGCTCCGACAGGCAGTCCGTATACAGCCGACAATGCTCGACGCTCATTACCGCCTGGGCATCATATTGCAGAGCCTACGTCCGAATCCGCAGCTCGAAGACGCCGCTTCCAGTCTGCGCCGCGCCACGGAGATCAAGCCTGATTTTGCTCAAGCCCACCGCACCCTCGGCGCCGTGTTGAGCAGCCTCGGGCAGCTCGATAGGGCGGAGGTTAGCCTTCGCCGCGCTTTGTCCATCGAGCCCGAATCCGCCGAAATTCTCTACGACCTGGCGATGATTCTTCTGTCACGCGGCAAGTCCCCGGAAGCAGTGCACCTGATAGTGCGGACGCTCGAGCGGGCGCCGACCTGGACGACCAAAGTAGCCTTTGTCAGCTGCGTCGCGCGGACAAAATTTGCGGTCAACGAATCACAGACCCGCGCGGCACTCACAACAGCCGTCAGAGAACCATGGGGAACACCGTCGACGCTATGTCGGCCGGCACTCAGTATGATCATGCTCAACCGGAGGATTGCCGATTGCGTACGTCTTGCCAACGGATCGTGGCCCGAACGATTGCCAAAGGCGGCGTTACTCGGTGCTGATGGCGTTGCCGCGCTTGCAGCAGACCCCTTGCTCCGTGCATTGCTTGAAGCAGCGCCCGTGACTACGATCGAATTCGAGCGCTTCTTAACTTGCGCACGCCATGCCCTGCTCGAGACCGCATTGAGCAAGCAAGCGCCAGACCCTTCGGACATCGCGGCGCTGCAATTCTATGCCGCACTCTCTCGGCAATGCTTCGTCAACGAGTACATCTTTGATTGCGAAGACAAAGAACGCCTCGCGGCAGCTGCTTGCCGCGCGAAGTTACTGGCACTGCTGGACTCCAACGCAGTAGTACCGCCCTTTCTCTTGCTCGCCGTAGCCGCATATTTCCCGCTTTACATGCTGCGCGAGCCAAGGCGGCTTCTTGTTGCAAATCAGCCCGGCCCGGTTGACGAGGTCCTGCGCCAACAGATTCGGGAACCGCTCGAAGAGCAGGCGCTGCGCGCAGGCATAGAATGCTTGACGTCGATCACCGACGGTGTCTCCGTAGAGGTGCGCGACCAGTATGAACAGAATCCCTATCCGCGTTGGGTGAAGTTGCCAATTCGCGACCAAGTGCTGAAATTCAATGACGAATTGCGGCGCACGCTGCCCTTCGCGCCGTTTACCCCAATTCCTGATGATAGCGCGCCGGAGGTGCTTATCGCCGGTTGCGGCACCGGCGGTCACTCAATCCTCGCCGCCCAGCGATACCGCGGTGTTCGTGTACTGGCGATAGACCTGAGCCTAAGCAGCATCAGCTATGCCAAACGAAAGACCCGGGAGCTGGGCATTACAAACATCGAGTATGCGCAGGCCGACATTCTCAAGCTCGGTGATATCGCGCGTACGTTCGACATCATCGAATCAGGCGGGGTCCTGCATCATCTGGCCGATCCCTTCACCGGATGGAGAATCCTGCTGTCTCGATTGCGCCCAGGAGGATTCATGAGTTTGGGCTTGTACAGCGAACTTGGGCGCAGGCATGTGGTCAAAGCGCGTGAATTCATTGCCGCCCGCGGTTACGTGGGCACACCCGATGACATTCGTCGATTCCGCCAGGATCTGGCCCTTCAGGACGCGAGCGCTGAGCTGCGATGGGTGTGCGAGACCACGGACTTCTTTTCGACCAGTGAATGCCGCGACCTGCTTTTCCACGTGCAGGAGCATCGCCTAACGCTGGGTCAGATCGACTCGTTCCTCGCCGAATTCGGGCTGCACTTCATCGGCTTCGAGTTGGATCCCAGTGTGCTACATCAGTACCGCGCGTGCTTTACCGATGATGCGTCGTGCACCAATTTGCGCAATTGGGCGCGCTTTGAGGCAGACAATCCGGATACGTTTGCCGGAATGTACCGATTCTGGATTCAACGGCCGATGGTCAGCATAAATAGCGGAGTCGCCACTTGAGGGCACGGCAGGCATGTATCGCGGTAGCTGAGTCGTGCCCATCCGTATCGCCTTCCGCGTAACTTACAGCGTCGGCACCCCAATCAATTTCACTTTCGCGGCTCAACGGTGGCCTATACGCTCCCCTGCCGACGCTTCGCCGATACCCTCGCGGATGCCTGCGCGCGGCTCGGGGCCACTGCGGGTCGCTACTCCTTCATTGCGACGGACTCTCACCGTCCACTCCTTGCCGGTCTCCCGGCTCACAAGTGAAATATGGTGGTGCGCCCGGAGAGATTCGAACTCCCGGCCTCCTGGTTCGTAGCCAGGCGCTCTATCCAACTGAGCTACGGGCGCAAATGATCAAAAGCGACGGCGGGCATCACCGGGGAGGCGCCGCCTTCCTGACCCGGTCAGGGGCGCGAATATTACCACATCGTTTCCAGATCGCCATCGGTCGTGCTACCCGCGACTTATGTCGTTTCTCGGGCCGCAGACGTGCACTGCGCTTGGCTTGGATATACTGACTACGAATCCCTGTTGAATTGCTCCCGCATTGCGCGTATCGCGAAGGACTGAAATGGCGGAAACGACGGTGCTGACGTTGGTCGACGGCGTAAAGATTGTCGTTCCAAACTCGCTTGACTTGATCACTCCCTACGTCCTGCGCGAGCAACAGGATTTCTTTGAGGATGAGTTGAAGTTCGTCCGCAAGCTGCTTGGACCGGGCCAAAAAGTTATCGATATTGGCGCCAACTATGGTGTCTACACACTGCCGATGGCTCAAAGGGTGGGATCCAGCGGCCACGTGTGGGCATTCGAGCCGACTTCGACTACAGCACAGATTTTGGCCGAAGGCATCAAGGAGAACGCATTTGCACATGTTACGTTGGTGCGGAAGGCGGTCTCAAGTACGCCAGGCATTGCGCAACTATCGCTGCAGCGCGACCCAGAGGCCAATTCGATCGTCCACGGCGACGCTGCTTCGGGCGAGACCGAGACCGTGTCGATGGTAACTCTCGACGAGTGTATGGATCGATACCGTTGGGCAGATATTGATCTTATAAAGATCGACGCCGAAGGCGAGGAAAGCAACATTGTAAAGGGGGGCCGTCGCTTTCTTGCAGACCTATCGCCGCTTGTTCAATATGAATTGAGAAAAAACGCTACGGACATGAACTTCGGGCTGATACGTGAATTCGCCGCACTCGGGTATGACTCGTATCGACTGGTGCCGGGTCTGGACGTCATTACTACTTTCGACGCAGGTTCGAGACCCGATCCCTACCTTCTCAATTTGTTTTGCTGCAAGGCCGATCGCGCGAGCCGATTATCGGCTCAGGGATTACTCGCACACTCTTCGCCGGCCGCTGCGGCGGAAGCCGTCAACCTGAGGTATCACTGGAGGCACTCGCTTGCGCGCCTACCGTATGCGGCGTCACTGACTTCCGCATGGGAAGCAGCCGAAAGCGCCGGGAATAGTACGACCGTGATTCATGGGTTGTCGCTCTACGCATCGAGTCGCGATTCAGGGATGTCGCTTTCGGATCGTGTCCTCGCTCTCGAGGCAAGCTACCGGGTTCTCAAATCCGTATGCGAGCGAGAGCCGACGCGTCTAAGACTTTCGAGCCTGGCTCGCGCGGCGCACGACTACGGCGAACGCGCCGCGTCGGTCGGCGCCCTTTTGCAACTGCTCAGCTATATTCGGCACGCTGGTGTGGATACGAGCGAACCCTTTCTACCACCGCTGGAACGATTTGATGCGATTTCGGTCGGCGAGGATTCGGTTTGCTGGCTTGTCGCCGCTGTTTTGGAACAACTTGAACGACGCGAGCGGTTTTCGTCCTTCTACACGGGGCCGTCTGCCCGCGAGCGGCTCGAAGATATCCACGCGCTCGGGCATGGCAGCCCGGAGATGGAACGTCGCCTGGATTTGGTTCGCCAGCGTTTCGACAATAGACGTCCGGGGGAACGCCGCTGAAAATTGGTCGAAACTAAACCTATTCCGCGCGCGGCGCTGGCGCTCGGGAGCCTGGCCGGTTTGAGCTCCGCAGTCCCTGTGCCGCCGCTGGGCCTTTACGTGGCGGAGAAAGAGGCAATTCTCGGCGCTCCGCGCCTCGCCCTTACGGGCCCCCTGGCGGGCGTTATCGCTGTTTCGTGGGCGTCACGCTAACTGACCCGGCCAACGAGAATTTCAATGTGAAGTACCACTGGCGGAGAGGGAGGGATTCGAACCCTCGAAGGGCTTTTGACCCTTACGCCCTTAGCAGGGGCGCGCCTTCGACCACTCGGCCACCTCTCCGGATCAAGCCTAAGTGGCCTCTCGCGGAGCGCGGGATGATACCCGCCTCGAGCAGTCCAGGTAAAGCTAGGGAGCTAAGTACGCCTTTCAGGCGTCGTCGACCATCTTGGCGGGTGCCGTACCGACATTACCGTCCTGATCCTGTTCACGCTTGATACGCTCATAGATCTCTTCGCGGTGAACCGCGACGTCTTTTGGCGCATTCACGCCAATTCGGACTTGATTACCCTTCACGCCCAGCACGGTCACCGTAACCTCGTTGCCGATCATGACGGTCTCGCCGACTCGCCTAGTCAATATCAACATAATCCAGCTCCTTGCCAACTTGGCACTCGCAGCGGCAAAAATTACCGTGCTGCACACCGCTTCGCGTCAAGCATTCGTTCGCCAATCGAACGGTGGTTTTGCTATTTCCCACAAGAATTCTTCGGTCGACAGGGCAAGAATACAAGAATACCAAACCCAATTGTTACAACTTCTTGTCAGAATAATACAATCGTTCAATTAGAGAGCCGGCTCCGCACCAGCGACTCCACCCCCGCAAGCGCGGCGCCCAAATTCTCGGGCTGGGTACCCCCCGCCTGAGCGAAATCCGCTCGACCGCCGCCGCGGCCTCCGACTTTCGCCGCCACCAGCCCCGCAATCTCACCCGCTTTCATGCGGGCAACCAAGTCGTCCGAAACCCCCACGATCAGCAAAACCTTGCCGTCCTGCACGCTCGCCAGGACTATCACCGAAGAACCGAGCTTGCTCTTCAGCCCATCCATGGCATCCCGCAGCGACCTTACATCGGCCCCGTCTATCTGCGCAGCCAAAACCTTAACCCCGCCAATATCCTTGGCACTGGCTGATAAATCACCGCCGTGCCCGCTCGCCAGTTTTGATTTGAGCTGCTGAACCTCCTTTTCGAGCTTGCGGGAGCGCTCGACCAGCTCGCGGACCTTTTCGTCCACGTCCTCCCGGCTGCCCCGGAGCATCGCAGCAATATCGCGCAGCACCTGATCGGTGTGCACAACCCACTCGTAAGCCCCACGGCCGGTCAGCGCTTCCACCCGGCGAATTCCGGCGGCAACGCCCGATTCGCCCGTGATCTTGAACAG